>ENA-ORCR01000196-ORCR01000196.1-marine-metagenome-genome-assembly--contig:-NODE-196-length-58748-cov-30.358422_pt1 | contig 58748 bp, 47 predicted proteins | sample MGYA00237782_ERZ508514 | MGnify/ENA primary metagenome ERZ508514 (study PRJEB26185, sample SAMN06268960) | marine metagenome | isolation source: Eden Landing Ponds, San Francisco, CA, USA | place...
GAGTCGCCTGCGCGACCCCTATCTGCGCGGGCGGTGCTGAGAGCGCAGATATGTCGCGCAGCGACCGCGAGCCCGCCGAGGGCTTCCATCTCACGATCGTGACGGCGGTCAGGACGGTCGCGGAAGCGGTTGCGGCAACTGCACCCCTTCAGTTGGTAAACTCACACCTCGAATCGAACTTCGCGACCCACCGAACCTACGAGACCACGTCCGCGAGAAGTCCCGCGAACAGCCCGCCGACCAGGTACACGAAGAACATCGGGATCGCGTACACCGCTGGCGCGGCGGCGGTGGCGATGATCGGCGGCGGGACCATGCCGACGACCAGCAGTTGATAGGCGGTAAAGAGGACGACGAACAGACAGTAGACGAGAGCGAGCCCGTAGAGCGCCGCTTTCGTGCCGTTCAGGGGGCCGGAACCGAAGTCCGACGTCAGCCAGCCGGTGACGGCCCCGCCGAGGACGCCGCCGAGAAACCGGACTACCATGAACGGGTTCTCCCCCTGGATCCAGACCCCGGAGGTCTCGTAGAACCAGAGTTTGACGTCCTCGACCGGCATCGCGACCGGGAGGAAGAAAAACAGTACAGTCAGAACCGCCGTCACGGCAGTCCCGATGTAGAGCGCACGGTCGTCCTGTCGGTTGTTTCTCTGAAGCTCCGATTCAGAGATCGTCATGTCATCGAACCTACGGCGACCACTCATTTGAATACCCGGGATTCACGACGCGATACCGCGTCGGTCGTCAGTCCGGTCGCCCGTGGTCGGTCGTCAGTCCGGTCGCCCGTGGTCGGTCGTCAGTCCGGTCGCCCGTGGTCGGTCGGGGAACTGGAGCGGGCGCGAGCCCCTTTCCCGCCGCGACCTCTCCCCCTGCCCGGCTTCCTGTCGTTGTGGATGGGGATGTCCTCCTCGCCGTCGAGCCCGTGCCAGACGCCGTTATCCCCGACGATGTCCGCCCGCCCGCGGCCGTTGTCGACGAACAGGCGCGCGACCGACGCCGGTCCGAGGTCGATCGTCACCGATCCGTCGCCGTCGACTTCCACGACCCTGTGGTCGACGGCGGTGTTCGACGGTTGGTCCCACGAGGTCGGGAAGGCGTGTGGCAGCGGGCGCTCGGTGGCGCTCGGTTCGAGCACGACGATCTCGACCGGCCTGTGGGCGTACCAGTCGTCGAGTTCGACCGTGACCTCGCTGCTCGTCCGGAGGTTCCGGTTCGCGAGCAACACTGCCAGTTCCTTGCTCCCGTGGTTTCGCATCGCGGCGGCGTCGACGTACGGGACGTCTTCCATCGGCTCGATGCGCGGTCCGGTGTCGGGGAGGTCGCGGCTGGCCCCCGCCACGTCGACGTCGACCGAGTGCCACTCGAAGTCGCCCTCGAAGAGCGCCGAGTACAGCCCCGTCACGGACCCGTCGGGGCGGAGCGGGTTCGGGTCCGGCGGGTAGTCGTCGGTCTTGACCGGGACCCACGACTTGGTCGGCACCCACGTCTGGGCGGCCCACCTGACGTGGTCCGTCTCGCGGATACAGGCGTTCAACACCCCCGCGACGTAGGCCCCGCCGGGCATCGTCTCCGGGCCCGGGTACGGGGCACCGCCCGCGACCGTCGGGAAGATCCCGATCTCGCTGAGGTTGACGTAGAAGTCGTCGTACCCCTTCTGTTCGGCCAGATCGCCGAGGTCGCCGAGTTGCTCGCCCAGCTGCGTCGCGGCCATCACCAGCACCTCGTTGTAGTCCCAGTCGTCGGCGTCGTGCTCGTCTTTCCACGTCTCGACGGCCGCCGGACTGTCCAGTCCCCACTGGTAGCGGTGGATGTTCAGCCCGTCCAGCAGGTCGGGGGACAGTTCCTCGAGCAGCGTCTCGTTCCAGGAGTTGTCCTCGTGTGCGGCCTCGGCCGGGTCCCACCCGCTGGCGATCACGGTGATGGAGTCGTCGACCGCCCGCATCGCCGCGGAGTACTGGTCGAATCCGATACGGTCCGGGTTCTCGCCGGCGGTCGGCGAATCCTCGCCGACGGCGTACAGCGCGGGGTCCTGCGTGTCGCCCCACTGCCAGGACCCCCAGACCTCGTTGCCGACGCCCCAGTGTTCGACATCCCACGGTTCCTCGTAGCCGTGTTCGGCGCGCAGGGCACCCATCTCCGTGTCGGTCGACCCGTTGGCGTACTCGACCCAGTCGGCGGCGTCCTCGGGGAGGATCTGGCGCTCGGCCGCCCACCCCGGCGGGTTGTCCCACCAGCCGACCGTGATCTCGGGTTCGAGGTCACAGACCTCACAGAGTTCGAGGTACTCGGCGGTCCCGAAGAAGTTCGGCTGCATCCCCTGCCAGGCGTGGTTGAACCGCGGGGTTCGCTCCGTCAGGGGGCCGATCCCGTCGCGCCAGTTGTACTGGCTGGTGACGTTCCCGCCCGGCCACTTCAGCCACGTGCCGTGCTGGTCCTCGAGCAGTTCGACCGTGTACGGGTTGAACTTGCCCGCGACGGCGTCGTCGGCCGCGAGTTCGACGAAGTCGACGTCGAAGTGTCCCGTCCCCCCGGTCGTGAACTCGACGGCGTACTGCCCGTAGGTCGGGGTGTCTATCTGTGCGACGGCCCCGCCCACGTACTCTTCGCCGCTCGCCTCGTCGAGTTCGAGCGTCGGCTCGTGGCGGGTCCACTCCTCGCCGACGTCCAGGTCGGCGGTGGCGAGCACGTCGCCGTCGAGAGTCGTGATGGAGACGGTCACGGTGTCGACGGTCCCGCGCACCGAGATCCCGAGGTCGTACCCCAGCGTCCGGTGGTCGGGGAGGACGATCCGCTGTCTGAGCCCGCCGGTCGCGCCGGCGTCGTCGACCGTGATCCGCGGATACCCGACGGTCCCGTGGGGTGACTCCCCGCCGGCGACGCCCTCGCCGTCCGCCCGGTGTTCGAAGCTCACGCCCGACCCGGTCACCGGCTCCCACGGGAACGGGAGCGTGTCGTGGCGCTCGACCTCGTAGAACGCGTCGATCTCGTCGCTGAACCAGTAGTCGGGCACCCGCCAGAACGTCGGGTTCATCACGTGCAGGGAGTAGACCCCCGGGTAGATCGTCCCGTCCCCGTAGTGTTCGTTCAGTCGGCCGAACAGCGTCTCGGGCACTTCCTTCTCCGACTGGGACGACGTGTCGACCGTCACCGTGTTCTCGACCGGTGCTCCCGACTCCCCGGCGGCGACGCCGGTCCCCAGTCCCGTCACCGCGCCCGCGACCAGCATCGACTTGGCCGCGAGGACCTCTCGACGGGAGAGGCTCGAGACGGCTGTTTCGGACCCGGTACTATCGCTGCTGGATGGATCTGTCGGCATGCGTTCGTGTCAATACCACCTGTGATTAAATTGTTATCCGAAAATTTCACAGGTAAATTCGTGAAACGAATCAGAACGATGCGAGTCGCTCGGGGAGCGGGTCGGCAGTTTCGGCCATCCGGTCCGCCAGGCGGTCCATCACGTCCAGGCGCACCGACCGGTAGTCCGGGTCGTCCCACCTGTTGTCGGTCTCCTCCGGGTCGGCTTCGAGGTCGTACAGTTCCCCGACGTCGAGGCCGTGCCACCTGACGAGTTTGTACCGGTCGGTGCGGACCATCGTCCCGAAGGGCCGAACGGACGGCTCCTCGTGGCTCGTCCAGGAGTCGTAGTACTCCGAGTAGACGCTCTCGCGGTGGCTGTCGGCGTCGGCGTCGCCGGTGAGCAGCGGCGCGAGCGACCGGCCCTGCACGCCCGGATGCCTGTCCAGGCCGGCGACGTCGGCGAGCGTCGGGGCGAGGTCGGTCAGTTCCACGAGCGCGTCGCTCTCGACGCCGGTCCGGAAGCGCTCGGGCCAGGAGACTATCAGCGGGACGCGCACCGCTGGCTCGTAGAAGTACGGTCCTTTCCAGTAGATTCCGTGGTCGCCCAGCATCTCGCCGTGGTCGGACGTGAATATCACGACGGTGTCATCGCGCTGGCCCGTGCGTTCGAGCGCCGCGAGCATCCTGGCCACCTGGTCGTCGATCAGGTCACACATGGCCCAGTAGGCCGCGCGAGCCAGTCGGTGGCCGCGCTCGTCGACCACCTCGAAGGGGTTCCACGGCGACCGGTTCTCCGGGTCCTCGCGGTCGTGGCGCTGGAACGCCGGTTTGTCCGCCAGCTCGCCCGGTTCGTAGTTCGGGGGCGGCACGTCGTCCAGGTCGTCGAGGTACCGCTCCAGGTACGCCTCCGGGGGGTCGAGCAGCCGGTGGGGGTCGAACGGGTTGACCGAGAACAGCCACGGCCGGTCGAACGACTCGTTGGCCTCGATGAAGTCGATGGCCTTCTCGGCACACCAGGCGGCCTGGGAGTGCTCCCCGGCCACGGTCGAGGTGTAGACGATCTCGGAGTCCCCGACGGGTTCCCGGTCGAACTCCAGGCCTCGCTCGCGGAGCCAGTGGTGGTACTCGTTGGTCGGCCACCGCTCGGCCAGGTCGTGAGACCAGTGAAACTCGGAGTAGCCGTCGTCGATGCGCCGTTCCGCCATCGGCCGCCCGTCGGTCTTGTTCGGATTGCACGCCGAGATGTGCAACTTCCCGGCGAGCCCGCAGGTGTAGCCGTCGTCCGCCAGCCGCGTCGTGACGAGGTCCTCGCTCTGTGGGATGTTCTGTCCGTTCTGTCGCGCGCCCGTCGTGTTCGGGTATCGGCCGGTGAGAAAGCTCGCGCGACTCGGCGTACAGACGGGGTTCTGGCTGAAACAGCGGTCGAACCGGACGCCGTTCGCGGCGAGTTCGTCGATCGCTGGCGTCGAGACGTGCTCGTTGCCGTAACAGCCGAGCGTGTCGTATCGTTGCTGGTCGGTACAGATCCAGAGGATGTTCGGCTGGGACACAGGGAGGAGTGCAGTGTGATAGCCATAAACGTTCCTGCGGACGGGAGTCCGGTCGTCCTGCGAACGGAACTCCGCTGGAGACGACCCACCCGGATCGACCGTCGCCGGGACCGAAAGGATAAGGGCGGGGCCGGGAGAGGTGTGAGCCAATGTCACGGAGCGATCCGTCCGACCGGCCGGAGCGTCGGCCGAACGTCGTACTGGTGATGGTCGACGACATGGGATACGCGGACGTCAGTCCCTACGGCGGCGAGATCGACACGCCGAACCTGCAGTCGCTCGCCGACGACGGTCTCCGGTTCACGCAGTTCTACAACTACGCGCGTTGCTGTCCCACCCGGGCGTCGCTGCTGACGGGACTGCACCCCCACCAGACCGGCATCGGCCACATGACGAACCCGCCGGACGACCCCGAGAAGCACGACCGGGGCGTCCCGAACTACCAGGGTCACCTCGACGACGGGTGTGTCACGCTGGCCGAGGTACTCGGGAACGCCGGCTACCGGACGATGGCGAGCGGGAAGTGGCACCTCGGCCAGCACGAGCGAGCGGACCGGCCGCTCCAGCGGGGGTTCGACCGCTACTACGGCCACCTGGCAGGGGCCACGAACTACTTCGACCCCTCGGGGGGACAGGGCCTCTCTCGCGGCGACGGCGAACCCGGCAGCGTCGACCCCGAGAGCACGACTGACAGGCGCTACTACACGACGGACGCGTTCACCGACCACGGTATCGACTTCGTCGAGGAGACCCTGGACGCCGGCGACGACCCGTTCTTCCTCTATCTCCCGTACAACGCGCCACACTGGCCGTTACAGGCTCACGAGGACGTCGTCGAGAAGTACCGCGGCGAGTACAGCGACGGCTGGGACGCGTTGCGCGAGCAGCGCTACCGGCGCCAGCTCGACCTGGGACTGTTCGAGGAAGACTGGGCACCGCTGTCGGACCGCGTCGGCCCCGAGTGGGAGGACCTGCCGGCGGAGAAACGCGAGGAGATGGACGAGCGGATGGCGATCTACGCCGCCCAGGTAGAGATCGTCGACCGGAACGTCGGCCGACTGGTCGACGCGCTCGAACGGCGGGGCGAACTCGACGACACGCTGTTCCTGTTCCTCTCGGACAACGGCGCCTGTGCCGAGTTCGATATGCTGGGGAGCGGTCCGGCCGAGAAACTCAACGAGGCTGACCTGGGCCCCGGAGAGGGGTTCTCGCCGCTCATCTCCAGTTACGGCGAAGCCTGGGCCCACGCGTCGAACACGCCCTTCCGGAAGTACAAACGCTGGGTCCACGAGGGCGGCGCGGCGACGCCGTTCGTCGTCCACTGGCCGTCGGGGCTGGACGACGGCGACGGCGACTGGCGCCGCCAGCCGGCCTATCTCCCGGACGTCATGGCGACGCTCGTCGACCTCACCGGCGCGGAGTATCCTGACACCCGCGACGGCGTCGACGTTCCCCCCGTGGAGGGGACGAGCCTCCTGCCGGCCTTCGACGGCGACCCGCTGGACCGGGGAGAGCCGATGTTCATGGAACACGAGGGGAATCGCTTCGTCCGCGACGGGCGGTGGAAACTCGTCTCGGCGGGGTCCGAGGGGGACTACGGCGGCCCCGACAGCTGGGAGCTGTTCGACATGGACGCCGACCGGACGGAGTCGACCGACCTGTCGGCGGAGCGTCCCGCGGTCGTGGAGCGACTCCGCGAGGCGTGGTGGGAGTGGGCCGAACGGGTGGGCGTCGTGCCCAACGGCCGCGGCGTCGAGAGCTACGCGGACTTCCTGGCGCAAGTCGAGAACGACGGCGGGTGACCGCCCCCGGGCACTGGCACGACGGGTGACCGACCCGGGAGCCGACACGACAGGTGACCGGTCTCGGCCTCCGATACGACAGGCGACCCACCCCGGGGAACCGGCACTTCGAGCGTAGTTTTATTACCGTCCCCGAACGCGCCTAGCGTATCCATTCCATGAGCGACCAGACCAGCGACTTCGGAGAGCCCGTCGTCCTCGTCGACAGGCAGCCACCCGGCGGCGGGGCGGCGCCGGTCGAACACGGGATCGGCGCGCTCCGCGACGCACTCGATGCACAGGACGCGACGGTCGAGACGGTCGACTACTGGACGGAGGCTGAATCGGCCGCCGACCCGTGTCTCGTCGTCGGTCGAGCGGACGACCAGGTCGTCGAGAAACTGCTCGGCGAATCGGTCACCGACCCGGAAGCGGTCGTCTACCGGTGGGCCGACACCGGCGACGGGACCGCACTCGTCGTGGCGGGGAGCGACGACCGCGGGCTGATGTACGGGTTGCTCGAACTCGCCGAGCGCGTCGAAGCGCGTGGGGCTGGGGCGCTGTCGGCCGTCTCGGACCGGACGGAGACGCCGGACAACGAGGTCCGCGGCGTCGACCGCTTCGTCGAGGGGCCCGTCGAGGACGAGTGGCTCTTCGACGAGGCGTTCTGGGAGGACTACCTCGACCGCCTGGCGCGCTGTCGGTTCAACCGCTTCGTGCTGGCGACGGGCTACGACACGGCCTACTTCTCGCCGCCCTACCCCTTCCTCGTCGACGTGCCCGACTACCCCGAGGTGAGCGTCAGCGACGAGATCGACGTCTCCAGGGAGGAGCACCTCGCCGCCCTCCGTCGCATCGGCGAACTCTGTCACGAGCACGGGCTGGAGTTCGTCTTCGCGACCTGGCAACAGCGGCCCTGGTCGGCCAACCCCGACATCGACCACGAACCGAGCGACCAGGGCATGCTCGTCGAGGGACTCCCCGAGGACGACGAGGCGTACACCGACTACTGCGTCCGGGGACTCCAGGCCACGCTGCGGGAGTGCCCGGAGATCGACGGGCTCCAGTTGCGCGTGAACTTCGAGTCCGGCGTCGGCGACCGCTCGACGGCCGAGTCGTTCTGGCGGGAGATAATCGACGGCGTCGAGCGGGCGGCCGACGAGCGGGGACGGTCGGTGGACCTCGACCTGCGGGCGAAGGGACTGACCGACGACATGATCGGGTGGGCCCAGGAGACCGGCCTGAACGTGACGGTCCCGACGAAGTACTGGTGTGAGTCGACCGGGTTCCCACACCACAACACGCAGATGCGGCAGGGCGAACTGGACAATCTCGACGACATGAACAGGCTCCGGCGGTACAGTTACGCGGACATGCTGGAGAAGCCGCGCTTTTTCGACGTGCTCTATCGCCTGTGGGCCACGGGGACCAACCGCGTCTTCCTGTGGGGGGACCCCGACTACGCCCGCCGGTTCGGTCACAGCACGCAGTTCGGGGACGGCGTCGGGTTCGAGGTGACGACCCCCCTCTCGCTCAAGGGCGGGCAGTACTTCCTGCAGGACGAGCGGTGGCCGCTGTTCGACGACCCGGAGTTGCGTGACTACGAGTACGAGGACCAGCGCTACTGGGCGTGGTACCGGCTGTTCGGCCGGCTCGGCTACTCGACCGACGCGGACCCGGACGTCTGGGAGCGCGAGTACCGTGCGCGCTTCGGCGACGCCGCACCGGCGGTCATGCGCGGCCTGCGCGCCGCGAGCAAGGTCCTCCCGCTGGTCACCGCCGCGCACCTCACGCGCCACCCCGCGATCGTGAACTGGGCGGAACTGGACACCGGCGGCGCGCTGTTCGCCGAGCACAACTTCAACGAGGACTTCGGCGACGTGACCTACGCGAGCGCGGAGCCGAGCGATCCCGGCCTCTTCTACGGGATCGACGAGTTCGTCGACGACCACCTCGCCGACTCCGTCGAGAACAGGTACACGCCGCTCCAGGTCAGCCGGTGGTACGAGGCCTTCGCCGCCGACGCCCGGGCGGCCGCCGCCGACGCCGAGGACGCGATCGAGGTCTCGACCGACGACCCGACGGGCGAACTCGCGGCGACGCTCCTCGACGTCCGGATGCTCGCGGACCTCGGGGAGTACCACGCGCTGAAGACCCGCGCCGCCACGGCGCTCTGTCTCCACGAGCGGACTGACGCGGGGGATGCGGGAGACGAGGTAGACGCGGGGGACGGGGTCGACGAGACGGCGGAACTCGCCGCGGCAACGGCCTACATGTCCCGGGCAACTGAAGCGTGGCGCTCGCTCGCCGAACGCGGTGAGGGGACCTACCACGACGACCTCGTCTTCGCGATGGGACCCGACGCCGCCGACGAGGGCAACTGGGCGGACCGCCTCGTCGAGATGGAGGCCGACCTGGCGGAACTCGATCGGCGCTGTGAGGCGGCGGACCTCGACCCCGGAGCGGTCGATTCCGGAGAAACCGACGACTCGGCGGTGGCCGACGACTCCGGAAGCGTCGTCCCCGACCTGGTCGCGACGGAGTCCCCGCCGTTCGCGTTCCCCACGGTGGACCTGGACGTGCCGGATGCCGCGCCTGCCGGCGAACCCGTCGACGTGCGCGTCCGGACCGGCGAGATGAACGGGTTCGACTCGATGACCCTCTACTACCGGCACGCGAACCAGGCCGAGGGACCCTTCCGGTCTGCGTCGATGGACGCCGTCGACGACGGGTTCGCCGCGACGATTCCCGCCGACTACGTCTCCGCCGAGTGGGACCTGCTCGTCTACGTCGGTACTCGCGACGAATCCGGGAACACGGTCCTCTATCCGGGGCTCTATCACGCCGAGTACTCCGAACCGTACCGCGTCGTCGAGACGCGATAACGGGTCGGTGACGCCCGGTCTACTCCCGGAGCGATTACCGGTATTTTGAACACAGGTCGGGACGACATCCTGCTGTGAATCTCTCGGGAGACAGACGGATAGGACTGGGAACCTACTCCGAAGGGGACCGCGAACAGTGGGCCGAACGCGTCGGGACGGCCCTCGACGTCGGCTACCGTCACGTCGATACGGCGCAGGGGTACGGAAACGAGGAATACGTCGGCGAGGGGATCGCCCGCTCGAACGTCGACCGCGACGAGGTATTCCTCGCGACCAAAGTCTCGCCCGACAACCTCGCGTACGACGACGTTATCAGTTCGGTCGAAGAGAGCCTCGACCGGTTGCGAACGGAGTATCTGGACCTGCTGTACGTCCACTGGCCCGTCGACACGTACGACCCCGCAGAGACGTTGCCGGCGTTCGACGAGTTGCACGACCGGGGGACCGTCCGTCACGTCGGGGTTTCGAACTTCGAACCGGACCAGCTCGACACCGCGCGGGACGTGCTCGACGCGCCGATCGTCGCCCACCAGGTGGAGTGTCACCCGTTCTTCCAGCAACCGGAACTGCGCGAGTACGCCCGCGAGCACGACCACACGCTGGTGGCGTTCTGCCCCCTCGCGAAAGGCGAGATATTCGGCACTCCCGACGACCGGGACATCGACGACCCGTTCGCGACGCCCGTCCAGTTCGACGTCTCGGTCGTCTCGGAGATCGCCGACAGACACGGGACGACGCCGGCGATGGTGTCGCTGGCGTGGCTCCTCTCGAAGGAGGACGTCGCCGCGGTCCCGAAAGCCAGCAGCGAAGCACACATGCGTGAAAACCTCGCGGCGCTCGACTTCTCGCTCGACGCCGACGACCTCGCGGAGATCGACGCCATCGAGAACGAACACCGGCTCATCGACCCCGACTTCGGTCCGTGGAACCGGTAACCCGGGTCGAACCGGAACGACTGACCTCCATGCGTATCTTTATGTTTTGCGGTTAGGTACCGCATCTCATGTCAGAGAGTGGCGACCAGACAGCGACGGTTACCGTCGACGCCGCCGAGAGAAGCGACTGGGCGCTCGATTCAGATATTTTCGGCCGGTTCAGCGAGCACCTGGGGTCGGTGATGTATCCCGGGGTGTTTGAGGACTACCTGAAGAACGGCTCCTTCGAGGTCTGGCACGAGTCCGGGTGGGAGCGCGCCTCCGGCATCGTGTTCCCGGAGGTCGAGGAGTACGAGGACGTGGCCTATCCGTGGGAACCGGTCGAGCACGCGGGCGAGGTCGCGCTCGAACAGCGGGTCGGCGGCGTCCACGGTCGCGAGGGGGTCCCCGCCCTCGAAGCCGGTATCGGCCTCCCCGACCGGTTCGAGCTGGAGCCGGCTGGCGTCACCGAACCGCGGTACCAGCGGATCACCCTGGCCGGGAGCGCCTCGGGCGGGCTCGGCCAGCGGGTCGCACTGCCCGACTTCAGGACCGACGGGTTCGACGTGACCCTGTCTGTCCGGGGCGAGGGTGTCGAGGAGTGTACGGTGGCTCTCACACCCGTCTCGGACGGCGAAGACTCGCTGGGTCGGGCGACGGTGCCGGTGACCGACGAGTGGGAGCGCCACGAAGTGCGCGTCGACCTCGACGAGCAGTCTCCCGACCGGTACCGCGACTCCCGGTACGGCGCCTACCGGTTGACCGTCACAGCGTCCGGGGATGGGGACGGAGAGCGGCATCTGGACGTCGACTGGGCGATGCTGATCCCCGAGGACGCCGTCGAAGGGAAGTTCAACCCGACGACGATCGACCTCCTCCAGGAGTACGACGTCACGAACGTGCGCTGGCCCGGCGGGAACTTCGCGAGTCACTACCGCTGGCGCGACGGCGTCGGTCCCCTCGACGAGCGACCGGTCAAACCCATCGTCAACTGGACCGGCCTGGAGCCGAACTACGTCGGAACCAACGAGTTCCTGCGGTTTTGCGAACTGGCCGACGTCGAACCCTACCTCACGGTGCCCTTCTGGGAAGCGACCGGTCCGGAGGAAGCCGCGGCGTGGGTGGAATACTGCAACGGCGACCCCGAGGAGACCGAGTTGGGGGCACTACGTGCCGAGCACGGCTACGAGGAGCCCTGGGACGTGAAGTGGTGGGGCGTCGGCAACGAGGTCTGGGGCTGGTTCCAGGTCGGCCACACCGACGCCGCCAGTTACGCCGAGGAGTACGAGGACTACCACGAGGCGATGCGGGCCGTCGACCCCAACATCGAACTCGACGCCAGCGCGGTCGGCGTCGGCGACACGAAGTACCACGACGGCTCCCGCGGGGAGGGGGCTCCGAACCGCCCGGGGGAACTGCCCGTCTGGAACGACATCCTCTTCGAAGGGGCCGGCGACCTGGTCGAGGGGGTCGACGTCCACCGCTACACGTGGGGGATAAGCAGGACCGACGACGCGGCCGAGCGCCGCGACGAGTGGCTCGAAGAGAACGACGAGGACCCGGTCGGCTACAACGAGGTGCTGGTCAACTACCCCGAGGTCTGGGAGCGACTCTTCGTCGACCTCCTGGACACGGCGGCCGAACACGGCGTCGACGACCTCCGGATCACTGCCGGGGAGTGGAACCTCCACCCCGCGGTCAACGAGGGCTGGCCCGAGGCGAAACTCGGGACGATGGCCCACGCCGTCTACGACGCCCGCACGTTCCAGGCGTTCGTCCGTCAGGGTGAGGCGGTCCGACTCGGCCACTGGACGGAGTTCACGCTCTTTCCCAACCCACAGCCCGACGAGAATCTCCCCCCCAATCCCGGCGCACACGTCCAGAAAGCGGTCGCCGACCCCATCCTCGAGAGCGACGCCGACTGGCACCGCGTCGAGACGACCGTCCACGACAGCCCGACGCGCCCCTATCCGGAGACGGGGACTGAAACGCCGGCGGCCGACGACGTCGCGCTCGTCGACGCGGTCTCGCTCGGGCCGTCGACCGATTCGCCGTCCGGAGTGCAGACGCTCCTCGTGAACGGGTCGCTGAAAGACCCGATAGACGTCGCGGTCGAGTACGAGGGCGACGGGGTCGAACGCGTGGAGGCGACGCTGTTCAGCGGCGAAGACGACGACCCCTTCGCCGTCCACCGGAACTGGGACGAGCGCGACGGCTTCGAGGTCGACACGACGGAGATCTCGCTCGACGACGGCGAGACGACCGTTTCGCTCCCGCCCTCGTCGGTCGCAGTCCTGACGGTCGCGGAGTGACCGGGTCGGGCGGTCCGAACCGCCGCGCCCGTCATCGGTCGTCTCTCGGTTCGGGTCACCGGTCCTCTGTCGGTTCGGGTCTCGACAGCGCGAGCAGCGTCGCGGCGATCGCACTCGGGGGGAGCGTCGGGGGACTGGCCAGCCCGACGACCGCACACGAGATGACGAACCGCGACCGGGAGCCGGCGAAGGCTCGACGGGAGCCGACCACCTGGAGCACGCCGAGAACCGACAGGAAGAGGCCGAACGCGGTCACGAGGAGCGCGAGCTCCGGGAGCAGTCCGCCGCGAGAGAGGAGTGCCGGCCCGGAGACGACGTTCGGCCCGACCGCGAGCAGCGCCGGGAGGAGCCGCCCGGTGGCGGCCCACAGGAGGATACCGAGACCGACCGCGAGGTTGCCCGCGCCGGCCAGCAGCAGGTGGAAGGCACCGACGCGGCCCGTTCGGTCGGACGCGACGTCGCTGCGGATCCACGCGATCCCGCCCGTCACCGAGCGGCGGGGACCGTCAGCCATCGTCGTTCGGGTCCACAGGAGGGAGTGCTGCGAGCCGTCGCGGCGGCACGAGGTAGTTGCCCCTGCTCTGGACCTCGATGTAGTCGAGAATGCCGCTGTGGGCCGTCTCGACGTCGAGGTCGTCCCCGTTCATCGCTCGCCTCGTCTCGACGAAGTGGTCCACGGACTGCTGGAGGGACGTGAAGTTGAACCCGGGCTTCTCCTCCCCGGTCGATATCGCTTCGGACCGGCGCAACAACAGCGGTTCGAACTCCTCGTCGCGTGCCCTGGCCAGTTTCTGGGTGTGCCCGACGAGCCCGTGGTCGTCGATCTCGGCCCCGAGGTCGTCGCCCATCTCCCGGGTGAGTCCGCTATCTGACGCGAGCAACTCGCCGACCTTCCCGGTGTCGTCGGGCGTGTTCTCGGTACTGAACATCAACTGGACGCGCGTCTCGTCGTCCTCCTCGTACCACCGCTCGAGGTCGAGTGTCAGCCGCGAGACGTGCTGGGTCGTCCCGTCGGCGAACGGCCCCCCGGAGAAGGCGACTGCGTCCTCCGTCGCCTGGTTGTCGCTGAATCCGGAGATAAACCCCATCCCGAGCGGGGACTGCTGTGGGATCTCCTCCATCTCGAGCTCCCGGCGCGGCACGCCCGGTCCGATAAAACCGGTCCGCCGTTCGCGCTGCTCGAATACGTCGACGAACGTGTCCGCCATAGACACTCCGTTCAGTTCGTCGATCCGTCCGAACAGCGCGTGCTCGACCGCCAGCAACACCTGCACGTGGTCGCTGACGAGCACCATCGCGGCGTCGTGTTCGTCACCGCGACCGGTCGGTTCGTCGATCCGCGAGAGCACCGACTCGACCGGCGGGAGGTCGACATCCGCCGGGAGGTCCGCCTCGAACCGGTCGAAGTACCGGCGTGAGTACCCGAGCGTGAACAGCAGGCCCGGGACGTTCGTCCCGCCCGGTCGGTACGGACTGTTACCGCCGTTCCCGCGCTGATAGGCGCGTTCGAGCGACCGGAGCGCCGCCTCGACTCGCTCTCGCTCTTCCGGGTCGGGGGTGCCGTCTCCCGCGTAGTCGAAAAAGAGGACCAGCTGGTGGCGAGGGAAGACCAGGTTCCCGTGTGGGTCCCGCGGGAGGTACTCGTTCCACGCGTACTGTCGCCGAGGGATCGCCGACCGGTCGTCCGTCCCCCGTGGCACGTCCGGGGCACCCCGTGCTTCGATACACGCCGTCAGCGAACTCAGCCCGCCGACCGCCAGCGCCGTCTTCAGCAGGTCTCGCCGATAGAACGCATCGAGATCGAGTGACTGCGAAGCGAACGGGCAGGGCATACCGTTGCTATACGACAGTCGAAAATAAATGTGGGGGTATTTACCGGTGGGACCGCCTGTACCGCGAGGAACGATTACCGAATGGACGCTCGGGTCGCCGCGACGCCGTTTTTTCCGTTCGAACTCGCTCGGGGGCTCCGTCGTGGTGTGTGGACACCGACACCGCTCCACCACTGTCCGATATTGCCGGACACAAGTACAAGGGTCACCAACCGTTTCGCCTGTGGACTCTCCTCGAATCGGCGAAGCCGGGAGGGGGTGGCCCGACCGCGAGTCGTGTGATCGAGGGGTTTCTGCCTGCTCTACAGCAAAGTAAATTACAAGGATAGCAATGTAATTTCGGGGCGGACTATCGGTTATCGGGTCGCTCGAGGACAGGTAAGACCGTGTATACGCGTCCTCTCTGTCAGTTCGAGTCCCTGCGACCTCGAACCGGATCATCGACGGAGTGACAGCACAGGGAAGACAAGCACGGGAGTGTATCCGAAAATAGCGGATAGATCTGTGCGTGAATATAACATGCAATCGCGGAGTGGAATTTCCTGTCGCGTATTCGGTTTCACGATACGTGCTCGTGCGCCGGTCGACAGCGCAACGAGACCCGTATCTGACTGTTCTCCGGGTTTGATCGACCGTGACGACGACACGAATGTCACTGATCTTTCTATCATGAATAATCGATATTGGGCGGTCCATCGAACCTCCACATCCGTGGTCGACGGACGACATCGTGGTGCCCGTCAGCCCCGAGAGGGCCTTTCGAGGGCGCTTAGACGCGCTCTCGGGCCCGTTATCGTCGAATCCGTCACGTCTCGCCGCGATTATCGCTTCGATTGGAATGCTTCCGATTATGTCGGTCGGGAGTCTGTCGTCGGGATACGAGGATCGACTGAGCAGGTCCGATCCCGAAACCGGGACACCACGATCGAGAGTATGCGGCACCTAACTGCCCGTATCACGTCTGGAACGCAACTTTTCCGACGTCCAGATATCCAAAAGATACTTACCGGACATCGACGAACTTCCACGAAGAATGCGCGACTATTCGAACCAGTCTACCCACCGAGCAGCGCCGCGAGATATCGAGATAACCGGGATCGATACAGCCGTAATCGAAGGGAACTTCGACTGGAACCTCGTCCGTATCCGCACTGATGGCGGAGTGACGGGGATCGGTGAGTCCTACCGAGGCGTATCGATAACGGACATCATCCACCAGATGGAGTCGTTTCTGGTGGGGGAGAACCCGCTTGACGTCGAACGACTCTTCGACAGGATGGTACAGGAACTGTCGGGGCACGGAGGGACCACCGGCAAAGTGGTCACCGCGGCATCGGGCGTCGAGATCGCGCTGTGGGACCTAGCCGGAAAGATTCTGGACGTCCCTGTCTACCAATTGCTCGGCGGGAAATACCGCGACCAGATCCGGATCTACTGTGACTGCCACGCCGGGGCTGCGTTCGAGACTGACGAGCATGGCTACTCCGTCTCCCACGACGAGGACATCTACGAACCCGAGGCGTACGCGGAGACGGCCGAGCAGGTGGCCGACCTCGGATTCACGGCGTTGAAGTTCGACCTCGACACGCCGATGGACAACGATCCCGACCCGATGAACGGGCGCGTATCGAACGCGTCGATCGCTCACAAGCAAGAGGTCGTCGAGGCTGTGCGGGAAGCCATCGGTGACGATATCGACCTCGCGTTCGATTGTCACTGGGACTACTCGCTGGACAGCGCGAAACGTCTCGCCCGGAAGCTGGAGCCGTACGACCTGATGTGGCTGGAGGACGTTCTGCCCCCGGAGAACATGGAGGCACAGCGGGAAGTTGCGCGATCGACGGAGACACCGCTGGCAACCGGGGAGAACCGTTTCCGGGTGCACGAGTTCACCGAACTCCTGTATGATTTCGGCGTCGACGTGATCACCCCCGACCCGACGACGTGTGGTGGCCTCGCGGAGTCGAAGGCCATCGCCAGTCGGGCCGAGGAGAACTACATTCCGTTTTCCCCCCACAACGTCTGTAGCCCGGTCGGGACAATGGCGTGCGCACACCTGGGCGCATCGGTCCCGAACTTCGATACCCTGGAGTATCACGCCCTCGCGGTCGACTGGTGGGACGACCTGCTGGTTCGCGAGGATCCACTCATCCAAGACGGCTACCTGCAGGTCCCGGAGACGGCGGGACTCGGAGTTTCACTCGACGAAGAGGTCGCGAACGAACACGCGAAAGGCAGCGGCCCGCTCTGGGAGTAAACGCCATCGGACGAAACTGTTGGCCGGCGGACTGACAGATCAGACACGGGGGCCGGCGTATTTTCACTGTCCGGTCGCCTCGAAACGGGGACACTCACACCACTCCCGGCACCCGCCACGGTTGCTGTTGGCACGGACCACTCGGACGGCGTAATCCGGAAATTGTTCCCTATCTGACTCGCTCACCCTCGTCATCAAACAGCCACACGTGTTCCTCTTCGAAACCGATCGCCAGGGAACTGTCCTCGGTAGTGAACCTGTTCTGTTCGCTAACCGCACTCAATTCCGTTCCATCGCTAGAGAGGTAGATAGCATCGTTGGTACCGTGTGGTTCGATGACGTCAATAGTCGCGTCAAACAGCGGCGTATCGCTCTCCAGATCGAGGTGTTCCGGTCGGATCGCGAGCGTGATCTTGTCCCCGTTCGACAGGCTATCGGGCAGGGCTCCGTCCAGGGGTGCAGTGAAAATGTCCGAAGCCAGGACGAGGTCGTCGCCTCTTTGCTGGACCACGCACTCGAAGAAGTTCGTCGACGGGGATCCGATAAATTCGGCAACGAACTGGTTTGCGGGTTCGTTATAAATATCGTAGGGACTGCCACGCTGCATGATGTCCCCGTCGTTCATGACGATGATCTTGTCCCCGAGAGTCATCGCTTCCTCCTGGTCGTGCGTGACAAACACCATCGCCGTTTCGAGGTTGCGTTGCAACTGTTTCACTTCGGTCTGCATCTGGTCCCGGAGGTTGGCGTCGAGGTCGGAGAACGGTTCGTCCAGAAGAAACGCCGCCGGTTCCGTGACCATCGCTCGACCGATGCTGACACGTTGCTGCTGGCCACCCGAGAGTTCGGCGGGCGAGCGGTCGAGCGTCCCCCCAAGCCCGAGCATGTCCGCCGCTTCGCGCACACGTTCCTCCTTTTGTTCGCCCGAGAGGTCGGTCGTCTGGTCGAGGCCGAACCGCATGTTTTCCCGGACAGTCATGTGGGGGAACAGTGCGATATCTTGGAACACGAACGCGAGGTTGCGGTCTTTCGGTTGGTCGTACGTGACGTCGCGTCCGTTGATGATGACATTTCCCGAGTCGGGTTGTTCGAGTCCACTGATACACCGAAGTGTGGTCGTCTTGCCACAGCCGGACGGTCCGACGAGGACGACGAACTCGTCGGAATCGATCTGGACGTCAACATCGTCGACTGCGATGATAGAACCCCCTGCGAACGTCTTCCGCAGATTCCGAAGTTCTATCGAAGTTTCCTCAGAATCGGAACTCCCCGTTCGGCTGTCTGGACCTCTCTGTTGGTCGCTATCTGTTGCCATAGACGCTACTATAAAAAACATAGCATATAAATCCATCGTTGGATGTGGCAATACCCGTACTGGTAGTCGTCCTGTACTCGTCGGCATCCCCTCGGTCGGGGTCCGGACAGGTGCTATCCGAGTGAAATCCGGGGGACAAAACGAGTTTCGAGCCGTAATGCGGCAAAAAAATCCTATAGATGCATATTTATTATGCAGTCGGGTTCTCTTCCCTACGAGTCGCCCGTCGAAACCATCCGCTGTCAGGCACGGGGAAAATTGGCAAACAATGAGTTACGAGAGCCTCAACGTTCCGGCACGAATATCACGGACAAAAGAGACACTGCGAGAGCACCGACTCGCGTATCTATTCGTCCTTCCGACGGCGGTGTATCTCGTTTTCCTGTGGTGGATCCCGTTCCTCTGGGGGATTCGCCTGAGTTTCTTCAGCTATCCGTTCTTCGGCGAATCCCAGTTCGTCGGTCTGGATAACTATCGGTACATCCTCAACTGGGACGTATTCTACACGTCGGTGAGGGCAACACTGCTCTATGCCCTCCAGACGATTCCCCAGTTGATCCTCGGCGTCGGCGTCGCGCTCGTCGTCTGGGATCTGGACCGGTTCGACGCAGTTACGAGCTGGGCGGCACTCGCTCCGTACGTCTTCCCCCCGCTCATCATCGGGACTCTCTGGAAATTCCTTCTCGACCCGAACTCGGGTCCCATCTTCGGATACCTCATGGAGTTCGGGATCCTCCAGCAGCCCATCTACTGGACATCCGACGGCTCCCTCGCGTTGGCCACGATCACGTTTGTCGGAACGTGGACGTTCTGGCCGCTAGTGTTCCTGTTGACCATCGCGTCCTTGCGTGGCATCCCGAGTTCGCACATCGAAGTGGCGAAAGTGTACGGTGCGAGCAGGATACAGCGGTTCCGCAAGATCATCTTCCCTCAGATCCAGACGGCGCTGATCATCGCGATCATCCTGCGCGTCATCTGGAACCTGGGGAAGATCGAACAACCGCTGCAGATCACGCGCGGTGGTCCCGGATGGGACACCTCGGTCCTCGGGATTGTCCTGTACCGTCTGGCGTGGAACCGCCTCGAGATGGGGCTCTCGTTCACGGTGGGTATCTTCCTCGCCATGCTGTCGTTCATCATCGTCATCGGGCTGATCGTACTCTTCGAGCGCCGCGCTTCGGGGGTGAGCTTCCGCGGATGAGTTCCCGTAGTCTTTCCCTGCCCAGGATCAGCGGGTGGAACGTCCTCAGGAACCTCGCTGCCATCGCCCTCGGTGCGTTCACGCTGCTCCCGCTCCTGTACGGGTTCGCGGTCTCGATCCGACCGCGGTCGGAAGTCTTCGGGACGCCGCACCTGATCCCCAGAGAGCCGACGATCGACCCGTACATTCAGGTCTTCGACTCGATCGCGCGGAATCTGATATTCAGCCTGTTCACCGCGGTCGGGGTGTCGATCCTCGTCCTCGGGATCGCGATTCCGGGCGCCTACGCGTTCGCACGCCTGGAGTTCCCCGGTCGGAAGAAACTGTTCTACATGATCGTGCTCATCATGCTCTTGCCGATCGTGGGGCTGATAATCCCGATCCTGACCCTCTGGCACGAACTCGGCCTCTACAATTCCATCACGGGTCTGTGGCTCGGGATCGTTCCTGGACAGATCCCCGTCGCGCTGTGGATCTTCAGGGATTACTTCCAGAAGCTCCCCTCGAATCTCGAAGAAGCAGCGATGGTGTACGGGACGACCCAGTTCGAGGCGTTCGTGAGAGTCGTTCTGCCGCTTGCAGCGCCGGCGATGATCGCCGTGGGCTTCCTCGGATTCCTCTGGGGATGGAACGCGTTCCTGTTCCCCAACCTGCTCACTACGAGCGGGGGCCCACGCCCTGCTATCGTGAATCTCTTCAATGCTCTGAGCGCCGACTCGACGCAGCCCTGGCCGTTCATCATGGCGATGACGTTCACGATCGGGCTTCCGCCCGCGGTCATGTACATGGCCTCTCGACGGTATCTCGAGAACGCTCTCAGCTTCTGAGAACTATTCTTTCCGACCCCCGCGGTTCTCTTCTTCCCTGTCGTACTCTTGGGCTTCGCCCACCCATCCTGACACCCTATTGACGACCTCTCGGTGGCCCAGCGGGAGGTCCCTCGGCGCTTGACGCTCGGCTGGTGTTTTTCCGAGGTTATAGTAACTAAACTATAATAACACTTTTATGGTATGGATTCGCAAAGGATTGTGAGCGCGCATGACACACGACTCGGAATCCAACGGTGTCGATGAAGAGAGCGACGAATCCCGTACGATCTCCAGGCGACCGTTCCTCAAGGCGACGAGTGTCGGATTGTTGGGCGGGCTGGCTGGGTGTGGCAGCAACGGCGACGGTGGCGACGGTGGCGACGGTGGCGACGGTGGCGACGGTGGCGACGGTGGCGACGGTGGCGACGGTGGCGACGGCGGTGACGGTGGATCTCCCACCGCTGCTGCGACGGCAGATCTGAGCGACGTCGAGATAGACTTCTGGGAGCGCCAGTACTTCGACGAATCGCCGGCCGCCGAGGAAGCGGTCAATCAGATCATGCAGAGTTTCGAGGACCAGACGGGGGCCACGGTCAACGTCAACTACCAGGGAGACGACCAGCCTCTGATCGACGCGTTCAATCAGGGAACGTATCCACAGGGCATGACCGAGTTCGCACAGGGTATGGGGATCTGGAACCAGACCGAGCAAATACTGCCCTTCGAGGAGTATCAGGACGAGTTCGACTACGACGTGCTGGATTCCGTGGGTGCGCTGAGCCAGGCGCTGGAGTTCTCGGCACGTGGGTTCAGCCAGGGGAACACCATATTCCCGGTCACAGCGAACATCTTCGCGCCGTTCGTCGGCCGGATGGACCTCTTCGAACAGGCGGGGCTCGACCCGGACAGCGACTTCCCCCCGGAAGACTTCGATGACCTCGTCGAAACGGCGCAGACGATCGAAGAGAACACCCAGGCGCAACACGGGTATCAGCCCGTTCACGACACGGTCGACAACCAGGACGTCTACTTCAACCAGTGGATGGCAGCGGACGCAGGGGTCGACGGGTACTTCCTGAACGAGGACGTGACGGACCTCAATTTCCAGAAGGACGTCTGGCAGACGTGGCTCCAGCGGGACATCGACCTGTTCCGGGAGCACGAGTTTGGCACCCCGGACACGCCGACGATGAACGACGAGGAGATCCCTCCGCTACACATGAACGGCACGGTCGCCATGTCGAACCAGGCTCCGATGAACCTCCCCGGGTTCGTGGAGCGGGGCGGCGACTTCTACGAGGAGAACTTCAGGTGGGCACCCAGTTTCGGGCTCGATACCGGCGTCAACGGCCGCGCGCTGATCCCGGGCGGTGTGCTGATGCAGGCGCCTGACGGCGCCGACCAGGCGACCTGGGACCGGAAAATCGACGCCACCATCGAGCTGTTGAGCTTCTTCAACGACCCGGTTTTGCAGGTCGATACGATGCCCGACCTGGGGTTCTTCCCGGCGAATCAGGACCTCTGGCCGGAAATCCCGAACGAGTACAACGGTCTCGCCGAGACGATCAAACAGACCGCTCAGAACGCCAAGTACGGGTATACCGCTCACCCGGACTTCGGCGTGTTCGGATACGACATCTTCGGTGCGAAGAAACAGCAGGCCTCCCGCGGCGAGCTATCCGTCGACGCGGTTCTCGAGGAGTCCTACAACGAAGGGATGGAACTCGTCGAAGAGACCGAGTTGGCTTGAGCGACGCGATCACCCGGGGCGAAGCCGACCCACACCTTCGTCCCTGACTGTCGTCGTGCCCCGCTCTCGTTTCTACGTCCACTCCTCTCGAAGCCATGACGGTGAGCCGCCACCACGCCGTATCACGAATGGGTCGAGAGCCACCGACCGAGAACCGTACTCGCGATCAGAGGCAGAAGGAGGCTCAGAAACGCCACGAGGTAGGTAGTCCGCTCGGCGACGAGACCGACGTACGCCGGACCGAGGCTCCCGACCCCGAGGTAGACCGTCCCGAGCGCTCCGAAGTCGCCGCCCATGCTGTCGTCCGGGAACAGGGCCAGCACGTACGCGTTCATTCCGGGCCAGAATCCCGTCATTCCGAGAGCAAACAAGAGTACGCCGAGAACCACCGGGATTTGCCCCCTCCCGAGGAGCATGACGAGGAGCCCCACGGTCGCGATGAATGTCGCCCGGACGGTCACCGATGCGTGGCCGATCCGGTCGCCGAGTCGTCCCATCGCCGGTGACGCGACCATCCCGACGAGATAGAATCCGGCGTACGTACCGGCCGCCAGGGTCGGCGCGAACGATTTCTCGGTGCGGAGAAACAGGGGGACGAACGCGATCGCTCCGCGCTGGACGAACATGACGAGTCCTGCGCTGACGAGCATCCATCGTATCCGCGATTGCGAGAACAACCGACGTGCGGTCGACCGCGGGGAGAGGGTGACCCGGGAGACGACGTATCGCTCGTCGTTCCAGCGGTGCAACAGAGCCGCCACGACAAGAAAGAGCACCACGAACGGGACGAACGCCGCTCGCCACGCTGTCCTCGCGAGAACCGCGACGGCGAGTCCGGCCGCGAGGATGCCACCGAGATTGACCGCGGCGTTGTTCAGGCCGATCGCCTCGCCCCGCCGGTTCTCGAAGAGGTCGGACAGCAATGCGAATGCGGACGGGAGATACAGTCCAGCACCGATCCCAACGGCGGCCGTTCCGACGAGGAACCTCCCGTAGTCGGTCGTCGTAGTCAGGATCACGAGACCGACGATCATCGACCCGATGGCGGCTACGATGACAGTCTTGCGGGACAGCTGGTCGGCAACGCGACCGCCGGGGTAGCGACAGACCGCGCTCAACGCCGTCATCGTGCTGAGAGCGAACCCGGCCTGTGACGACGTGATGCCGAGGTCGTCGATGATAGCTGGCAACAGGGGCGCGAACACGGTCTGGCCCCCGACGGTCAGTAACGAACAGGTCGCGACGACCACCAGCAATCGTCCCGCGTACCCTCCGAAGAGAGTCCCTTCGCGTCGTATTCGGCTTCTCAGGTTGTTCATTGGTTCGAGACGGACAGTCCTGCTTTCGGATCGACCAGTGGTCCGCGATGGAACCGGTTGTCCTCGGTGAACCGATTATCGCACGCGCACTCGTCTCGAGATCCTGGTTCGGTCGGGTTTGCGTCCCGGATCCGTTCTGTCGTTCGTCGTCGCCCGTGTCACTCCTTGTAGATACAGAACTCGTGACCCTCCGGACACTCGACGGTCATGACCTCGACACCCTGGAACACCAGGAGAGCGTCGAAAATCGACCGGTCCTCGTTAATCTCAGTGATCTGTTCGTTGGGACGAACCGGTACCTCCGTCTGCTCGCCACAGTGAGGGCACCCGATCTTCTCCATTACAGTTCACCACATCGAAGAGAGGGGGTAATTATCTGTCTTTACCGGTAAGAAACGTCAGGAACTGTCTCGTACGACCGATAGCGACCAGTCGGGTCGCTAGAGCGGGGACCACTCTACCCGATACTCGCCGAACTTCGCTCGAACCCGTTCGTTCTTGACTCTCCTGAAGAGGATCACTCCGAGGCCTGCCGTTACGATGGCGAAAAACGCTGCCGCCCCGAAATACCCCATATTGAACGCCGTGACTGCCAGTGCCAGAAGAAAGAGGGTCAACACGACGGTTCGGATGGAGTTGAGCAGGATCTTGACGACGATCACTGGACCACTTGTCATTCTCGCGCCCATGAGCAGTGGTATTCCACAGACCATAATAAACGTTGTGTCCGTTCGGTGGCCGGCGCACGGATCCGGATCGGTCCGACACACATATTTAAGGACAGCCATCACAAGACGTAGGTATGGCCGTGGATAGGGGCTCACCTTCGGACGATCGAGAGCTGGTAGAACCGGAGATCCGGAACGCAAACACGGCGGTCGGAGCGGCCGTGGGCGACATCGTCCGGACGACCTTGGGACCGACGGGGATGGAGAAGATGCTCGCCGACACCAACGGGATGGTGTTGATAACGAACGACACGAAGACGATCCTCGGCGAGCTGGGGGTGAATCTGAACCTCCTGCCGAGCGCGAGACTACTGAGGGAGATGGCCGTGGAACAAAACGACGAGTTCGGCGACGGTGCCGCGACTGCGGTCGTCCTCGCGGGCGAACTCCTCCGGAACGCGAGCGAACTGTTCGAGAAGGGGATGCATCCGACCACCGTGGCCGAGGGGTACCAACTCGCCGCACAGCGGGCGGCCACGGAGATCACGAACGCGGGCATCGAGGTGGCCGTCGACGACACCGAACGCCTGGAACAGGTCGTCCGGACGGCGATCGCTGGATCGGGCAGCGTCGAAGACGACGCATCGCTCGCGTCGCTGCTCGTGACGGCTGCGGAGGAACTGGCGGCGGCCGGCGACCTCCGGTGGGACCGCCTGACAGTGAAAAAAGTCCCCGGCGGTACCATGGCTGATAGCTTCCTCACACGCGGGAACGTGATCGAGGGCGACCCGGTACACGCCGGGATGCCCCGAATCCTCGAACCCGGCCGCGTCGTCTGTCTCAACGCGAACCTGACTCCGCCCCAGTTAGACGAGACCAGCGCCGAACAGGGACAGGTGGTGGTTCGAGACGCCGACGAGTTCGACTCGCTGCTCGACGCCGAAACGGAGACGCTCCGGTCGAAGGTCGAGTCCGTCGTCGAGAGCGGTGCGAACGCAGTGTTCAGCAACAAGAGCATCGACGAGCGAGCCCAGCAGGAGTTCGCGGATCGGGGGATCCTCGCGCTCCGTCGGATGGCAACGAGCGACATGGAGAACGTCGCACACGCCACGGGAGCCGACATCGCCGACCCCGGACTCGTCGAACCGACGGACCTGGGCGACGCGGTACGGATCGAACACCAGACGCTGGGTGGCGAGGACGTGATCAGCATCGAGACTGAAACGGCCGACCGCGTTTCACTCGTGCTTCGGGGGGGGACCACCCAGAGCCTGAACGAGATGGAACGGGCTGCTCGAAGCGGGTTCGGTGCGCTCCGGACACTCCACGCCGAGGAGCGGCAGTTCGTCCCGGGGGGTGGAGCCGCCGAGATACGAGGATCACTCGTTCTCCGAGAGGAGACGAATAGAACGAACGACCGTCAGCAACTCGCCGTCGAGGCCTTCGCGGACGCGCTGGAGACGATCCCCCGCTCTCTCGCGCAGAACGCCGGTCTCGACCCGGTCGGAACGGTGGCTGAACTGCGCTACCGGCACGGGTCGGGCGAGCGGACCGTCGGCATCAATGCGCTCGAACGCCGGACTGGCGATGTCGTCGCAAGCGGGATCGTCGACCCGGTCGGCATCAAACGCCAGGCGGTCACGGCGGCAGCAGATGTGGTGAACCGGATCGTCCGCATCGACGACGTGATCGAGGCCGAAACCACCGACGAGATCGAGTAATACACATGTACAGTCCCTCACCCGATGGCGACTCGACCGGAGAGACGACCAACGATGTCCGTTTCCCGGCAATCTCGGCCGACGCTGTCGAACACGTCCGTGGTGACAACGCTCGTTCGAACAACATCGCTGCCGCGCGTGCCGTCGGCGAGGCGGTCCGGTCTACCCTCGGACCGACCGGACTCGACAAGATGCTCGTCTCCTCCGGGACCATCACTGTCACGAACGACGGGGAGACCGTTCTCACGGAGATGGACATCGAACACCCTGCTGCCAAGGCCCTGGTCGAAGTAGCGAGGGCGCAGGTCCAGGAGGTCGGGGACGGAACCACGACGTCTGTGCTCCTCGCGAGCGAACTCCTCCGGACCGCGGAGGACCTCCTCGACCGTGATGTCCATCCGACTGTCGTCGTCGCCGGCTATCAGCACGCCGTCGACCGGGCGGTCGCCGAACTTACCGACCTGGCGCGACCGGTCGACCCCGACGATGCGCTGCTCCGGCGGCTCTCCGAATCCAGTATGACGGGGAAAGCTGTCTCCCCGCACGCGGAGACGCTCACGTCACTGGTGTTGGACGCGACGCAGGCAGTCACGGTCGACGGGACAGTCGACGTCGACTACCTGAAGACCGTCTCGAGAGCCGGCGCACCCGCCGGCGAGTCACGACTCCGTCACGGTGCGGTACTGGACGCGGACCCCTGTCGTGGAGTGATGCCGACCGAACACCGGTCGGCCGACGTCTTGCTCGTCCACCAGGACATCGACGTGACGGAGCCCGAATCCCTCGCACGGGCGGACCTCGACGACGTAGAGAGCCGCGACGTGTTGGCCTCGCGCAGTGACGAGTGGGGAACTGCCGTGGTCGATCACGTCGCCGAGCTCGGAGCGACCGTGGTCCTCTGTCACGGGCGGGTCGATGACAGTGTCGCACAGCGACTCGCGTCGCGGGGTATCCTCGCGGTCCAACACATCAGCCGCACGGAGACGGAGTTTCCGTTCCTCCGCGAGGTCACCGGTGCGACACCGGTGATGGAGCCCCTCGAAGCGACGGGCGATCACCTCGGGACCGTCGACGTCTCCGGGGACGGACCGATCTCAGTCGAGAATCCGGACACTCACGGCGTGACCCTCGTGTTGCGGGGGACCACCGAACCGATCGCCGAGGAGATCGAACGCAGCGTCACCGACTCGATCGACATCGTCTCGCGGACCGTTGAGGACGGCAGAATTCTCCCGGGAGGTGGTGCCGCCGAGATCGAACTCGCACGGCGACTGCGCGACAGCGCGACCGGCATCGACGACCGAACGCAACTCGTCGTCGACGCGTTCGCCGACGCCCTCGAAGTTGTCCCGCGCACGCTCGCGAGCAACGCAGGGCTTGACCCCCTCGACGTGCTCGTTGACCTCCGGACGGCTCACGCATCGGACCACCCCGACGCCGGGATCGACGCCACGACAGGGGAGACCCGGGATATGTTCGACGGCGGGGTTGTCCAGCCTGCATACGTCACCGAACAGACCGTCTACACCGCCGCGAGAGCGGCGTCGATCGTCCTGAAAGTCGACGAGGTCATCTCTGCAGCCCACCTCTCGCAGACCGACGACGAGGGCGAGGCCGAAAACGGAACCCGGTAAGGGAACCAACCTGCACCACGGTGGTGACTTCCGTCCGGACGGACTGACACGGAACCAGTAGTAATTTATAACACGGATACGCCCGTTTCCCGATCCGCAATGGAAGTGCTAATGACCGGCTGTTACGGCCGCGTCGGTACAGCTCTCATCGACCATCTGTACGACCGGACTGAGTACGACTTCAGGCTACTGAACCGGTCGGACCGTCCTGACGATCATCCCTACGGGGAGTACGAAACAGTTGTCGCCGACGTGGCGGACTACGAACCCCTCCACGATGCGTTGGAGGGGACCGACGCCATCGTCCACCTCGCGGCGTACCCGTACACCGACGGGGACTGGGAGGACGTGCTGGAACCGAACGTCATCGGGATGTACAACGTGCTCCAGGCCTGCCGCGAGCAGGAGGTCGAGTCGGTCGTGTTCGGATCGACACACCACGTGATGGGCATGTACGAGCTCGAAAAGGTGCCGGAGATCTACTCCCCGGAGTTCGGTCTCGTCCTCGACCACACGGACCCGGTGCGACCGGATTCGTTCTACGCGTCGACGAAGGTTTTCGGGGAGGCCCTCGGCCGGTTCTACGTCGAGAACTACGAATACCCAAAGCGGTTCTACAGCCTTCGCATCGGGAGCGTCCGGGAGGCGGAGTACGACAACCCCTACGGTGACGTCATGAGCGGGTTCGACGTGGACGCCTCGGTGGACCACGACCAGGAGGAAGACCAGATCGCCGAACGGAAGGTAAACAGGATGAAAGGCGTCTGGCAGTCCAGGCGCGACTGTGCACACATGGTCGACCGGTGTCTCCAAGACGACGACGTGGAGTTCGACATCTTCTACGGCGTTAGCGACAACCGGCGTCGATGGTTCGACCTCGAACACGCCCGGGCAGTCATCGGGTACAACCCCCAGGACGACGGAGAAGAATGGACCGAACCGCCCGAGTGACGTATGGACGCGAGAGGGAACAATGATCGAACCCACGTGGGACGACTGGTTCGTTCGGGAGGAACTCGAGGGGGTCACGCCCGACGGGCTGTCCGTCTGGTATCTCGGCTGTAACGGCTTCGTCCTCCGGACGGCGGAGACGACCGTGTACATCGACCCGTATTTCGGAACGGGTAGTCACCGTCCGTACGCGGTGCGGATGTTGCCAGTGCCGATGGACCCGGAGATCGCGACGCTGTGTGATGCCGTACTCGTCACCCACGAGCACGTCGACCATATGCATCCCCCGTCTTACGGACCGTTACTGGAAACCACTGGCGCGAACATCTACGCACCGGAGACGTGTTTTGAGACGCCGGACTACGATGGAGACCTGCAGGTTTCGGAAGACCGTAGAGTGCCCGTCTCCCCGGGGGAGACATTCACTGTCGGGGACTTCACGATGCACGTGCGTGGGGCACATGATCCGGACGCAAAAGAGCCGTTGTCGTACGTGATCGAGGCTGAAAACGGGACGTTCTTCCATCCCGGGGATAGCAAGCCGGCGCCCGAATTCGACGAGATAGGTGCCTCGTTCGACATCGACGTCGGGGCGCTGGCGTTCGGGACCACCGGAACGTTCGTCGACCCGGAGACGGACACGCCGCGGACTGTCAAGTGGTACATGAACGGGGACCAGGTCATCGAGACGTGTAACGCCCTCGAGCTGGACCGGTTGTTGCCGACCCACCACGACATGTGGAAGGGGTTCCGCGGGTCGCCATCGGTACTACAGGACCACGCGTCCTCGTTCCCGTATCCGGCAACTATCGACGCCATTGAGGTCGGAGACCGGATCGAAGTCGGACAGTCCGGGATCGTCCCACCGAGGTACTGCCGATGACACCCGGCCGCCGGAGCGACCGCTGATGTCGCTGGACGTACCGACGGGGTTGCACGAGGACCCACAGTTCGCCCGGACGAAACCGCGACGGACAGACGGATGATCGCACCCGCTGTCTACCGAGCGTTGTTCGGAGGGGCCGTCGTCGTCCTCGGGTGTTTCCTCGCCCTGAGCGTGGTCGCCGGCCCCGTCGACGTCGTGACGGAGGACGGACCGGTGGTGAGCGACGGGGGACCGACGACGAACGGCCCCGACGTGTCGGACGATTCGGTCATCGTCATGACCGGCCAGACGTTCGGTGACCGCCCCGGCGACGCGCTGATGACGTTTCGAACCGGACTCGCCGAGAACACCAGGTCGATCGCCCCGGACGACCTCCGCTACTACAACAACAGCTACGACGAGTACCACGACGTCGACCCCGTCCCCGGTACCCGGATGACTGTCCTCTACGTCGCCGCGACACACCTCAGCCCGTCCGAATGCGAGGCGACACGGCCCTGTACGCGGAACGTGATCGAACGGCTGAACATGACGACGGATACCGTGACGCGGTTGCACAGCGTGATTCAACCCCGGGAGGAAGGCAACGACGTACACGACGTTGACCGGATCAGCAAGGACGAACTCCTCGTCGCCGACACGATCAACGACCGGGTGTACGTCCTCAACACGACCACGAAACTCATCACGTGGGAGTGGGACGCCAAGTCGGCGTACCCAGTGAGTGGCGGCGGCCCGTTCCCGACTGACTGGACCCACCTGAACGACGTCGAGTACCTGCCGGACCGCGGCGAGAACGGGTGGATTATGGTGAGCCTACGGAACCAGGACCAGGTGGTCTTCGTCGACCGAGAACGCGGTCTCGTGGAGAACTGGACGCTCGGGAACGAGGACGACTACGACATCCTGTACGAGCAGCATAATCCGGACTACATCCCACGCGAAAACGGCGGGCCGGCGGTCCTCGTCGCCGACTCCCAGAACAATCGAATCGTCGAGTATCAGCGGGTCGACGGCGAGTGGAAGCGGACCTGGACGTACCGACATCTCGACTGGCCCCGGGACGCCGACCGGTTGCCAAACGGGCACACGCTGGTCGTCGATTCGAACGGAGGGCGACTGCTCGAAGTCAACGAGAACGGTCGGCCGGTCTGGTCGACGCTCGTGCCCTACGACCGCGACGCGATGTACGACGCCGAGATATTCCGAACGGGCGACGAAAGTAGCGGCGGACCCAGCGCCGTGTCGATCAACCTGTCCGCCGGTGGATCGGACGGCCTCGGACGGTCCCGCGAAGCAGCAGGCGAGCGCGCCGGGGATCCAGGGCCCGTCGCAGTGATCCTTCACGCCGTCGACGGCCTCGCCAGGGCAGTGTTGCCGTCGCGGCTCCGGAACACGCTTCTGTTCGTGCTCCCGGTCCAGCTGACGCCCAGCGAACTGCTCGCCGGTGGAACGCTTCTGGGGGTCCTCGGCGTGTGGGCGACAGCCGAACTGCGGTGGCGGTCGGAGGTCGAGATTACCATCCAGTCACCCGTTCGCATCAGGCGAAAATAACCACGTTCGACTGTTCGAGACCTAGGTGAGGTCGGTTTCCCGCCACGGACCGCCGTAGTGTCGTCTCCACTTCCGGTTCCCGGTGACTCGCTTCCACCGATTCTCGCGGGATTCTTTGCCCGAGGACGAACAATTAAACCGGCGGAAGAACAGTTGGAAGTTGGAACCATGGATCTACAGTTGGACGGCAACGCAGCTATCGTGACAGCGTCGAGCAGCGGACTCGGAAAGGCTTCGGCGAGGGCACTCGCCGCCGAAGGTGTGAACGTCGTGATGAACGGCCGGGACGAGGACCGTCTGGCAGCAGCAGTCGAAGACGTCCGGGAAGACGCGACCGGCGAGGTCGTCGGACAGGTTGGCGATCTGACCGATCCCGACGACATCACCGCCATCGTCGAGGAGACGGTCGCGGAGTTCGGTGGGATAGATCACCTCGTGACGAGCGCGGGCGGACCGCCGAGCGGACCGTTCATGGAGACCGAAGACGAGGACTGGTACGAGGCGTTCGACTTGCTGGTGATGAGCGTCGTCCGGTTGGTCCGGGAGTCGGCCGACCACCTCCAGGCCGATGGTGGTGGCACCATCGTCAACATCACGTCCCGGAGCGTCAAGGAGGCTATCGACGGACTCGTACTCTCGAACTCCGTGCGGATGAGCGTCATCGGTCTGGAGAAGACCCTCTCGAAGGAACTCGCGCCGGACGTGCGGGCAAACGCGGTCCTCCCGGGAACCCACGAGACGCCCCGTATCGAGGAACTCGTCGAACAGGCCGTCGAACGCGGCGAATACGACTCCTACGAGGAGGGAATGGAGGCTCGGAGCTCGGGCATCCCGGTTGGAGAAGTCGGCCAGCCGATGGGTCTCGGACGGACCGTCGCCTTCCTCTCGTCGCCTCACTCGGGATACATCAACGGACAGGCCGTCGTTCTCGACGGCGGTGCTGGGGCCTCGAACCTCTGAAGTCGCGGCCCACCAATCTCACTGGACCCTCCCGTACTCGGCCCCCGGTACTGTATAGTGACTTCCGCAAACCCGGATAGCGACATCGTCGAACACACCCCGCGAATTCCGAAGCACAGTCCCGTGAAAATTGATGGTTCGAAGCAGGCCACCCCGCGGGATCGTCACAGACGCTACTGGTAGTTGCGCGAAACCTCGAATTCCGTCGAGTGGTCGCCCACCATGACCTCGAACGTCCCGGGTTCGGTGACGCTACTCCCGTCCTCTCGAACGATACCGAGGTCTTCCGCGGCGAGCGTGAACCGTGCTACCTCGCTGTCACCCGGTTCGACTTGGACGCGGTCGATACCTGCCAGTTCCCGTACCGGGGTGACTCGCGAGCTCAGAACGTCTCGAACGAACAGTTCGACCGAGGTCGTTCCGGATCGGTCGCCGACGTTCGCCACTGTGACCTCGACATCGACGATACCGCCGGGACCGACCTCCGTTTCGGACAGCGAGAGGTCCTCGTACTCGAAGTCGGTGTAGCTCAGTCCGTGGCCGTACGCGAACAGCGGGTCGTAGGAGTCCACGTGGGATCCCTCGGCGCCGTGGTACTGTGGGTGGGGAAGATAGTTGAACCTCGTCGGGACGCGGCTCTCGGACTTCGGGACGGAAATCGGGAGGCTCCCGGACGGATTGTACTCCCCGAAGAGCACGTCCGCGACCGCACCACCCTCCGACCCCGGCTGATACGCCATGAGTATCCCGGGGACGTTCTCCGCGATCCAGGGCGTCGCAAGCACCCGACCCGTGACGAACACGACGACAGTGGGCGTCCCGGTTTCGTAGACGGCCCGGACGAGTTCCTGTTGGGGTTCGGGGAGCGACAGCTGGGTGCGATTCGGGAACTCGTCGGCGTCCTCGCCCAGGGTGCTCCGCGCGAACTCGTGGACGTAGTCGGGCTCGCCGACACAGACGACGGCGCTGTCAGCGGCCTCGGCCCGTTCCCGTGCCGCATCGATGTCGACCGTCTCGTTGATCTCCGCACCCTGTTCGTAGGCGACCGTCGTGTCCGCGCTGACAGCCGACTCGATCGCCTCACGGACCGTATCACCCATCGGGTCCGGGTCTTCGACGTTGCCCCAGCCACCGTGTTGATACGCGATGTTGTCAGCCGTCGGGCCGGTGACCAGTAACTCGTCCTGGTCGGACGAGAGCGGAAGGACGTCGTCTTCGTTCTTGAGAAGCGTCTGTGACTGTCTGGCGACCTCGCGGGCTGTCTCGCGGTGGTCCTCGTTGCCGAGCACCTCCGGAGCCGCCTCCACGTCGATGTAGGGGTCCTCGAATAACCCGAGTTCGAACTTCGTCTCGAGGACCCGACGTGCGCTTTCCTCGATACGTGATTCGGAGAGTTCCTCCTCCTCGACGAGATTGACGATGATGTCGGTGTACGTACTCCCGCCCGAAGGGAGCAGGTCCATCCCCGCGGAGATACTCTGCCAGATGGACTCCTCCAGCGACCCGGTCGTATTGTGGCCCCGATGAAGATCCTCCGCGCCAGCGTAGTCCGCGAGAATGAAACCGTCGAACCCGAGTTCCTGCCGAAGGAGGCCGGTGAGGATACGCCTCGACCCGTGGACCGGCTCACCGTTGATCGAATTGTAACACGGCATGATACCGCCGGTTCCCGCGTCGATCCCTGCGGTGTACGAAGGGAGGTGAATCCGTCGGAACGTGTACTCCGAGACCTCGTTGGGGGCAGCGTCCTCGCCACGAACGGGTTCGCTGTACATCGGGAAGTGCTTCGTCACGGCCACGACCGAATCCTCCGCGGAGAGGTCCTCTCCCTGGTATCCTTCGACCATCGACTCGGTCATCCGCGCGGAGAGATACGGGCTTTCACCGAACGTTTCGGCGATCCGCCCCCACCGCTGATCGCGAGCGATGTCGCCGATAGGACTGCTCGTCGACTGGACGCCCGTCGCACGCATTTCTCTCGCCGCGATACGAGCGCTCTCGGAGACGAGATCGGGATTTCGAGTGGCTGCGAGCCCGAGCTGTTGTGGGAACACGGTACTACCTGCGACCGCGGCGTGCCCATGCTCTGCCATCGCACGCAGGAAGACTGGGATACCGAGCCGGGATTCCTCGACTGCAACCCGCTGGGCCTCGTTTGCCACTTCCGCTTTCGCTTCGGGCGTGTTGTGAGGAGTCCCGCCGAAGTGGACTGACCCGACGTGGTGGTCACGGATCTCGGACCGTAGCTCGCCCACGTCCTCGTGAGGGGGTGTCCCGACCATCTGCCCAACCTTCTCTTCGAGCGTCATTTTCTCTAGTAATTCCTCTATCTGCGGCTGATGGCGGTCTGCTACCATACCCAAGCAAACGGATAATTGGTATAAATATGTTGTGGTGCAGAGCACCGATGATGCCGACCAGCCGGCAGAAATGGGACCATCACCGCGCCAGATAGAGAGACCAGGCCGAATCTGGCGGTCCGGACCTCTCCGGGAGTGATACCGGGGTCGTAACTGGTGGATTATCGATCCGTCCAGAAATCGAACGAACGGCCTGGAGCAAACACGTCAAGGCCGACCGCCGACTCTTCCCCCGTGTTCGATACACGATGTGATTCGAAAGAGTCCAGCCATACGGAATCGTATTTTTCGAGGGTCGTCTCGCCACTTTCGGTGTGGATCGTGAGTTCCCCCTCGAGGACCAAACAGACCTGTTCATTCTCGTGATCGTGCATCGGAGAGCTATGTCCGGGTGGCTTCGTGAACCACTCGAAGGAGAAGCTCTCGCTGCCTGCGAGAGACGCACGCATCCATCCCTCATCCGGTTCGTACGTCTCTGCTTCGTCTAGTCTGACTTCTTTCATGACCGTAACGACTGCCTCTTGGTCAAAGACATATATAAATCTTTTTGGATCGGGTATTCGGGAATCCACGTGATGGGCGGACGAAAACCCCGGTACAACCCACTCGAAACACGCCTGAAGAGAAGGTTCCCGTCGCTTCAGGATAGTCGTCCCCGTTCCGGTGGTACCCCACAGCCACGATCCTGGTTTGATATATGGGAACAATACTTAAGGACAGGGAGAGTGTATCCAGAAGTAAGATGCAAAACGAGGCTAAAAATCCGATAAAGGGGACCGAACGGACGATCACGATCGTAGAGGCCCTGAAAGAGATGGACGGCGCCAAAGTGACTGAACTCGCTGACCAGGTCGGTCTCTCGAAAGGGACTGTTCACGATTACCTCAGCACGCTCCGTGAACACAACTACGTGGTCAAGGAGGGCGACGAGTACTATGTCGGGCTCGGATTCTTCGAGATCGGCGAGTATGCGCGCAATCGGATACAGATATACCACGCTGCGAAACCAGAAGTACAGAAGTTAGCGGAGGAGACGGGGGAACTCGCAAATCTCCTGCACGAGGAACATGGACTCGGCGTGTATCTCTATCGTGCCAGGGGTGAGAACGCCGTAACACTCGACACCCATACTGGGAAACGCCGGTATCTCCACAACACTGCGCTCGGGAAATCGATTCTGGCACACATGCCGCGAGACAGAGTTGACGATATCTTGGACCAGCACGGGCTCCCCCAGGAGACAGAACATACAATCACGGACCGAGAAGAATTGTACTCTGAACTCGAGCAAATCCGCGATCGAGGTTACGCATTCTGTAACCAGGAGCGCGTAGAGGGATTGCACTGCGTTGCAGCGCCACTACAGAGTCGCAGTGGGGATGTTCTCGGTGCAATTAGCATCGCCGGCCCAACGACTCGAATAAAAGGAGGACGTCTCGAGGAGGAACTGCCACAGAAGGTTCTCCAGGCCGCGAACGTCATCGAAATCAACACGAACTTTTCCTGAATTTGTTCCACTATTCGGAACCCATCTCGATAACTTCGTCCGTGTCCACCCGTAGTGATTACAATAGTAGGACTGTAATTGAAATGCCCGATTTCTGAGCTCGGGAACCCTCAACACGTCCCAATCTCGAGACTGATCCCGGCCCGGGGAAAGTGACGACAGATCGAGGTCGAGTAGTACCTCATTTCAGGGACTTCGTCCGTTTCACATATGGGAACAAAATGAGCGCAAGTTCATTAGCGGAGAGAGTAGTACCGGTGGAAACCGTCTCTGTACCAGGCATAGACGACTTCGACACTTACATCGAACTATCCAGGTGGTCAATACAGGATCCAGAGCGAAATCAGTTGGGTTTCATATACTGGAATATTCAGGCTTCACTGCGATCGTGAAATCAGTTGAGTGTCCGAAGACTTTCTACGAGGTGACATCGGTACGTCGGAGACCGATTCGCAAACCCGATCGTGGTACGCGCTACTACGGGATCCCGCCGTGTGGCCCTTCTCACCTGTCTCTTCCGGGAGACAGGCGGTGTTCAGATAAGGATTGAAAGGTGAGGCGGTGCGTTTTCTGAGTGATCTATGCCCGAAAACGCACGCCTCGGCGGAAGTATCGACCAGATCGACTTAGAGTTTGTTGAACGCGAAGCGACACCGCCACTGCTGATGAAGCTCGGTATTCAGCTGCATCTCGCTTGATTATCGCTTTCGAATACTGTTTCGGTTCTTGAGATATTCGGTGTCAGTCGGGCTCGCTCGACCGTTCACAACCGGGTTCACAAGGCCGATCTACAGCCTGAATCTGGCCGGTCCCCAGAACAGGTTGCGGTCGACGAAACCGTGATCTGGATCGACGGCGAGAAGTACTGGCTGTACGCCGCCGTCGATCCTGACTCGAACGAATTGCTCCATACAAAGCTCGAACCGACCAGAGCGAACGCTCTCGCAGAGATCTTCTTCGGCGAACTCAAACAAAAACACGACGTCGGCGACGCTGTTTTCCTCGCCGATGATGCTACCCCGCTCAAAGAAGCCTGTCGGCGACACGGTCTCGCTTTCGAATACGAACGCCACGGCGACCGCAACAGTGTCGAACGTATCTTTCGTGAGGTAAAACGACGAACTGATTGTTTCTCTGACTGTTTCAGCTACGTCGATCCAGAAACCGCCGACGACTGGCTCAGCTCCTTCGCATGGAATCAGCTTATCTGAACACTACCGGAGACACGGCCTAAAGATTTATCTGGACAGACAAAAGATCCAAACCCTATTCGCGAGTAGTTACTGCGAGAGGCTCAGCCGAACTTCAGCATACCTGTCATGACTCTCCGGTACTTGGTCGCTTGACCCCTCTCCGGTCGTCTCCCAATACACGACTGTGGTGCGAGTGGACGCGGTGTCGCGGTGGCCAGCTGGTTTCACCGACGGGCCGGTCGCCGCGGCGCGGCCGACACGTCGAGTTCGGACTGTGCGAGGATCTGATCCGGTGAAAAACCCCGACAGCGGTCGTATTTTCGACTCGAACGGGGAAGGGACGCCAATGGACGAGTCGATCAACCGGCGGAGAGGTTCGGTATCGCTCGACGGCGCCTGGCAGTTCCTACCCGGCCCAGAAGCCGACGGGACCGCGCGCGGCCTCCACGAACCGGATGCGGAGTGGCCCGCCGCCGCCCACGAGGTGACTGCGGCTCACGCCTGGCAGGAAGCGGACCGCTACCGCGAGTACACCGGGACGGCGTGGGACCGCCGTACTGTCACGGTCGCCCCAGACGGGGACGCACCCGTCGACGAGAACACGCCGACCGACGGTGACCGCGCGTTCCTCCGGTTCGACGCCGTTGACTACGAGACCACCGTCTACGTCGATGGCCACGAGGTCGGGGCGAACCACGGGGGATACCTCCCCTTCGAGATGGAGGTAACGGACCACTTCTCGGCGGGCGAACACGCTATCGCCGTCGCGGTGACCGACCCGGACGACCTCTCGGAGATTCCCCACGGCAAGCAGGGCGACCCCTGGTACACTCGCGTCAGCTGGATCTAGGGATCTGTTTCCGTGCGGACACGTCCGGGGGTGTTCGTCGCCGACCTGAAAGCGACGCCCGACCTCGACGACGACAGCGTCACCGTCGACGTGCACGTCGAGGAACAGGGCGACGCCAGCGACGGGCCGGTGGCCGACGAGGCCGAGGTGCTGGTCGAGTGCGAGAACGACGTGGTCGCGTCGGCGACCGGTGACCTCGACGGGAGCGACGACCTCCACGCGGGGTCGGTCGAGGGCTGGCTCGCCAACTGGTCCAGCCCGCTCGTCGTCCGCGACCGTGGCGACGGGAAACTGTGTGGCTGCACCTTCCGGGTGACGGACGCCTACGGGGACCATCCGACGGCGACGGCCCTCGTCGACAGACTCGTCCGGACGCTCTAGTCGGACTGGACCTCGGCGCGCGCGAACTCGACGCGTTCGCCGGTCTCGTCGAAGAAGTTGACGGCGTCGAAGTCGAAATCGAGGGCGAGGCGGTCGCCCTCAGTGACGTCGTCGTTGTCCTCCTTGAGGATCGTCAGTTCGCGCCCGTCGAGCTGGCAGATGAAGTAGGCCGTCGAGCCGCGCATCTCGACGAGGTCGACGGTCGCCACCAGCCGGTCGTCGTCGGCCTCGGCCGGTTCGACGTGGATGTCCTCGGGGCGCGCGGCCATCGAGGCGACCTCGCCGGATCCCGGTGTGTCCGCCGACTCGTAGGCGACGTCGTCGACGTGGAGCGTGCCCTCCTGGACGTCGGCGTCGAAGAAGTTCATCGTCGGGTTGCCGATGAAGTCTGCCACGAACCGGTTTCTCGGCTTCCGGTAGATGTTCTCGGGGGTATCGATCTGCTGGAGGTGGCCGGCGTCCATGACCGCGATACGGTCGGCCAACACCATCGCTTCCTCCTGGTCGTGGGTGACGAACACCGTCGTAATGTTCATCTCCTCCTGGAGCTGTTTGAGCTCCTTCTGGAGCTGGATCCGGAGCTTCTGGTCGAGCTTCGAGAACGGTTCGTCGAGCAGGAACGCCTTCGGTTCGCGGACCAGCGCCCGGCCGATGGCGACGCGCTGCTGTTGCCCCCCGGAGAGTTCGCCCGGGTCCCGCTCCAGTAGCTCCGCGATGTCGAGCAGTTCGGCGGTCTTCGTGACCCGCTCTTCGACGGCACTCTTCTCGACGCCCGCGGCGCGCAGCGGCGAGGAGATGTTGTCGAAGACGGACATGTGGGGGTACAGCGCCACCTGCTGGAAGACCAGCGCGAAGTCACGTTCGGCGGGCGACTGGTCGTTGACGACCTCGCCGTCGACGACGATCTCGCCCGAGGTGGCGTCTTCGAGCCCCGCGATCATGCGAAGCGTCGTACTCTTCCCACACCCCGAGGGGCCGAGCAACACGAGGAACTCGCCGTCTTCCAGCGACAGCGAGACGTCGTCGACCGCGACCACGTCGTCGTACTCCTTGCGCAGTTCCCGGAGTTCAGCGTGTACCATTGTGTGCGATCTCCTGTGTCAGTAGATTAATCGTTTCGGTCATTCGAGGGTGAACCCTGCCACGAGTCGTTCCTGTGCGACGAAGGCCAGCACGACGATCGGCGTCAGCGCGATGATCGTCGCGGCCCCCATCCGCCCCCACAGCACGCCGCGGGTCGTCACGAACCCCGCGAGGTAGATGGGGACGGTCTGTGCGTCCGAGGTCGTCGTGAGCACCAGCGCGAGGACGTACTCGTTCCACATGAGGATGGCCGTCAGGATGGCCGCACTGGAGATCCCCGGCGCCGCCAGGGGCAACACGACGCGCCGCCAGGTCTGGATCCGCGACCAGCCGTCGACCCGGCTCGCCTCCTCCAGTTCGACCGGGATCTTCTGGAAGAAGATCAGCATGATCCACGTCGAGATGGGGATGCCGATGGTGAGGTAGGCCACGATGAGCGCCCGCCAGCTGTTGATCCAGCCGAAGCCGACGAACATGGTGTAGATCGGGATCGCGACGGCGATCGGCGGGAGAAAGCGCATCGAGAGCGCGAAGAAGCTCACCTGGCCGTTGCCGGGGTCCCACCGCGTCAGCGAGTAGGCCGCCAGCGCGCCGACGGCCACCGAGACCGCGGTGCTGACGGTCGTGACGATCGTGCTGTTGCGGATGTAGGTGAGGATGTCCTCCTCCTGGACGACGTTGACGTAGTGTTCGAGCGTGAACTCCCGTGGGACCAGCGTCGGCGGGTCGGTCTGTGGGTTCACCGAGACGCCGGTGAACAGATCCCAGAGGATGGGGAGCCAGATCCACGCCAGCCAGAGGCCGAGGAGCACGACGACGCTCCCTCGAACGAGGGTCTGTGCGTAGTCGTTGGAGTCGGTCAGGTTCATCTCAGCTGTCCTCCGGGGTGATGAGGTCCTCGGCGACGGCCCTGAATATCAGGAACGCCGCGACGAACATCACGAACCAGTAGATGACGCCCGCGGCGCTCGCCCGGCCGAGGTCGAAGAACTTGAACCCGTAGTTGTAGGTGATCATCGCGATCGACTCGGTGTAGGAACCGGGACCGCCCAGCGTCAGCACCTGGATCTTCGGGAAGACCTTGAACGCCCGGACGACCCGGAGCAGGAGGACGATGACGATGGCGGTGCGCATCTGCGGGAACGTGATCCACTTGAAGCGCTGCCAGCGGCCCATGCCGTCGACCTCGGCGGCCTCGTAGTACACCTTCGGGATCGCCTGCAGCGTCGAGGCGAACACGAGGACGAACAGCGGGGTCCACATCCAGACGTCGGTGATGATTATCGCCACCGCCGCCCAGGGGCGCCCGGCGATCCAGTCGATGTTGAGCGCGAACACGTGGTTGACGAGCCCGTACTCGACGTTGAACAGCATCCGCCAGGTGAGCCCCGCGATCACTGGACTGAGCATCATGGGCGGGAGGCTCAACACGACGAACAGCTGGCGGCGCTCGACGTAGGGGCTGTAGATGAGCAGGGAGATCCCGAGCCCGAGCAAGAACTCGACGCTGACGACGATCAACACGAAGACGACCGTGAAGCTGATGGCGCCGGTAAAGCGACTGTCGGAGAGCACGCGAGCGAAGTTCTCGACGCCGACGAACGCCTCGCGCTGGCCGGCCTGGCTGAACGAGAAGACGCTGTCGTAGATCATCTGCAGGAACGGGTAGATAGCGACCGCCGCCAGCAGTGCGATCGCCGGGAGAACGAACAGCCAGGCGATCGTCCGCTCGTCGGCCAGTCGGCGACGCACCGCTTCTCGCCAGCCCGACGTGGAGTCTGCTGTGCTCATTGGGTCCTCGCGGTCAGTTGCTCATGATGCTCTGCCACTCCTCGTGGATCGTCGTGATGGTCTCTTCGACCCCCGCGCTGCCCGAGAGTGCCTCGCTGATGCGGGTCTGCATCGTGTCGCCGAGTTCCTGGTAGTTGGTGTTGCGCGGCCGCAGCGACAGCGTCTTGATACCGGGGTTCTCCTCGGGGTCCTGGTAGTTGAGCTGGGGGGCCTGTTCTTTGAGTTCGTCCGTGAACGACGAGGCGCGCGTCGGCGTGACGCCGTGTTCGCGCATGGCGTACTTGTCCATCTCCTTGGAGGTCGCCCACTGGGCGAACAGGAACGCGGCCTCCTTGCGGTTCTGGTCGGAGAAGGAGTTGACGAGGATCCCCCAGCCGCCCAGGTCGGGGTAGCCGCCCGGCGTCAGGGTCACACGGACGCCGTCTTCCCAGCCGTACTCGTCGATGAACTTCGAGGTCGCGGTCCCCCACTGCTCGACGGCCCAGGTGTCGCCGTTGAGGAACTGGTCGCGGCTCTGGGTGTAGCCGCTGGAGAGGGGATTGCGCGCCCACTCGGTCTGGTCGACGTAGATCTGGAGCGCGCTCTGGGCGCCGTCCGAACCGAGCCGCGAGTTGCCGTCGTCGTCGATCATGCTCGCCTCACCCGTCTCCGCCGAGAAGCGGTTGGGGTAGTAGTAGACGATGTTCCAGCCCCGCCGTCCCTCGAGGCCCATGTCCCAGCCCTTCTCGTGCATGAACCGGGCGACCTCGTTGAACTGCTGGTAGCTCTCGTAGCCCTCCGGGAACGGGGGCATGATGTCGAAGTCGTGGTTCGCGTTGAACTCCTCGGCGTGTTCCTCGAGGACGTCCTTGCGCACGGCGAGTTTCATCGTGTCGCCGTACCACGGCAGTCCGTAGGTCGTGCCGTTCCACTGGCCGTAGTTCGTCGCGAACACGTCCAGGTGGTCGTCGTAGTCGTACCCCTCCATCGCCAGCGAGGAGTCGTTCATGTACTCTTCCAGCGGCTCTGACCACCCGGGGTCCATCAGCGTCCCCGTCCAGATGACGTCCGAGATGAACGCGTCGAACTCCGCCTGCTGTGCGCGCAACTGGTTCTGGAGCTTGGTGAGCATCTCGCTCTGTGCGTAGGCGGTGACGTTCACCTCGATCCCCGTCTCGTCGGTGAACGTCGACGCCAGGTCGTTCCACGGCTCCGTGTAGAGCGAACTCGTCGCGAACGTGACCGAGACGTCCTGATAGTCCCCGTAGTTCGGTCCCGACCCGCCGTCACCGCCGGTAGTGCCACCGTCGCCACCGTCGCCACCGTCGCCGTCGGTCCCACCGTCACCGCCGTCTTCACCGTCGCCACCGTTTCCGGTACAGCCTGCAGCCCCCGCGACTCCCGCGACTGTGACTGCTTCCAGATAGCGGCGCCGATCCATGTCACCGAACTGGTTGTCATCACCAGACATGGGGGAGACTACCTCGCTCCTATGTAAATAATTAATGGTGTCGTATCGGGTAGCGTGACTGTCCAGTTCCGTGCCACCGGGGCACGGTCCGACGCCGGGTTCCGTCCCCGGTCCGACGCCGGGATCACGGGCTTTCCGAAGCACACAGATATAAACGGCCGTCGCCGGTATCGGCACTTCACCCGTGACGATCCCACAGTATTCGGTCCCCACTGGGGCCGTCGAGATCGACGACCCGTTCTGGTCACCGTGGCTGACGCGCAACCGCGAGGTGACGCTCGAACACCAGTACGACCAGCTCGAGTCGGTCGGCTCGCTCGAGAACTTCCGGCTGGCCGGCGAGGGCCCGGGCACTGGCGAAGCGACGGCCGCCGCCGGCGAGTTCAGCGGCATGTGGTTCCAGGACAGCGACGCCTACAAGTGGCTCGAAGCGGCGAGTTACGAACTCGCGAAGGCCGACGACCCGGACCTGCGCGAGCGCGTCGACGAAGTCATCGACCTGATCGCCACCGCACAGGAAGCGGACGGCTACATCAACACCTACTTCCAGCTCGTCGAACCCGACGGCAAGTGGACGAACCTCCACCTGATGCACGAACTCTACTGTGGGGGCCACCTGATCGAGGCCGCCGTCGCACACTATCAGGCGACCGGCGAGCGGGGCCTGCTCGACGTCGCGACGGCCTTCGCCGACCACGTCGACGACGTCTTCCCCCACGAAGTCGACGGCGTCCCGGGCCACGAGGAGATCGAACTCGCGCTGGTCAAACTCTATCGTGTCACCGGCGAGAAACGCTATCTCGACCTCGCCCAGTACTTCGTCGACCTGCGGGGCCACGACGACCGACTCGCCTGGGAGACTGCCCACCTCGACGAGATCGGCGGGCACGCCTACAGCGAGTTACCCCAGGGACGCGGCGACCAGATCATGGACGCGGCCGTGAACCTCTTCGTCGAGGACGGCGAGTACGACGGCAACTACGCCCAGGCCCACGCGCCCGTCCGCGAGCAAGATACGGTCGAAGGCCACTCGGTCCGAGCGATGTACCTCTACGCCGCCGTCACCGACCTCGTCGCGGAGACCGGTGACGGGGAACTGTGGGCGGCGATGGAGCGCCTCTGGAGGAACATGACGACGAAGCGGATGTACGTCACCGGCGGCATCGGGCCGGAACACGACCACGAGGGCTTTACCGAGGACTACGACCTCCCCAACGAGACGGCCTACGCCGAGACCTGCGCCGCCATCGGCAGCATCTTCTGGAACCAGCGCCTCTTCGAGCACACGACCGACCCGAAGTACGCCGACCTGATAGAGCGGACGCTGTACAACGGCTTTCTCGCCGGCGTGTCGATGGACGGGACGGAGTTCTTCTACGTCAACCCGCTCGCGAGTGCCGGCGACCACCACCGCAAGGGCTGGTTCACCTGCGCGTGTTGCCCGCCCAACGCCGCCCGCCTGTTCGCCTCCCTCGGCCAGTACTGCTACTCGACGGCCGACGGCGAACTCTACGTCACCCAGTACGTCGGCAGCACGGTCGAGACGACCATCGATGGGACCGACGTCGAACTCACGCAGTCCAGCGCGCTCCCCTGGGACGGGTCAGTCGAGATCGCGGTCGACGCCGACGGGTCGGTCCCGGTCAATCTCCGGGTCCCCGGGTGGTGTGACGAGGCGACCGTGACCGTCGACGGCGAGGTGGTCTCCGGCGGTGCGACCTCCCACGACGGGGACGGTGTGACCTCCCACGACGGGGCGGGACACGTTCGACTCGAACGCGACTGGGACGACGAGACGATCGAACTCGACTTCGAGCTAGAGGTCGAACTCCTGCGTGCCCATCCCGCGGTCGAGAGCGACGCCGGTCGTGTCGCGCTCAAGCGAGGGCCACTCGTCTACTGCGCCGAGGGCGTCGACAACGACCGCCCGCTCCACCAGTACGCGGTCGATACGGGGGGCGAGCTGGACGTCGACCACGATCCCGACCTGCTGGGCGGGGTGACGACCGTCGAGACCGAAGCCGTCGTTCCCGATATCGACGGCTGGGACGGGGAACTCTACCGCCCCGACGAGGAGGCCGACCGGGAGTCGACGCGGCTCCACGCGGTACCGTACTACGCCTGGGACAACCGCGACGCCGGGTCGATGCAGGTCTGGGTACGCTCGGAACGGGCGTGACCGTTCTCACGATACACGCGGTTCCCGCTCTGCTCAGTTCGGCCCGTCTTCCCGGCACTCACAGGAGCCGCGTTCGACGAGTTCGACGGCGTCGTACTGGCGGCCACAGTCCTCACAGACCACCTGGACGTCGGTGATGACGTCGACGGGGCCGACGTCGAGGCGCTCGGTCGAGCGGAGGTTCTCGACGTTACGGCGGGTGACGGCCGTCAGCCGACTGGTGAGGCGCTGGATCGTCTCGACGGACTTCTCGAGCTGGTCCTCGTCGTCGCCCGCGGGATACTCCACCTCGCGGTAGTCGCGCAGGTAGGTGTGGATCGCGTAGTGACTCACGAAGTCGTCGAGCAACGCGTCGACGTCGACGCCGTCCCGTTCGAGTCGATTGCGCGCCTGGATCCGCGCGCCCTCGGTGACGTCGTCGCCCGTCAACAGTTCGTACGTGTTCGAGAGTTCGCCCTGGAGCGTGACCACGCCCGCCTCGTTCAGCGCGCTCTCCAGAACCCGCCGGTTGAAGTGGTCGGCGAGGTCGCGCAGACTCTGGCGCTCGTAGCCGTCGCCCAGCCAGCGGCGTTCGAGTTCCGCCCCCATGTCCTCGAGTCCGTAGTTCCGGATCACCCGCTCGACCTTGTTGTCCGGTTCGTTGCCGCTGTCCTGAGCCATCGTCGCACTGTACTCGTGTCCCCTGCAAAGGTCTTCTGTTCGACTCCCGGGTGCGGGACCGCCGCCGACGCTGTGCCTGCACTGTGCCGACCCCGGTAGCCACCCCGTTCCCCCGAAGGGGACACCAGCACTCACAGTACTATCGATGCGTCTCGGTCCCGAAATAATACCGGGAAGAATCCGCGCCCATAGCGCCCAGAAATCCGCATATCTCCCGCTCTGGCGGCTCTCACACAGTTCCGGAACAAACTGTACGCGGGCGTTGTCTTCGACGAACACCGGATCTTCCCCGAAAATATAAAAATATTCCACAGTGTCATCTTCATACGGGATCCATACGTATGGAATCGGTGCTGACAACACGGGAGTCGGGTCCCCGAAGCGCTGCCAGTGCCCGACCGGTGATGGCCGTTCCCGGATCGCGGGTGGCCAGCGATCAGCCACGGGGCGGGGTGCGTCCCTCGAAATATATCTCTGATGATGGGTTGAGAAGTAAATTTTTACTGTGTTTCTTCGTATCTTTTGAGTGATAGTTAGGGGAGGGGCGAGGTGTGTGGCCAGGCCGGTTCGCGCCGGACGTGACGATCCGAACGTCGATCCCGACGGCCCACATTCCGCTAGGGCTGATCACACGTTATGTGTCAGAGTAAACTCATTCACTGTTTTGTCTATCACCGGTACGTAGACGATCGAACTGGCCTCGTCGAGTCGAATAGTCATTACATCGTTATCACTGTAATACCGGCGGCCGTCAGTCACGAACAGGCTGGCGGCTGTGGCGTTCGGTTACGGGTCGGGGGACTGTCGGGGGTTCGAGACCGGCCGTAGCGCGGGGCAGGAGCACAGCTGTATCCCGTATTCCGGGAAGTAGATGCTCCGGCGAGATGCGGACGCTGTTTCCCGGTAAGCGGGAGTTAATTCGGCAGGGTAGTCCACGTTCGAATGCCGTCCCGGCTTCCGGACAGGCTGGCATAGCGACACTCGTCGGGGACCGGGATCGGGGTGCTGAAAGGCGGTTCTGTGGGCGTTTCAGCGCCACTGGTGGGACACGATCGGCCGATTCGAATATCCGGGAATTATAAGCCCGGGCGAGCCCTGTAGCCGGACATGGTGAGCGAGAACGGTTCGCGGGTCAAGACGACCGGGACGTCCTTCGAGGTCGTGGACGTGCTCTTCGAGGACGGACCCTCGACCCGGGAACACATCGAGGACCGGTTGGGGCTGACGACGAGTACGGTCCACCGTCACCTCGCGACGTTACAGGACCACGGCTACGTCGTCAGGGTCGACGGGCGCTACCGTCTGGGGTTCCGGTTTCTGACCATCGGCGGGTCGCTCCGTCGGGGGGTGCCGGGTTACCCGATGATAAAGCGGAAAGTCGACGAACTCGCCGAGAAGACCGACGAGCGGGCGCAGTTCATCGTCCGGGAAGGCCACGAGCGGGTCTACCTGTACACGGAGATCGGCGACAACCCCGTCCAGACCGGCGCGCACACGGGCCGCCGGGGGCCGATCCACGCGAGCGCGGCCGGCAAGTCGATCGTCGCCAACCTCCCCGAGGACGAGCGCGAACGACTCCTCGAATCGGTGGACCTGACCCAGACGGGGCCGAACACGATCACCGACGTCGACGCGCTCAGGGAGAACCTGGCGGCGATCCGCGAGCGCGGGTACGCGCTCAACCGCGAGGAGTCGACCGCCGGCGTCCACGCTATCGGCGCCCCGGTGATGGAACACGGCGACCACGTCGTCGGCGCGATCAGCCTCTCGGGCCCCGCGACGCGACTCAAGAGCGACCGACTGGAGGAGGAACTCCCGGACCTGGTGCTAGCGGCGGCCAACGAACTCGAACTGCACATCGAACACAGCTGAGGTCGCGGGACGAGACGGCGACGAGGTGGCGGGCAGGCACCCAACGCCGTCACAGTGGCCGTCAGTTGTCCGTCAGTGACGATCCATCACTAACGTTTATTGTGGAACGCGCGAACTGTTCGCGTATGGCACTGTTAATCGGTACCGACGACGGCCTCTATCGCGTCGGGGACGTGCCCTTCGAACGCGAGGAGGCCGAGCGGGTGCTCGACTGTGGGATGGTGACCGGCCTGCGGACCTTCGAGGTGTTCGAGGGCGTCTTCGTCGCGTCGACGGCGGGGGCCTACCGGTCGCGGGACGGCGGCGAGACGTGGGTCGACCTGGGCGTGCCGCTCGGCGACCGGTTCTGGCACGCCGGCGAGAGCGAGGTGTGGTCGATCCTGGGGACCGAGGACGCCCTCTACGCCGGGACGAACGACCCCTACCTCTACCGCTCGGTCGACGGCGGCGACACCTGGCACGAACTCAAGGGGTTTCGCGACCTCCCCTCGCGGGGTCACTGGGAGTCGCCGATCGACCCCCACTACGCCCGCCTCCGGGCGCTCGAAACTGTGCCCGGCCGTCCCGACCAGCTGATCGCCGGGGTCGAGGCCGGCGGGATCCACCTCAGCAAAGACGGCGGCCAGACCTGGCTCGACCGCCGTGACACCATCGTCGACGACATCCACCAGGTCCTGCCGATCACCGAGGACGTCTGGCTCGCGGCGACGGGCTATCTCGACCACAACATCGAGGCCATCGGCCTGGGCCACGCCGTCGGCGAGGGCGGGCTCTGGCGGACGGTCGACGCCGGCGACTCCTGGAAGCGCATCGACGGCGACACCAACTTCTCGTACATCCGCCGGGTGTTCGTCCACGACGGGCGGGTCTTCTTCGGCGGCGGCGAGGAGGCACCGCCCGCGTGGGTCGAGGACGACCACGAGGTGGCGCTGTTCGAGTCGACGAACTTCGGTCGGGACTGGGAACGGGTGCCCTACCCCGGCGAACCCCACGAGGTCGTCGAGACGTGGGCCGTCCACGACGGCGACATCGTCTGTGGCTCCGGTCTGTTCGACGTGCCCGACCGGCGCGAGGACGTCGAGGGCCGCATCATGCGCCGCGACGACGAGGGCGCCTACGAGACGGTCGGCCGCGTCGAAGCCAACGTCGGCCACATCCACCCGGTCTGATCCGTTCGTGTCCTCGTTGGTCTCTCGTCTCGGGTAGTCTGTACGACGTTCGGGTGTGTCGTGCTGGTGCAGGGAACCTTTGAGCGACTCCATGCTGGCTGTGACCTACTGGGTGTAGATGTAGCGATTCGAACCGGCACAGCTTCCGCGACCGCAGTCACGATCGTGGGATGGAAGCCCTCGGCGGGCTCGCGGTCGCTGCGCGACATATCCGCGCTCTCAGCACGGCCCGCGCGGATAGAGGTCGCGCAGACGACTCCGTTCACTGCGTTCACCGCGAGTCCGCCTCGCCCTTCCAGTCCGCCAGGGATTCACTCTGTCAGATCGGCCACCGAGCGTTCAACGTCGAAACGGCCTGTGCAACGAAATCCTTCCTGGCGGACTGAAAGGGCGAGGGGCGCTCGCGTCCACTTTAGTCGTCTGCGCGACCCCTATCCGAGCGAAGCGAGGATATGTCGCGCAGCGACCGCGAGCGCGCCGAGGGCTTTCATCGCATTACGTCGACTGCGGTCGAGTCACCAGATCAGCTTTCTTCGACACCCCTACTGGCTATTCCTCGTCGACCACATCGTCGTCCTCACCGAGGGCTTCGTCGAGGAAGACGATGGCCGCGCCGGTCAGGGCGACGTTCTTCAGGAAGTTGATCTTGTTGTCGTTGCGCTCCTTGCCCTCGAGCTCCCAGAAGGGGTGGATCGCCGGCGTCGTCGAGAGGAAGAAGAGGACGACGAGCAGCGCCGCGACGACCGGCCACGCCCACAGGACGAGCCCCAGCGTCGCCACCAGCAACATGCCCGTCGCCAGCGGGACCATGAGTTCGGGGAGCGGCACCCCACGGTCGCGCGCGATTTCGACGCGCTTCTCGTTGTGTCTGAACCCGTCGATAGCCATGTACAGGAGTGTCCCGCCGTAGAGCAGGCGGCCGAGAAACGACGGCGGCCCCGACCCCGGGGAGTCGCTCACTGTCGTCCACCCCGGAGAGACCGGTGACAACGGGTGCTGTGACCACGGGTACTGATGTCTGCCACGTCCATCACGGGACGCGAGTTCGCTCCGAATTCTCTTATGTGCTTCGCCGGTTCCGGGTCACGCCCGCGTATCTGACAGCCGAGAACGACGACTATCCGGTGCCGCGAGGCCAATAGTTAAGTACGATGATTCGGAAGAGAACATCATGGTTGATCCCGACAAACCAGGGGACAGTACCCCGAACCGGCGGACGATTCTGAAGGCGGTCGGCGCGTCCGGGGTCGCGACCCTGGCGGGACTGGCCGGGTGTGCAGGCAACGGGGAACAGACACCGACTGACGGTGGCGACGGCGGCGACGGCGGTGACGGTGGCGACGGCGGAGACGGAGGTGACGGTGGCAATGGCAGCGACGGCGGTGACGGAGAGGACGGAGAACCTACCCCCACGGAGACCGAGACGAGCGACGGGACGCCGTCGGGGACGGTGAGTGCGGAGGGGAACGTGGTCGTCGGGTCGCCGGTGCCGCTCTCGGGTGCGCTCGCAGCGCTCGGCGAGGACGAACAGCGGGGTATCAACGTCGCGGTCGACTACATCAACGAGGAGATGGGCGGCATCAACGGCCGGACCGTCGAAGTGGTCTTCGAGGACACCGAGACCAACCCCGCGACGGGGCGCGAGCGGGCGCGTCGACTCGTCGAGCAGGAGGGCGCCGACGTGCTGGTCGGCTGTGTCTCGGGCGCGGTCACGAACTCCGTCGCCGACTACGCCTACGACGCGGGCATGCCGTTCTGGCCCTACGGCGGGTCCGAGTCGACGACCGGCTCGTCGTGTGCACCGACGACGTTCCGGTACGTCTACTCGGCAAGCCAGGACGCACGTGCGGGGGCGCCCTGGTCGGTCGAGAACCTGGGGACGAACGTCTGGATCCACTACGCCGACTACAGCTACGGGCAGTCCATCCGCGACGAGTGGCGCAGACAGATCGAGAACCACGAGATGGACACGAACATCGTCAACGTCACGAGCACGTCGCTGGGGACGAGCGACTACTCCTCGTATCTCAGCCAGATCCAGTCCTCGAACGCCGACTGGGTGCTGATGGGCGTCACCGGCTCGGACCTCATCGCGATGATCCAGCAGGCCAACCAGTTCGGCCTCAAACAGCAAAAGGACCTGGTCAGCCAGAACCTCACCATCCCCATCCGTGGGGCGCTCGGGTCGGCCGTCGTCGGCGTCTACGGCAACATCCGCTACGCCCACAAGAGCGACAGCGAGTCCAACCAGCTGTTCGTCGACCGCTTCACCTCGGCCCACGGCCAGATGCCCTCCGAACCCGCGATGGTCATGTGGACGAGTCTCCTGCTCCACGCCCGGGGGGCCAACGAGGCCGGGTCGGTCGCGACGGCCGACGTCGTGCCCGCCCTGGAGGACATCCAGTCCGACACCCCGATGGGACAGACGACTATCCGGGCGTGTGACCACCAGGCGTCGCGACCCTACCCGATGGGGCGGATAACCGAACCCGACGAGTACGAGTTCCCCAGTTACGAGATCCTCGACACGCGGCCGGCCGAGGAGGTCATCGAGCCCTGCGAGGAAACCGGCTGCGACATGCCCTCCCTGTAGGATGGACCCGACCGTCGCGCTCGGGTTCGGGTTCGGGACGCTGGACGGCGCCGTCGTCCAGCTGTCGAACCTCAACGTCAACCAGCTGCTGTACCTGCTCCTGAACGGCCTGGCTCTGGGGGTTCTGTACGTGCTCATGGCGTCGGGCATGTCGGTCATCTTCGGCATCACGGACATCCTCAACTTCGCACACGGGGTGTTCTACATGCTCGGTGCGTACCTGGCGTTCACCGTCATCGGCGCCACGGGGAGTTACTTTATCGCCCTGCTGGTCGCGCCGCTGGCGGTCGCGGTCATCGGCGCGGGCATCGAGCGGTCGACGCTGAACCGTATCTACGACCGCCAGCCGCTGTATCACATCCTCCTGACCTTCGGGCTGGTGCTCGTCATCACCGACCTCGTCAGGCTGGTCTGGGGAAGTGACCCGCAACCGGTCGCCACGCCCGAGATGCTGTCGGGCGCCGTCAAGCTCGGCCCCATCTTCTACCCGAAGTTCCGGCTCTTCACGATCGGCGCCGGGGCGGTCATCGCCGTCTCGACGTGGGCGCTCTTTCGCTACACGCAGTTCGGGCTGGTCGTCCGCGCCGGCGCCCAGGACCAGGGGACGGTCCGACTGCTGGGCGTCGACATGGCGAAGTACTTCACGCTCGTGTTCGCCCTGGGGTCGCTGCTCGCTGGCGCCGCCGGCGTCCTCGCGGCCCCCTTCCTCGGCGTCGAACCCACGATGGGCAACCAGATCCTCATTACCGCGTTCATCATCGTCATCGTCGGCGGCATGGGGAGTTACCTCGGGTCGGTCGTCGCGGCGTTCGTCATCGCGTTCGTCGAGACGCTGGGCGTCGTGTTCGTCCCCGAACTGACCGGCTACCTGCTCTATCTCATCATGTTCGCCATCCTCCTCTTCCGGCCGGAGGGCATCCTCGGCACCTACGAAGTCCGCAAGGACCTCGCCAAGCTCTCCTTTACCGAGTCCATCGACCCGGTCAGGCTCGGCGACCGGCGCGTTATCGCCCTGATCGGTGTCCTCGCGCTGGTCCCGCTGGGGATCCACCGGGTGATACCCGAGTACTACGTCGGCGTCATCTCCCTGATGTTCGTCTGGGGGCTGTTCGCGCTCAGTCTGGACGTCGTGATGGGCTACATCGGGCTCATCTCCTTCGGCCACGCCGCGTTCTTCGGGGTCGGCGCCTACGCCGTCGCGCTGACGGTCGGCACGGCGTCGAACTCGTTTCTGCTGGGCGTGGCCGTCGCGGTGGTGGCGACGACGGCCATCGCGTGGGTCATCGGCGCGCTCTCGGTCCGCTTCTCGGGCGTCTACTTCGCCATCATCACGTTCGCGGCGGCCCAGTTGATCTACGAGTTCGCCGTCTCCTCGCCGGATATCACCGGCGGGAGCAACGGCATGGCGATCACCACGACGAGCGTGCTGGGCTTCCTCGACCTCACCGACCCGGTCGTCTTCTACTACCTCGCGCTCGCCGTCCTCGTCGGGTGTTACTACGTCGCCGTCAGGGTGATGGACTCGCCGTTCGGTCGCGTCCTCACCGCGATCCGCGAGAGCGAACGCCGGGCGTCGTTTCTCGGCTACGACACGAACAAGTACAAGCGCCGGGCGTTCTCGCTGTCTGGCGCCATCGGCGGGCTCGCCGGCGTGCTGTTCGTGACCTACCAGCAGTTCATCAGCCCCGACGCGCTCTACTGGTTCGTCTCGGGCGACGCCCTGTTCGCGATGATATTCGGCGGGATCGGGACGCTCTACGGCCCGGTTCTGGGGGGCGCGGTGCTGAAAGGGCTGGAGGAGGTCCTGCTCACCTACGTCGACCAGTGGCGGCTGGTGCTGGGTCTCATCCTGGTCCTGTTCGTCATCTTCGCCCCGCGCGGTCTCGCGAGCATCTTCGTCGGGGTGGGAGAACGACTCGAGGAGACGGATATCCGACAGTTGCTCCGCGAACGGGGCCGTGACACGGACGCGGAGACCGACGCGGACAACCCGCCGGCCACCTCGGAGGAACGACGATGACGCCGGCGATCCTCGAGACCGACGACCTCACGAAGCGCTTCGGCGAACTCCTCGCCGTCGACCGGATGGACCTGTCCGTCGAGGAGGGCGAGATTCACTCCGTCATCGGCCCGAACGGCGCGGGCAAGTCGACGCTGTTCAACTGCATCAGCGGACTGCTCGACCCCGACGACGGCCACGTCTACTTCAAGGACGAGGAGATAACCGGCCTCCCGCCACACCGGATCGCCCGGCGGGGCATCGGCCGCTCGTTCCAGATCGTCGACGTCTTCGAGGGGTTGACCGTCCGGGAGAACGTCCAGGTCGCGACGCAGTTTCACGACGACCGCCACAGTTCCCCGTGGCGACGGGCGGACTCGCTGACCGAACCGCTCGAACAGGCGGAGTCGATTCTGGAGGACGTCGGTATCGCCGACCTGTCCGACGCCCGCGCCGACGCGCTCAGTCACGGTGACCGCCGGAAACTCGACATCGCGCTCACGGTCGCCGTCGACCCCGACCTCGTCCTCCTCGACGAACCGACGGCGGGCATGGGCAAGGAGGACTCAATGGAGACGGTCGCGATGGTCAGGGACCTCTCCGAGCGCCGGGACATCACGCTCGTGCTCATCGAACACGACGTGGAGATCGTCCTCGACGTCTCCGATACGATCACGGTCATGCACGAGGGCGCCAGACTGGCCAGTGGCCCCCCGGACGAGATCGCCGCCAACCAGGACGTTCAGCGGGCCTACCTCGGAACCCCACAGCAATGACCGCAACGACCTCGATACCCACGGTAACGACGGTAACCGGACACTCACGATAACCACGGTAACCAGATACCCACGATACCCACACGATGACCACGAACACCACGAACGACGACGGTTCACCGCTCCTGTCCGTCGAGAACGTCGACGCGTCCTACGGGAAGAGCAAGATACTGCGCGACGTCTCGCTCACGGTCGACAGCGGCGAGGTCGTCTCGCTACTGGGTCGCAACGGCGCCGGGAAGACGACGACGCTGCGCGCTATCACTGGCGTGCTCACCCCCGACAGCGGCCACGTCTACTTCGACGGCGAGGAGATCACCGAACTGGCGGACTTCGAGATCAGCCGCCGGGGCATCAGTTACGTCGCCGAAGAGCGGTCGATATTCCCCGACCTCACCGTCGCGGAGAACCTCCGGATGGGCCAGGTCAGGGGCGGCGACGGCATCCTCAGCATCGCGGAGGTCTACGAACTCCTGCCGCGACTCGAAGAGCGCCGGACCTACCCCGCGTCGAACCTGAGTGGCGGCGAACAGCAGATGCTCGTCATCGCTCGCGCGCTGCTCAGTCCGACGGAACTCCTCTTGCTCGACGAACCGACCGAGGGACTGGCGCCACAGATCGTCCAGCGCGTCCGCGAGGTGATAGAGGAGATCCGCGAGAACGACGTGCCGATACTCCTCGTCGAGCAGAACCTGAACGTCGCGCTCGCCGTCGCCGACCGCGGCTACATCATCGACCAGGGCGAGATCGTCTACGAGGGGACGACGGACGACCTCGCCGAGGACGAACGACTCCAGCAGCAGTTCCTCGGCGTCGGCCAGTCGGTCGACGGGTGAGGCCCGCTCCGTGGCCAGCCGACCCGATCCTCCCGGATCAGGCATACGTATCGAAACAAAATAATATAGTGTAGGATTATTTATCTGAAAGTAAATATATCTGTCACAACCGTCGACGTTCCCCTGGCCGTCCATCGAAACGAGTGATCTCGTCGAAGATCGCGGCGATATTCCAGGTATATGGGGGTATACGGCGTGATATGGGAAACGAGACGGGACGGGTCGAGATCCCGTTCTCCGATCGCCGTCCGAGATCGTGTGGCTCACTCCTGACAGCCGGCGTTCCGGACCCCGACTGGTCACAGCGCGGACTGCCCCCCGTCGATCCGGCGCTACGTCGCCGATAGACGTCGATACCGGGGGGGTCGCGACCAGCTGCCCGAACGCGATGCCGCCGGGCGTGACTGTGGCGTGATATTCGGTCCAGGTATAATTATACTGGGTATTAGATATAATAAACAGATATATGATAAAATATCGGGCTCGAACTGTGGATGTGTGGATGGGGTAAACTCGGGTGTGGCGGGACCGGTCACCGTCATCGCGTAATCGTGGATTCGTGGGTGACGGTGCCGCGCGGGTTACTCCCGTCTCCGCTGGTCGAGCCATCGGGTGAGGTCGTCGACGGTCGGGCGAAGGGGGGAGGTTCCCCAGAGCGCGACGAGGAGGCCGCCGACGATGTCGAAGAGGAGGTCCTGCATCGTATCTTCCAGTCCGTACTGGACGAGGACGTCGCCAGTGCCCGCCAGGTCGGTGAACTCGCCGACGAGGAACTCGATCACTTCCCAGAAGACGCCGGCGGCGACGACGAACAGGACGACGAACAGACGGAGCACTCGCGGCGGGACGAAGACGTCGTCGGTGTGTTCGACGAGGACCTGGACGGTCGTGTACCCGATCGCGGCGACGACCGACGCGGAGAGGGTGTGGGCGACGACGTCCCACCACCAGATGGTCTCGTAGGGGCCCAGCGAGCCGAGGCCGTGGACGGACACCGCCATCGTGACCCAGAGGGCGAGTCCCGGGTCCACGGCGAGTTCGTAGTCGCGTTCGAGGACGGCCGGGAGCTGTGTCACCACCAGCGCGATCCCGCAGTTGACGACGACCCCCAGGTTCCCGAGGACGAGTCCGAGCCCGAAGAGACCGACGAGGACCAGCTGGAGGGCTCTGATGAATCGCTGTTCGTGTCGCTCGGAGACGCCGAACCGGTCGCGGAGTCGCGGTGACGGTCGGTCGGAAACGGGGGTCGGATCCCGCGGTCGAACGGGCGGGTCGTACCGGCTGTCGGCGGCCCCGGCGCGACGGAAATACAGCGAGAAGACGACGCCGGCGCCGACCCCGGCGACCGTCGCGCCGGTGAACTGGATCATGAGAGGGCGGAGACCCGCGACGAACGCCGTGTCGAGCACCGCGGCGAACAGCCACTGGCAGACTGCCCAGAGGCCGGCCGTGGCCAGCGTCGTCACGACGACGAACGCGACGGCGAACCAGTCGGTCATGCGAATCGCCGTGAACACGTGCAGTTCGACCGCGACGACGAGCGCGAAGGCTGCGACCGCGACGTATCCGGCGAGCAGCTGGCCCGGTCCGCCCGAGAGGAGGGTTCGCCCGGCGAGCGAGAGCGCCGCGATCGACAGCACCTCCCAGGGTAACATGACCGTCACGTCCCGAAACGCGACCGGCGGGACGAGCGCCACGACGACGAACGCCGACGCGAATCCCGCCCACGCGAGTCTCCCCGCGAGTGCGTTCCTGCCAGCGACGACACACACGCCCAGCAGGAAGACCCACGCGATCGCCGCGTTCACGCGTGCACTCCGGAGGGTCGAACCCAGTGCCCCGCTCAGGTCCATCCGTGTACTCTGTCCCACCCCGGGCCCCTTTTACTTGTCTGGCCTCTCGACCCAGGCGCCGACACCATTTACAGGTCAGAGCACGTACACGTCCCGATGAAGTACTTCCTCACCGGTGGCACGGGATTCGTCGGCGGCCACGTCGCGCGCCAGTTACTCGACGACGGCCACGAGGTGGTCGCGCTGGCGCGGACGCCGTCGACGGCCGGTGACCTCGACGAAGCGGGTGGCACCGTCGTCGAGGGGGATATCACAGACAGGGAAACGCTGTGGGACCCGATGGAGGGTGTCGACGGCGTCTTTCACATTGCCGGCTGGTACAGAGTCGGTGCGACGGACCCCTCGCCGGGCGAGCGCATCAACGTCGACGGGACGCGCAACGTCCTGACGGTGATGGACGAACTCGACGTCCCGAAGGGGGTCTACACGAGCACGCTCGCGGTCAACTCCGACACGGACGGGCAGGTCGTCGACGAGAACTATCGCTATGCGGGGTCGCATCTGACCGCCTACGACCGGACGAAGTGGGAGGCCCACTACGAGGTGGCCGAGCCGATGGTCGAGGCGGGGCTCCCGCTGGTGGCGGTCATGCCCGGCCTCGTCTACGGCCCCGGAGACACGAGCGTCTTCGGCGACGCACTCCGGGACTTCCTGCGCGGCGACCTGCCGGTGATCCCGCGCGAGGTGGCATACTCGCCGGGGCACGTCGCGGACGTCGCTCGGGCTCACGTGCTGGCGATGGAGCGTGGCACGCCCGGTGAGGACTACATCGTCGGCGGCGATCCCGCGACACTCGTCGAGCTATTCGACATCGTTGCGGAGGTCGCCAGTCGTGACCCGCCACGGGCTGTTTCGCCCATCGTCTTCCGCGGGCTCGCGTCCGTCGCCGGGCTTCTCGAACGCGTGGTCTCGCTTCCGGCGGACTACCGTGCCGAGCGCCTGCGCGTCCTGGGTGGAGTCACGTACCTGGGGGACAACAGCAAGGCCAGGGCCGAACTGGGACTCGAGCATCGGGCGCTCCGGGAGGGTCTCGAAGAGACGGTGCGACACGAGATAGGGCAGCTTTCGGGGTGAGTCACTGACGGTGAGCGTGCGCTCGGGCTCGAAACTGGATCTCAGAACGGTTCGAAGAACGGTATCGTTTCCGGTCGGCGTTCTCACGCGGGAAGCGCGTTCACCACGGCGGGGAGCTCGTAGAGCGAAACGTCGTCCCGTTCGGCCGCACGTCGTTCGAGGTCGTCGGTGAATCCAGACCGACTGAACAGTGCGTAGTGGGTCGTCGCATCCGCGGGTTCGTCGCCCCACTGGACCTGGCCGGCTGTCCGTTCGAGGTCGGCGAGCACGCCTTCGCTCGCCGGATTCGACGTGAACTTGCACTCGCCCGCGACCAGTCCCTCCCGGGTGAGTCCGAGGACGTCGAGTTCGTGTTCCCTGAACCACCACTGGCCGACGGCGAGGAACTGTCGGTCGACGAGTTGCGGAATCGCCTGCTGACACAGTCGTTCGAACAGCGGGCTCACGTGGTCGGCAAGTTCCGGTGTGACCACCTCTTCGAACGCCTCGTCGCCGAGGAGTCGGAGTCGGTCCTGCTTCCCGTAGACGAACCGGAACCAGAAGCGAAACAGCGGGTCGGCCAGCCGATAGCGACCACGCTTGGACGCGGTCGGTGATTCGGTGACCGGAATGTGGCGCTCGACGAGTCGCAAGCGCCGTAATTTCTGCAGGTAGGTGCTGAGCGACCCGGAGTCGACACCAGCCATCCCGGCGATCTCGTTCGGGGTTCGCCGTCCGTGAGCGATCGCGCGGAGAACGCTGTAGTACGTGTTCGGCTGGCGCAGTTCGGTCCGCAGCAGGAACTCGGGTTCCGCGTACAGCAGTCCCTGCTCGGAGAGGATCGATCGCTGGACGTTCTCGGCGAGGGACTGGTCCGGGTCGATCGTCTGCAGGTAGTACGGCGTCCCACCGTAGACCGCCCACGTTTTCACGGCCGTATCCGCGTCCTCGCCGGGGAAGAATTCGCGTGCGTCTCGGGCCGAGAGCGGTTTCAGGTCGATCGTGGCCGTCCGACGGCCGTACAGCGGACTGTTGCCCGCGAGCACCTCGTCTTCCATGACGCTGATCGACGAGCCGATGAGCACGAGTGTCGTCGCCGTGTACTGGAGTTCCGTGTCCCAGACGCGCTGGATCCGGGACGGAAGCGAATCGTCTTCTTCGACGAGAAACGGGAACTCGTCGACGACGACGACCGCATCGCGCTCGCCGAGTGCTTCGAGCAGGGCTTCCCAGTCGCGGCGAACGTTCGCCAGATCGGGGAACTGTGCGACGACCGCGTCGACGAACTGGTCAAGTTGATTGGACGCGGTCGATTCGATCGCCTGGTAGTACACCGCGTCCTCGCGGTCGGCGATGGACCGGCGCGCGAGTTCGCTCTTGCCCAGGCGACGACGCCCGTACAGGACGACGAATTCGGAATCGTCGGACTCGTAGCGCCCTTGCAGGGTGTCGAGTTCCGATTCCCGGTTCACGAACGCCGTCATGTGCATGTACAGACAGCGGGGAGATTTGGGCGTTACGATTTTGGAATTTGTGATTTCGGAAATC
>ENA-ORCR01000197-ORCR01000197.1-marine-metagenome-genome-assembly--contig:-NODE-197-length-58534-cov-7.089827_pt1 | contig 58534 bp, 56 predicted proteins | sample MGYA00237782_ERZ508514 | MGnify/ENA primary metagenome ERZ508514 (study PRJEB26185, sample SAMN06268960) | marine metagenome | isolation source: Eden Landing Ponds, San Francisco, CA, USA | place...
TGGCTCGCCGACGAAGGAGTCGACCAGGAGCGGGTCGTCCACCCGGAGAACCGCGAGTCGTCCGCCCGCGTCGTCGGCCGGACCGCCGAGTACGCCCGCTCGTTCCTCGACGACGCGCAGGCGTACCTGGAGACGATGCCGCTCTCGAACGGGAACACGATGGAGGCGTGGACCGTCCCCTACTTACTCGCCGTCGGCACCCTCCGCGAACTCAGTTCCCGCCCCGAGGACGCGCTCACCGAGACCGGCGTGAAGATCTCCCGGCAGGAGGTGTTCGCGGTGATGTCCGTCGCCGGCGACGCCGGTCGCGACTCCCTCGCGGACCTCCGGAAGACGATCGCACGTACTCCCTTCCACCGGGCCGTCGAGCCCGCGGACTGACCCCGTCCGTTCACTACGCCTCCGTTCGCCACCCCTTCGTTCGCTCTCTTCTTCCGCTGTCCCCCGTCACAGCCGGGAGCGCGCTCTCGTCACCGCCGGCACGCGCACGTCGATCGTCTCGGCGAGCGCCTCCGCCGCGCTCAACAGCCACTCGGCGCGCTCGACGCGCGAGTCGAGGTCTCCCGGACCGATCCGGTACGAGTCCACCAGTTCCTCGACGGTCGCGCCGCCGATCCACTCGTCGAGGATCCGCGCCGTCTTCACCGACTCCAGCCATCCCTCGAAGTCGCCCGTCTCGTCCATCGCCGTCGTCAGGGTCCCCGCGTTCGCCCGGGCAAATCGGTAGATGTCGGCTCGCTCCGCGTTACCGAGGTAGGTATCTTGCATGTCGGGCGTGTCGCAGATCACCTCGAAAACCGTGAGCGTCGTCGCGTGCGACATTCCCGCCGCGGTTCGGAGTCCGGAGACGATCCGCTCGGCGGTCTCCGGTCTGACGTACTGCTTCGAGGCCGTCTCCCCGATCGGGGTGGCGACCAACCGGTACGCCTCGACGCCGCCCCCGCCCGTCTCTCGCCGTATCAGTCCGCCAGACACGAGGTCGTCGACCGCGACGCCGACGGCGTCGGCCAGTCCCCCGGCACCCGCCTCCCGGGCGTAAAACGTCCCCTCGAACACGCCGAGGATCTCGGCCTCGGTCTCGGCGAACCCGGTCGCGACCGCCGAGAGGACGTGCGTCCGCAGCGACGCCGGGTCGGCGAGCGTCGACTCGACGGCCTCCGGCTCCCCCTCGACGTACCGCTCGACGAGTTCGGCCTCGGTGTCCGCGTCACCGACGAGCACGGCCTCGCCGTACGGGTCAAGTCCGGGACGCCCGGCGCGGCCGCACATCTGGTGGACCTCCAGCGTGGGGAGCCACTCCATCGCCGACCCCGCGTACCGCTTCTGATCGCGGACCACGACGCGCCGAGCGGGCACGTTGACGCCGGCGGCCAGCGTCGGCGTCGCGCAGATACAGCCGAGTTCGTGGTCGCGGAAGGCTTCCTCGACGACCGCTCGATGCCCGGCTCGGAGCCCGGCGTGGTGAAACGCCACGCCGGCCCGCAGGCAGTCGGCCAGCTGTCGGCCGGTCGCGGTGCCGTCCACGTCGGCGGCCTCGTCGGCCGCGGCGACCGCGGCGGGCTCGACCCCCAGGCGCTCGGCGAGCCCGTCGTCTGCGAGGCGCTCCGCCAGCGCGACCGCCTCGGTCCGCGACCGGACGAACGCGAGACACTGGCCGCCCTGATCGACGGCGTCGGCGACGAGGGCGGCGGTGATCTCGGTGTCGTCAGCGTCGTCGCCCCCGACCGCCACCCGTCTCGTCGTCCCGTCGTCGAACGTCACGTCTCCGCCCACCGCGACCCCGGTTCGGAGGTCGACGGGACGCCACTCGGTCTCCACGAGCGTCGCGTCCAGCCACTCCGCTATCGCCTCCGGGTTGTCGACGGTCGCGGACAGCGCGACGACCTGCAGTTCGGGATTCCGACGACGGAGCGTCGCGAGCGTGACTTCGAGCGTCGGGCCCCGGCGCTCCGCGCCGAGGAGGTGGACCTCGTCGACGGCGACGCAGGCGAGGTCGTCGACCCACGACGCGCCGTTGCGGATCGCCGAGTCGACCTTCTCGCTCGTGGCGACCACCACGTCGTTGCCCGCGAGCGCCTCGCCGGACGCGTCGAAGTCGCCGGTCGAGATGGCGGCGTCGACGCCGGGGAGCGCCGCGAACGCCTCGTACTTCTCGCGGGCCAGCGCGCGAAGCGGACAGACGTACAGCCCCGGCCCGTCCGCGGTCAGCAGCGCCAACTCGGCGACGAACGTTTTCCCGGAGGCGGTCGGCACCGCGGCGACGACGTTCTCGCCTGCACAGACGCCGGCGTCGACCGCGGCCGCCTGTGGCGGGTACAGCTCGCGGATCCCCAGGTCGGCGAAGTGGTCGACGAACCGCTCCGAGAGGGGGAGGTCGCGAACGCGCATTGAGTACCGCGTTCGGCCGGACCGCACTTAAAAAGTCGCGCGCGGCGGCCTCACTCGTCGTCGAAATCCTGAAACAGCTTCTCGAAGTCGTCGTCGTCCTCGGTCACCGCCTCCAGCGAGTCGTCGGCCTGCGACCGGAGCGCCTCGATCCGGTCCGTGAGCCGCTGGTACTCCTCGTTGTCCGTGAGTTCGGTGGCGCTCTTCTCCGTCTCCAGCATCGCCTTCTTCGAGGTCAGCGAGAACAGCTCCTGCATCTCGGTGTCGTACTCGCCGCGCCGGAGCAGCCCCTCGACGGTCTCGCGGAGGGTGTCGCTGGTGACCGGCTTCACGAGGTAGTCGTCGAATCCCATCTTCAGAATGTCGAAGTCGGGCTCGACCGCGGTCACCATCGCGACGCGACAGTCGACGCCGCGCTCGCGGACCGCGGAGAGGACTTCGTCCCCGGAGAGCCCCGGCATCCGGCGGTCCAGCAGAATTGCGTCGACCTCGTCGTTGGCCTCGCCGATTTCCTCCAGCGCCTCCTGGCCGCCGTATGCGGTCCGGACGCGATACTCGTCGCCGAGCCACGCGGCGTACAGGTCGGCCAGATCTGGTTCGTCCTCCACCACGAGGACCAGCGGCGGTTGCTCACTCATGGATTCTCGGAGCGACGACGTGTTCGCTCACACGTTTCGTCTCTGCGCGGACTATATTAAAATACCTCTTCGGGTTCACCTCACCGGTTTCGGGACCGGGTACACTCCCGCGACGGTTCCGCCCCCGGGGTGTCACTCGTTCGGACTGTAGTTCGGCGCCTCGTCCGTGATCATCACGTCGTGGGGGTGCCCCTCCGTCTGACCGGCGCTGGAGACGCGAATGAACTCCGCTCGTTCGTGAAGCTCTGGAATCGTCCCGGCGCCGACGTACCCCATGCCGGAGCCAATCCCGCCGGTGAGCTGGTGGAGCTCGGAGGCGAGGCTCCCCTTGTACGGGGTAGCGGCCTCGACGCCCTCCGGGACGAACTCCTCGTCCTCGTCCTCCTCCTTGAGGTAGCGGTCGCCGCCGCCCGACTTCATCGCGCCGACGGAGCCCATCCCTCGGTACTGCTTGTACTTTTTCCCCTGCATCGTGATGACGCGCCCCGGCGCCTCGTCGGTGCCGGCGAAGTAGGAGCCGAGCATGACCGCGCTCGCGCCCGCGGCGAGCGCCTTGATCGCGTCGCCGGAGTAGCGGATCCCGCCGTCGGCGATCACCGGGACGCCGTGTTCCGAGGCCACGTCGGCCACCTGCGAGACGGCGGTCATCTGGGGCATCCCCGCGCCGCTCACCACGCGGGTGGTGCAGATCGAGCCCGGCCCGATGCCGACCTTCAGCCCGTCCGCGAAGTCGACGGCGGCCTCGGCGGCCTCTCGCGTCCCGACGTTGCCGACGACCACGTCCGCGTCGACGGTCTCCTTGATCGCTCGCGCCGAGTCGAGCACGTTGAGGTTGTGGGCGTGCGCGCAGTCGATGAAGATCACGTCGACGTCGGCCTCGTCGGCCGCGATCGCTCGCTCCTCCTCGAAGGGGCCGACCGCGACGCCGGCGAGCAGGCGACCCGTCTCGTCGCGGGCGGCCTCCTCGTGTTCGCGGCGCTGGAGGATTCCCTGCATCGTCACCAGCCCGACAAGCCGGTCGTCGTCGTCAACGATCGGGACTCGCTCGATCTTGTGGTCGTACATTAACTCCAACGCCTCGCGCGCGTCGACGTCCTCGGGCGCGGTGATGACCTCGTCGGTCATGGCCTCGCTGACGGCGTCGTCCTCGCCGACCTCCAGGTACGGGCGGATGTCCGTCCCGGAGATGATACCGAGGACCGCGTCGTCCCCGTCGACTACCGGGGCGCCGGAGACGCCCTGCCGCTCCATCACGGCGTCGGCCTCGCGGACCGTGTCGTCGGGCGAGACGGTCACGACGTTCTCGCGGCGGATGACGAGTTCGTGCGCGCGCTTGACGCGCTCGACCTCTTCGGCAGTCTCCTCGACGGTCATATTGCGGTGGAGGACGCCGAGCCCGCCCTCGCGGGCCATCGCGATCGCGAGGTCGCTCTCGGTCACCGTGTCCATCGCCGCCGAGAGGATGGGAACGGTGAGTTCGACGTTCTTCGAGACCCGTGCGGACAGATCCGCGTCGTCGGGTTCGACACGGCTCTCTTTGGGTTTTAAGAGCACGTCGTCGAACGTCAACGCTTCCGGAACATCGAGTTTCGCTGAGAATCGGTCGGAGTCTGTCGCCATATAAACCGTCGTGAGTCGCCGATAAAAAACGTTGCGAGTCAGCACAGACATGCACGTCGTTGTCATCCAGGTTCACGTAATATTCATTTTTGTGGATCGATTCCGGATCGATGCTTGATCGGTATCGACGTCGTTGGATCGGTCTCGACGGCGGGACGACGGCGGGACGACGGCGGGACGACGGCGGGACGACGGCGGGACGACGGCGGGACGACGGCGTTCGATGACGAACCGTCCCGACACAGATCGATCAGCGGTCCGGATGCATCTCCGACGAATCATCGGTCTTTTGGAGTTTTGGTCGCCATATCCTCAATCATTGTATAAGTAGCGTGTACCGATCTCTCGCCCCGTGCGGGCACGTCTCACACAACCTTTAACGCAACCGAAATCGATATATGAAGTATGGACTCCGACAGTCCCGTGAGCGCGCGTATCGCCGGCCAGCCGATTCTCTCCCTCGGCGCCCGCTTTACAGCCGGCAATTCGCGCAAACGCTTTACAGGGACTCGTCGGGCCGCTCGCGGATTCGACTCCGCAGGCCGGGCCCTCGGCTATCGCCGGTCGCCCGCTTCCCACCGTCTACCCGTCGGTCAGGGTTCTCTCCCCTGAATGAGCGTCTCACGGCACCCGATCGCCCTCCGACTGGAACGGCAGGTCGGGAGCGCGACGAAGCTGCTCGCGACCGTGATGGTGTTGCCGCTCGTCGACGGGATTTTCCCCGCCTTAGTCGTCGCCGGCGTCCTGACGACCGCGACGGGCGTTATCGAGACGGGTATCCTCATCTTCGGCGGCTCCGCGACCGCCGCGGTGGTCCTCGCGGAGATGGACGGCAGCCGTCGACAGATGGCCGCCTCCATCCTGCTGATCGGCGCGGTCATTATCCCGCTCGCCGCGCTTGAGGCGGCCTTCGCCCCAACGTTCAGGGGGTTCCTGAACCTCCCCGTCTTCGAGCGCTTCGCCGGGCTGGTGATCCTCACGATCGCCGCCAAGACCGCCAGCTCGGAGATCGGCGAGCACCTGCCGAGTCCCGGCGTCATCATCTCGCTCGGGCTCGTCGCCAGCTTCGAGCCGTCCGGCTTCGTCCTTCGAACCTCTCCGGAGTACGTCCTCAACGGCGCCGCCGCGGCGGGCGTCGGCGTCGCGTTCGCGTTGGCGATCGCGCTGCTGTCGCCGCACCTCCGCGGGCGCGTGGACATCGACCGATTCCGGTTCGGCTCGGCCGTCGCGCTGGGCGTGCTCGCGCTACCGATCCTGCTCGGCCCCTTCGATCTCATGCAGACCGAAGCCCCCATCGCGTTGGCGGTGCTCGGCGTGACCACCCTGTTCGCCTACGATCCGAACGCCGGACCGGCGGACGGTCCCGCGGGCGAAGGCGTCGGCGACGACCCCGACGACGGGGCCGCCGGAGACGACGCCAACGACGCGGACGAGGTCGACGACGGTGTCGACGTCGACGACGGGGCGGACGACGACGAGGAGACGGAGCAGTTCGACCCCCCGCTCGACGCGCCGACCGCGCCCGGCCCCATCGTCGACGACGACGTGGCGGTGATCGCCAACCCGGGCGACTCCGCTGAGGGGAGCGACGACACGGACGGGACGGACCCCTTCTCGGACGACGACTCCCGTGCGCCCTGGCTGTAGACGCGAGGCGGTCCGAGGGGACACGCACGGCGGACACCTGTTCGTCCCGCGTGTCGCCGGGGTTTAGGTGCTCGGCGATATACGGTCGGTATGTCAAATCGCGTCGTGCAGGGGCGGATGGTGACGCCCGAGAAGCTCGCGGAGCTGGTCGAAGGTGAGTCGGTGCTCGAAGCCGAATCGATCGCGGACGCCGACCGCGACTGTCCGGAGTGCGGCGGCGACGTCATCTCCGTCGGCTACATGCCGAGCGTCACCGAGTTCGTGACCGGCTACAAGTGCCAGGAGTGCGACTGGAGCGCCGACGACCGGGAGGAGTGAACGCGGTCTCGTCTCCCATCCGCCTCCGCTTCGCTCCGCCGTCCCGTCGCCCGATCGCTCGCGATCGAAACCCCTTTATCCGCGTTTCGGCAAGCACCTGATGCGACATCACGCGGGGCTGTGGCCAAGCCAGGCATGGCGACTGACTCCAGAGGCTTGCGCCCGGGACGACACTCCAGACTGATATACCGAGCGGCCGACTGATCATCGGTCGTGTTGACGACCCTCTGGAGTTCCGAGGCGCACCGGAGATATCAGTCGATCGGGGGTTCAAATCCCTCCGGCCCCATTCCAGAAATAAACCTTTGTGAACCTCAGGTAAACGCAGAACGCAAGATCTGCGAATTCTGCGGGTTCTACATCACCGAGTACAACCAGCGGTGCGCCGCGCTCGATGACGGGGTGTGTCGTCCATGAGGCTCTGCCCGAGCTGCGGAGCGAGGCTCAAGCGGACCTCGAAGCCCGGCAGCGCGATCCCCTACGACTACTGTCCCGAGTGTAGCTTCGGAGGTGCCGCCTGATGACTGAGACGCGAGTCGACGAGCTGCGCGAGCAGATCTCGAACCGTCTCGGCGAGCCGGAGCGCCTGCAGTTCCCGAGCGGATGGACCACGTCGTCGAGTTGGCACCGAGCGCAGGCCGCCGAGTCGAACGTCTCTCCGGCCAACCCGGCCGAGTTCGACGTCCTGCTCGGCTACACCGACGACCGCGACGAGATCACGCATCACCGCGTGCTCTTCGCGCTCTACGAGGGCGATCTCGTCGCTGAGTGCGAGTGCGACGGATGGGGCTACCGCGGCTGGTGCGCCCACGTCGCGGTGCTCTGGTGGAACTGGAGCCGCGATCAGCTCGGTGTCACGAATCTCGACACCGGGCGGACGTACCTCTCGCCACCGTGGTGGTTCGACTTCTCCGGCGCCGAGGCGCAGGTCGAACTGCCCACTGCTGAGCAGCGTGTCGTCACGGACGGTGGTCAGCGATGAACCTCCGTTTCGACTGTTTCAACTGGAACAAGTGGAACTCTCTCGTTAATACAGAATCGACGGCCTGTATTACAGGATATTTCCACGGTAAAGCGGAGTACGAGCGCTCTACCTCTCGAATCGGTTTCGTTAATACAGGTACGGGGGGGCAGAGAAAACGGCGCCCTCGTGGCGCACCTGCGTGTGTGGGTGCGCTGATGAAGCGGCGCGCGCGCTGCTGCGCATTATGCGCCCATCCGGGTGCCTGCAGGCGTAGCGGGGTGGCAGCATGAGCGACGGACAGATGTTCTCGTTCCGAGTCGAGGATCCGGAGCTGTCGGCGGCGATCGAGGACGCGGCTGAGTCGGAAGGTTCGAAGTCGGACGCGCTGCGGAACGGGCTTCGAGCGGGACTCCTCGGCGACGGCGACGACGCCGAGAGCGATTCTGGGGTGTCGGTGAAGGCTCGCGAAGGACACCGGAAGCTGGTAGAGTGGGCTGGTGTCGGCGGTCGGATCGAACTGGAGACGGCGGAGTCGATGCTGGCGAACGAGATGAATATCGGGACGGATGGGATTCGGCGGCTGGTGGTGAAGCCGCTGAAGGCTAAAGACGCGATTCGGCTCCACCAGGGCGTGCACCACGTGTGGATAAACGTGGGGACGATCGACGGCGAGCACGCATCAGTCACCGCTGAGGTCCGAGCCCGATCGGAGAGTTCGGAAGCAGCGACGGACGGCGGGGAAGTGCGAGAGGAGCTCGACGAGCTGGCGGAGGCCGAACGGGGTGATCACCTGTGAGCCGCCTCGACTGGCCGGCGGACTTCGAGCGGACGCCCGAAGAAGACCGCGAGCGGAACCGGAGCTTCGAGGCGACGCTCGGCTCGACGACGAGCGACCTCGAGACGGAGATGGACCGGATGGACGTCGAGGCGTGGCGCGGCGAGATCGCGAACGCTCACACGAAGTCGAACGGGCTCCCGCTGCACAACGCGAACCCGGCCGATCCCGGCTTCGTGCTGCGGTGGACTGACGACGACGAGCAGTTCGCGGTGGCGTGTGACGCGTCGCCGAAGCTCCGGGATAACGTCCGCTACGTGCTGAAGTGGGTCAACGAGACGCGGATGCGGAGTCAACGCCCGGTGAAGGCGGGCGACTCGGAGTTCGCAGCGGCCCGTCTCCCACTGGGAGATGACGACGACGCAGTCGCCGGAACTGCCACGAAGCAACCGGCGCACGAGGTCCTCTCGGTCCAGCCGGATGCTCCCGATCACGTGATTGAGTCTGCTGCGCGGCAGATGAAGGCGAAGACGCACCCGGACGCAACTGATGGCGACCGTGAAGAGTTCGAGCGCGTCGTCGAGGCCGAGGAGGTGATGCTCGATGGCGAGTAGCGAGCGCGTGGTCGGAGCGGCCGACAACGTCGACATGAGCGGGCCGTCTGATCCGGAGCCGTACGAACTCGACGTCGACGAGCGCCGGGTCGTCTCGGCGTACTGCTGCACGTGTGAGGCGACGGCGACGCTGCTGCTGGAGGTCGGCGACGACGCTCCCTGGGAACACGACGAGAAGCACGCGAGCCACGTGGTCGACTACTGGAGGGAAGCATGACGCTGTCGAACGATGCACTCGCGAGGATCGGGTCCGGAATCTCGATCGGAGCTGTCGGGGCTCTGGTACACGACACGGTCGGCATTGGGCTCGTTGTGATCGGGTTCGCGCTGATGTTCCTCGCGGTCAAGCGAGAGCGTAGAGCAGAGAGCGAAAACGACGGCGACGAGGTCGCAACGGACGGCGGGGCGGTGCCCGAAGAGACGCCGACTGAGGCGGCGCCGGAGAAGCCGGCGGTGCTGGATGTCGACGTGGTCGGCGATCGAGCGCTGGCGAGCGTCGAGAAGGGCGACGTGTCGGTCGTCGTCGAGGCGCCGGCGGGGATCTCGGCGGCGGAGTTGGAGCAGACGCTGAGTGGCGTACCGGAGAGCATCGAGCGGACGACTGAGCGGTTCGCGGGAGCTACGACTATGAGTGCCAACACCACCGATTTCGACGGGAGTACCGACGCTGAGGAGACGACTGACGACGACGTCGGAGGTGGTGCCTGATGGCGGCCGCTGAGGCGGACGCGGAGGACGCTGCAGACGACGAGGCGACGCCGGAGACCGAGACCGTCGACGACATGACGGTCATCGTCCGAGCCGAGGTGATACAGAATGTCATCGACCAGCTGCTAACGGTCGTCGACGAGGCGATCGTCCGGATCGGCTACAACGGGCTATCGGTTGCTGCGGTCGATCCCGCGAACGTCGCGATGGTCGACCTAGAGGTGGAGCCGGCAGCGTTCGAGTCGGTCGGTGACGGGATGTTCCCGATCGGGCTGAACCTGCAGAGACTCGACGACTACATCGACGGTGCGAGCGGGAGCGAGCCGGTCAAACTCTCGATAGACGCGGAGACGCGGTCGATGAACATCGAACACACAAACGTGGAGGTGGAAATGGCTGGGATCAATCCGGACGCGATTCGGGGAGAGCCGGATATCCCAGATATCGACCACAGTGCGGAGTTCTCAGTCGACGCGAAGGTATTCCGAGACGCAGTCGACAACGCCGATCTCGTGAGCGATAACGTTCGCTTCGAGGCAGATGTCGAAGACGAAGCACTCGCTGTCAGCGCAGAGGGAGACACCGACGAGATACGAACCGTATTCGATTCCGACGACCTGGTCACCGCGAACTTCGAGGAAGGTGTCGCCTCGCTCTTCTCCGTCGAGTACCTGATCGGTGGGTCGAAAGGCGGTAGCAAGTACAAGGGGATGTTGAAGCCGCTGAGTAGCGGAACGGACCTAACCGGAAAACTCGACGACGAGATGCCGATATTCCTCGAATACGAGTTTGCGGACGGATACGGAAGCGTCCAGATGATGCTCGCACCGAGGATCGAGAGCAACTGAGGTGATGATCGTGTGTCACACTATCACCTCGGTACGAACCGCTGTCAGCCGTTCGCTCGGTTCGAGCACGCGAAGCCCGGCGACGGAAGCGGCGCCGGCTACGAGCGGTGGCGGTCGACCGAGCACCGACCGCACACGCCGAGTCCCGGTCGCGAAGACGTCTACGTCGCGCATCATCGGCTGCTCGCGGTCGTCGAGTGCTACCCGATCGACGAGCCGATCGAGTCGGTGCTCGACGATCTCGCCGAGAAGGACGTACACCACCGCAACGGCGTCAAGTGGGACAACCGCGCGGAGAACATCGAGCCGGTCGAGCACGCCCGCCACGCCTCGATCACGCAGGATCAGGTCCGGGCGTGGGCCGAAGACGAGAAGCGAGAGCAGCGCCGGGACCGGATCGGCGTCTCAGACGACGACGTGTGCGATGGGTGCGGCGAGCCGGCGGAACCGCCCGCGACGTCGCCCGGATTCGCCGGAGAGCGGTGCCTGGAGTGCGCGAAACGGGAGTCAGATGGAGAGCCGATCGAGGTCTGACAGCGAGGTGGCAGAATGAGAGTGAGAAAGCTCCACGAGTGCCGGAACTGCGGCGGCCTCGTCGCGACTAAGCAAACAACCTGTCCGTACTGCGAGGCGACAGATGCTGGTACAAAAACGGTTGCAGACCTCGACACTGGCGACCCCGTAGAGGTGCCGAAGTCGCTCTACCGACCGATCGAGGTGAGTCCGGCAGATGACTGACGGAGAGTCGGTGTCGATAGCGCGGCTGCACGTGCTGGGAGCGACGATCTGGGCGTACGGAGGCGGTGGTGTCTCAGTCAAACCGTGGACACAGAGCGGGGATCTCTCCCGGTTCTGGAGGGCCATCAGATGAGCGAAGACGACGACTCCGACGTACCCGATCTCCGCGACGCACAGTGGATGCTCACCGACGACTGGTCGCGGCGGACGTGGTACGGAAAACTCCGAGTCGTCGTGTTGGAGGCTCCGCTGGTCGTCATCCTGCTGGCGGTGATGTCCCTCGTCAAATTGCTCGTCTACCCGGTCATACTGATAGACGAGAACTGGCCCGCGGTGTACAAGGAGTCCGAAGATGGCGAGTGAGGGCCAGCCAGACGGGTTACGAGAGTTCGTCGTCGACGGCGCATCTGACGACATCGAGAAGCTCCGGTTTGAGTGGAGCTCGCGAACGGCCTACGGGAAGCTCCGCATGCTTCCGCTCGTGGTGATCTATCCGATCGCAGCCGGCGCGTTGACCGTCGCCGCGTCGGGTATGTGGATCCTGTTCACCGCCCTGGAGAAGCTGGCAATCGCTCACGAGCGGGTTCGAGAGTTGAGCCAGCAGGTGGAGCCGGAGGTGTACAAGGCCGATGACTGATCCGATATTCGCAGCGTGCTCCGCGTTCTTGGGTGTCTGGGGGTTCGTCGTTGCGAGCGTCTCGCTGTCGATCGGTGAGTTCCGCGGTGCAATTGCTGGTACGATGCTCGCCTCACTCTCGGCAGCCACACTCGCTTGGGTGATCGTATGACCTGGTGTGACAACGGTTAAGACGAGTTAGGGATTCTCCGCTACAATCTCATCGAACGCCTCTGGTTTATTTTCCAACTCGCTGTGGCAGTCTTCACACAACGCAACAAGGTTATCGGGCCGGTGGGCCTCGTCGGTCGTTTCGAACCAAACAAGTTTCTCGATGTGGTGGATTGCTAACCCACCCGACTCGCCACAGGCCCAACACTCACGATTTTCTCTCTCTAATACCCACTGCCGCACTTCCTCCCAATCGCTACCGTAGTTGCTTCTGTTCTGGAGCAATCGAGAACCGAATCGGCAACTACGGCAAGCGTATTCTGCAACCCCACCGCCAGCAGACTTCTTGAATGCCTCGCCCCCGCACTCTGGGCAAGGTGATAGTTCATACACTGTGAAGTGGTCACTACGGGCGAGTTGATCCACTTCTGAGGTCGGTTCCAACCGAACGTTGGGGAACTCTCCCATTGGCTAGTCCTCACAAACTACTTCGCGAAGCTCGTCGAGCAGGTCGGGGTCGTGTTCGACCAAGTGCTCAACATCTTCTTTCAGCGGGCCGTTGAGTCTGGCACGAACTCTTGATCTGGTTTCGTATTCTCGTTGCTTTTCGTGCTCTCCGGCGAGACACTCGCGCTCATAATCTGTCAGCAGTCCGCGTCCGGTTGCCATACTGGAGCTATTGGTGGTAGGCATCAATTTGCCTGTTGGTGCTGTTTGCCCATAAATTGGCCCAATTGGGCAAGGTTGTTGAATAGAACAAGTTTTATTAAATATGGGCAAGAATAGGCAAGTGAGAAGCGCGGGTCGCCGGTGAAAATCGGACGGTGCTTGGAACACCGCCCGCGCTTCGGGCTACCGAAGCATGTCCACGAAGACAACCGCCCGACTTGAAGACTCGGGCACTGACTGTCGCACCGACTCACTGCGCGACGAGATCGCGGCTGTGGCGCCGTACGCAACCGACCACACGGAGGCCGGCCGATGAGCGACGGTACCGTTGTTGGCGCCAAACTCGCCGAATGTCCTGTCTGTGGGGCGATCGGGCTCCCAGAACGGATCGACGACCACGACTGTTCGACGTTCCGCGGCGAACAGAGGTGTTCGCAGTGAATCGCCGGAGCCTGCTCGCGTCGGTGGCTGCCGGGAGCGCGATCCCGCTAGCTACTCGCGACGCCGTCGCCGACGATCGCACACCGATCAGTGAGATGCCCGACTACTGCGAGATCGCCGAGACGCGCGAAGAAGCCGTCTGTGCGTGGAGTGGCGAACACGTCCAGAATGCGCGGGTGGCACTGCTCAGCAAGAATAATCGAGATGTCGCTGAGGCGAAGGCCGAACTCGAAACTGCGCTCGAACTGCTCGAACGGGAGCTACCAGAGCAAAGCGTTTGAGAAGTAATCTTGCCACCGGTGATTTTCAACACCGTTATTTATATTCTAGAAGTTTGAATATGGGAGTAGCTGTGAGCGAGACTGAATCGGAGTCGGGTTCGACCGGATCCACGACTAGCGACGAAGAGGTAGGATCGACCGCGGTGTATGCTCGCGTCTCAACAGGGTTCCAATCTGAGAGCCAAGACGATCAGATTGAGAGACTGACGACGGAGTACCCGTCGGCAGATGTGTTCGCGGACGTGGGTAGTGGCGACGACCCAGACCGCGAGGACTACGTCGAGATGCGAGAGGAGCTCGAAGCGGGCACCTACGATCGGGTTGCGGCCACGAAGCTCGATCGTCTCGGACGGTCGACTGCAGAGGTTGCGGAGCTGATCGACCTCTGTTCTGAGCGTGATATTGGAATCCACCTCATCACGCAAGGTGTCAACGCTGATCCAGACGACGAGATCGGGCAGGCGATGATGAAGATGATGGGAGTCTTCGCCGAGATGGAGCTAAACCTCGCTCGTGAACGCCGTCGAGAAGGAATCGAGCGTGCACTTGATCAGGGTGTGCAGTTCGGACGTGCCCCCCACGGAATGACAAAAAATGAGATGGGGGTGCCAGTACCGGGTGAGGGATACGAGCGAGTGCAGGCTTTCATTCGTGAGGTGAAGAAAGGACGTCCGAAGCGACCCACTGCGCGATTCTTCGAGGTGCCAGAGGGGAGCATCGCGACGATTCTAGAACGCGCTGGCGAGCTCTACGGGATCGAGTTCGACAACGACGAGTGGACACTCGAACGCGCGAAGGTCGAGGCTGGGGAGAAGAAACTCTCCGATCTCGGCGAAAAGTAGGAACACCGCGTTCTAGTCCGCCGGGTGCCCGCGCTGATTCGGACCGTTCGCAAGCGCGAGTTCGGCGGCGACGCGCCGGATTGATTCACATTCCGAAAGGTCGGGAAGATCTCCGTTCTCCGGGAAGCGAACGACGTAGGACCGATGACCGATCCGATCCACCGCCACGGACTGCTGGTCGGGGATATCGCCGTCGTCGAGGAGATCGTCCTGTCGCAACTTCGCCTTCGGAATCGTCACAACGCCACTGCCAGACTTCGCCTGAAGTTGCTGCATGGTACGATCTACCCTTCTCGCTCGTGGTCTAAAAATGGTCCCCTCGTGACCACGAACTTGCCACGTATTTGCCCCGAAATGGTCCTTAGACGGAGGTATAACCGGGTAACGCTCCGCATTCGACGCGCACCATGGAACTGGTGTCTACCACCGGAGGTGTGCGCTGCGCGTGAGCGGCGCCTCTGACGGTGACGACGGCGCGGAGAATCGGCGGCGGAAGGGATGGCGAACGGTTTTTCAGAGGGCTGACTCGTGACTCGCGGGCCTCGCGGGCTCGTCGTTAGCGAGCGCTTCCTCGAGTATCTCCAGACGTTCCGCGATCGATACCCGCTGGATACGGATCTGGCGGAAAAGCACGGTTTGCCCACCGATAACGGGCGATTTCGCAGACAAATGTCACACACATTCAGCAGCGGCTACGGAGGCAGCGCATGAACATCAAGAAGGCGGGACTCGCGGCGTTACTCGCGCTGGCGGTCCTCACGTCGGTTGCGGTCCCGGCGGTCGCACAGTCGGGCGCGGAGCTCGCGGACAAGTCGGTCACCGTCGACGGCGACACTGAGAGCGTCTACCTCGAGGTCACCAACTCCTCGGGAGACGCGCTGAACTACACCGTCTACGGTATCGCGGACGGCCTCTCGACGGAGGTCGACGCCGGACAGATCTCGGCGACGTCGAACGACACGGCTCGCCAGACGTTCGCGGTGAACTCCACCGAGTACGACGAGTACCGCGTGCTTGTCACTGAGGACGCGAGTGACTCCGACAGCGAGTCCGCAGACAACATCGAGATCGGGACGACCGTTAACCAGGCGACAGGTGGCGGCGGCGTCTTCGCCGGCGTCGGCGGAGGCCTGTTCACGGTGACCAACGGCATCATCGCGTTCGCCGTGTTCGCCGTCGCGTACATCGCCGGCTTCCTGGATCCGATCAAAGAGAGGCTGGAGTCGTAACATGGCGACTCTCGACCTCGGTAGTGGCGGCGGCGTGGACACGCTCAACGGCATCGCCACCTACCTGTCAGAGGGCGGGAAGGCGACGACGGTGCTGACGTCGGCGATCGTCGGGTTGCTGGCGTCACCGGTGGTCGCGGCGATCTCCATCGTCAACGCCATCGCGGACTTCGCGACGGCGCCGTTCCAAGGCGCCGGTGAATCCATCTCGGCACTGTTCGACGGGCTACTCACCGGACCCGCGTCGCTGATTCGAGCTGGCTCGGAGATCTCCGAGACGGCGATTCAATCGGTGTTCGGTGAGACGCTCGCGGGTATCCTCGCGCTACCGCTAACGGTTGCACTCGCACTAGCGAGTCTGTACCTGCTCGCGGCGTTCCTGAACGAGGAAGAGACCGGGAATCTGTTCCCAGGGCTCCCGTTCGACGTCCCGTACATCGGCGCCGACGAGGAGCCGGTCGATGACATGTAATCGTCCATGAGAGACAACTCGCCGCAGTCCTCGGAGGTGAGCCCGCGTGAGTAGTGACGGCGATGACGGTCTCACGCAGTTCATCAACGGGGACACATCCGGCGATGGAATCCCGATTGTGAGCGTTGCGAACCCCGTGAATTGGGGCCGACTTGGCCAGACGATCGGCACGTCGATCATCACGACCGTGGTGGTGGGGGTAACAAACGTCATAGCTGCTGTCACGGACGCGTGGGTGTCGATTATCGGCGGGCTAACGGCGTTCATCGAGGGGGGCACAGAATGGACCGCGAGTAGTGGGTATCCTGTCGAGGTGGAGGTAGACGGCCTGTTCGACGTGACGCTCGGAGCCGTTGCAGCGGCTTACGGCGACGCGTTCGCTTTCTCCTCGGCTCAGTTCGGATTGCTCGCACTCCCGATCAACGTCGGGATCGTCCTCGTAACCATCTACGTCGCCTCGGTCGGGTTCCAAGCAGCGGCCTCGAAGCTGTTCGGAGGTGGGTAGTGTGTCACAAGCACAACCCGATGACGGCGGATTTGGCTCTGGAGTCCGTGACACGCTGATCCGATTCGGGAAATCCCCTCGTGGGTTCCTGCTCGGCGCTGTGCTCTCGCCGTTGATTAGCGGCCTCAACGACGTCGTCGTGCGGTTCCTGGAACTGGTCCGGTTTGTCTACATGGGAGACGGACCGGGGCTGCAAGGGACGCTCGGGATGGCGGATATCCCGGTTTTCATTGGCGATACAGTTCTCGCGGCCGGGTCGACGATCGGAGGCTCCGCAGCTGAGGGGACCGGTATTCTCGGCGCCGTCGACACGGTCGTCCAGGCGCTCATCGGTATCGCCACGATCGGCGGGCCGCTCGCACCGATCATCCTCGCCGGCGAGACGGTCCTCGTCGTCTGGGTCCTGGCAGTGCTCGCTCGGCGGACAATCCTCATCATCGCGGATGCGGTGCCGGGGCTCGCGGGGGTGCTCGGAACGTAACTATGTCACTACTCAAACATCCAGCAACGATAGTGAGCGGGCTGTTCACCGCGGTCGCAGCGGTGTTCAATATCCCGTTCGTCGACGGCGTCGTCCTGTGGGCGTGGAGTAACAGCACCCAGCTGTTCTACCTCTCGTCGATAGCGTCGACCGTGTCGGCAAACACACCGATTCCGGAGCAGTACGCCACTCAGGCGCTCGTTGCGACGGGCATCCTCGTACTGGCAAAACTGCTCCTGAAATCCGGAAACGACCTCGAAGACTCAATCGAAGATTCATGACTCACACAACCACGATCGACAGTCGACCAGTGCGGAAAACGGAGGGCGCGTAGATGCCTGCTGCAATGTCCACCGAGGCGATTCTCGGATGGATCATCATCGCGGGCTTCGGGTACGTCATCGGCGAGTACACCGACGTGTTCGCCTATCTCATCATGTACCCGAAGAAGGCGGCGAAGAAGCTGTTCGGAGCGGCGACAGTCGACCGGATGCTCGGCGCCGGCGGGCTCGTCGGCGGGCTGTGGGCCGGCCCGGTGCTCTGGGAGATCGGGGCGACCGCCCTCGCCGGGCTCGCTGGGGGCGCGGCTGGCGTAGTTGCGATCGATAGCCTTGGCTTCGAGCTGACGAACGGCGAGCTCGCGCTGGTCGGCGTGGTCGCCGTCGTCGCGTGGTCGCTCGCGTCCTACGGAGCGACGGAGGACGACGACTGATGTCGATCGTTAGACCACTCGCGTTACCGAGGGCGACGAATTCACAAGATCGGCTCCTCCGCGTTTGGGCGACGGGCGTCGGCGGCGCGCTCCTCGCGACGGGAGCTACCGGGTTTCTGTCACCGATTGAGGGTATCCTCCAGGGCGCTTTCGCGGGCATCGCTCTCGGAGTCGCCGTGATAGGGTTCATCGTCGCGTTCGTGGCGTCTGACCGGATGGATTCGATCGAACGGGACAGCGAGGTGAGCTCATGAAGCTCACAACTCGACGTCGAATCCGGCAGTGGTTCCTCGATGCGCCGTACGGGACGCTTTACGGGCTTCTCGGGCTCGGAGTGGCGTTGATCGTCCTCGGTGTCTTCACAGAGACGGATTCGCTAATCCTCATCGGGTTCGTCGGTTCGCTCGGCGTTTACTACGCTTACACCGAATCAAAGAGCGACTCGTGTCCGACGTGCCGCTCGCTCGTGTACGCAACCTCGGAGCGCTACTGTTCGACCTGCGGGACGCGTCTCGACGAGCTCCACGCGGCACCGCCGATCGACGACCGTGTTGAGGAGCGATTCCGACCGGTCGGGCTCGAGGAGTACGAGCGGGAGTCGACGCCCGTCGACGCGCCGGTGCCGGTGGCGGACGGTGGTGATACGAAAGAGAACGAGGGGGGCGAGGTGAGCGGATGAATAACCTGTTCCCCCCGTTGAAGGGCGCAAATCTGGCGGGCTGGGTCGCCTGTCTGCTCATGGGAATCGGTCTCGGGGGCATCGTATCCGCCGAGGTCGCAGAGAAGGTCGCTATCGGGTACGGCGGGTGCATGCTCGGCTACTGCCTGCTGTGGGCGTATCTCCGCTTCCGGTACGAGTCGATAGAGTTCCGAACAGCCGTCGATGTCGCCGAGGAGGCTCGATGAGGCACGCGTGGGTCGTCGCGACCGCCGCGTTTCTCGTCGCGAGTGCGCTCGTGCCGGTGGCTGGAGCCGCCGTGGGTGCTCAGACGGACGCCACGGCGGCCGTGGAGGCCCACGGACCGGCACAGACCGAGGGGAACGCGACGTGGCAAGAGCCCGGACCGTTCTCCCTCGAGGATCTCCGAAGGGGCGGTACACAGCCGCCGAGCACTCCCGAGGCAGTCACGATCCCGTCGGAGCGCAGCCTCGGAACCGGGGGCGTATTCGTCAAGTACTCGACGCTCTCGCTCATCAACTCGCAGGATAAGGAACTGAAACCGTCGACGCGAGTCGAGACGAACGCGCTCACGATGGAGACGAGCGCGTACGTCGACGCTGTCGGCCAGTACGAGGTCGTCCTCGTCTACTGGAACGAAGCGACGACGACCGGGCCGAATGGCCAGGAGCGGACGTACGCGGAGGGACAGGAGGTTCAGCGCGTCGGCATCGACGTCGACAAGGGACGCGACGCGTCGCAAATCGGGCTCCAGCCGCACTTTGACGAGGCCAAACAGGTCACGATGTGGCTCGAACGCGACGGCGAGCTCGTCGACGGCGCCCGCTGGCGATTCGAGCACCAGAGCAACCCGCTCGCTCAGTCGCCCGCGTTCTCTGTCGACTCGGAGGCCGACCTGTTCCGGTGGGGTGGGATCAACATCCTCCTCCCGGCGCTGGTCTCGCTGTTCGCCAGCCGGAAGATCGCGGACCACGTGTTCGACCGGATCGTCATCGGCGCGCAGCAGGGGATCGGCTTCTGGCTTATCCTCTCGGGGCTGATATTCGTCGTGACGGCCGGCTTTGCGACGTTCGCGACCGCGTCGGTGCTGGCGAACGCGCCCGCTGTTGTCGGGGTGGTCGTCGGCCTCATCGGCCTCATCCTGATGCTCGGTCTCCGGGACGCTGACGCCGAGAAAGCGGGCTTCTTCCAGCGTCGTCTCGACGACGGCGCGGTCACTCCGACCGGAGACGACGCGGCGTCGAGCCGGCTGGTCCCGAACCGGATCAAAACGGTGGTGAGCCGTGGCGGGACGCTATACGCACCCGCGAAGGGCATCTCGGCGATGATCGCCCGGTACTGGGCGGACCCGGCGGCTGTCCCGCGGAGCGACTTGAACACCGTCGACGAGGGCGACGCCGACTCCGACCTCGAACGGATGTACGAGGTGGATCCGACGAGCGACGAGGTCCTCACCCACTCGCCGGCGACGCTCTCGTTCGCGCCCTCGCTGACAGTGGACGTCGACGAGTCGGAGCTGGAAGAGAAGCCCGAGGGCGACGGGATCGCGTCGCTTCCCGGCGCGATCTCGGCGAGCCTGTCGAACTCCGCGGCGAAGCTCAACTGGTCGTTCCTGGCGATCGCCGTCGGTGGCGGCCTCCTCGGCTACTTCGCCGGCATGGCGATCTTCGGCGCGCAGCTGGTCGGCGTCGCTATCGCGAGCGTCCCGGTGCTCGTCGCCGGGACGGTCGCCGTCGACGGGAAGATGTCCGTCGAGCCGGCGCCGTATCACTACTCCGACGTCCGCGCGACGGTCGCGACCGAGCGCCAGGAGTATGTCGCTCGGCGGACCTTCGAGGACCTCCACAAGCAGATTCAGGACATGGACTGGCAGGCGCTCGACCGGGCTCAGTCCACGGTTCAGACCCTGAGAAAGGAGATGGCCGAGAAGATGGACGACATGTTCGGCACGGACATGGCCGACGAGGTCGACGACTCCTCGGGGTCGGACGACGACGGCGACGGGGACGCCCCGGCGCCGTGGGACTTCGACAATGATGTCGAATCGGGGGTGGCGGACGATTAGCTCCGCGAGTTCCCCAGACCCGCTCGGGTCGGTCATCTCGATGCAGCGCGAGGACGACGATCGGAAAGCGGAGTCCGCACACGTCCCGGCGCTCCCGACGCTTCGAGCCCAACAGCGCGATGTCCGTTCGCGTCTCCGGTCGGGGTTCAAGTCTCGACACGAGCTGCTCGTCTGGTCGCACGTCGCGGCCGCGATCTCCGTCGGGAGAGTCCCGGACGAGTGGTTCAGTCACCTGATCAACGACCAGTGGACCGTCGCGGCGTGTCTCGACTCGCACGCGAAGCGAGAACGGCTCTGTGGAGACACGGCGCCGTCGCCTGAGGAGGCGCGTACGGAGCGGACGCGCATCATCCAGGACGTGCTCTCGCCGGCGTTCCAGAAGGCCGTCGACGTGATCCGTGCTCAGTCGAACGACTTCACCGACGATCAGGACGGCGTTTCACATGTCGATCGCCAGCGGTTCATCGCGATGCGCCCGCGACTGCATCAGCGCGTCGTGGACCAGCATCGGGCGCTCCGAGAGCCGTTCGGTGAAAGTGGCGTGCGCTCGCAGGCGGACGCCGTTGAATGGGCGGACGAGGTCGCGTACGCGGCCTCTGGACACCTCCCTCGCGACTTCACATCGACGGTGTGCAACCCGATGAGCCAGTGGTGGACGGCGCTCGCAAACGAGCAGACGACCGTACTCGACTCGATGCTCGCCGAGGACGTTCTCCCCGCGTGGAACAGTGCGCTCCGTACGGCCTCCTCGAACGCCGAGGAACTCCCGAGCGGGGGAGTGGCTGGTTCCTCTGGAGGTAACCTATCGTGAGCAACTCACAGAACATCCCGGACGAGATCCCGGTCTCGTCGACGGACTCGATGCTCGAAGTTGTGCAGGACCCGGAATACCTGTACGAGTGGTTAGCGGGCCTCGAGGCGACAGCTATCGACGAAACGCGGGAGGTGAAAAGCGACAAGCGGCGCCACAGCATCGGCGAGAACCTCGTGCGTCACATGGATATGACGCCGTTCCCGGACCTGCTCGACCGGTTGGAACGGACGCCGGATCCGATCGAGGGGACGCCGCCTCACTCGACGCTCCGACACCCGAGGGCGATGCTCGACGCGATCGTCCACACCTCGGACATGGACGGCTTTCGGCTCGACTTCGAGGACTTCTCCGGGCTCTCGGACGCCCGACGAGGCGTTTTCGAGTACCTCACCGACCCAGACACGTCTGTCGACGCGAGCGACCTGGAGACGACCGGTGGCTCAGACGCGTTGATTCACGGGCCGATGGGTCGCGGGAAGACGACGAGCGTCTCCACGTTCATCGCGCGGTGGATGGAGGTCAACGGCGAGGCCGTCGTGTGGCGCGGGACGCCGCAGCGGACCGAGTGGCTCCCGTTCGCGCCGTGGGCCGTCGTGTGCCTCCCGGAAGGCATCGAGTACAAGGTCCAACTCGCGCCGCCGGAGGACGGTTCAGGCTTCTCAGACACCGACTTCGAGCCGATCGAGGTCGACCTCGAGGACATCGTCTGGCGCGTGGAGCGCTACTCCGACCTGGACGACCTGAACAACAACGTCCTCATGTCGGGTGCCTTTCACGTCGTCTATCCCGACCCGAAGTTCCGAGGGTGTGAGCGGATCACTCAGCAGGCCTCGGAGTGTCCGCCGCTGGAGTACACCTCGGTCTGGGAGGAAGAGCGGGCTCGCCACGATCCCGAGCTCGACGACAAGGAGACGACGCCGACGAGTCACTGGTGGTTCAGCTGGCTCGTGCACCACAACGTCAACGAGAAGCGGTCGATGCGGACGACGTGGGTCTGCGACGAGGCGAGTAACTTGTTCAAACACCACGCATCGAACGACAACGGCGGTCTATCGACCAAAATAGACGCCGTCTCTCAGCAGTACGTCGACTTCCGACGGAACGGGCTGTCGTTCGTGCTGCTGACGCAGAAGCCGAGAGAGATCTCCTGGATGATCCGAAAGAAAATGCGCTGGGGAGTCACCCTCTCCGGCACCGACAACCCCACTGGTAGTGACGAAATCATCGGTGTTCGACCGCCGATGAGCACGGAAATGACTTCGACCTGGAAGCTCGGTCGCGGCCTGTTCTGGACGTCGGGACAGTACACCGAGTTCGGCTGGGACGATCTCCCTCGCCGATACAAGGTTCCGGGGAAGCTCCGCATCATCTCGCCGGAAGTTCGGAGGGTGAGCGCCAAATGAAATCAATTTCAACCGGTCGCCGAAAATCGAGTCGAACCGCCGATGCGGGAGATTACGCGCTCGCGCGTGCGCCAGCCCCCCACCCCCCCGCGGGATGGAGGTCGCCATGAATATCGATAATCCGCTCGATGATGAGCAGCTGAAAGTTGTCGGTCTCGTCGGCGTCGTCGTGCTCGCGATGGTCGCCGCGCCGATGCTACTGACGCCCTCGGACGAGCCCGAGATGGAGCCGAACAACGGCACGGTCACCACTCCGGACCAGACGACGTTCGAGGAGGTCAACGGTCCGAACCGTGGCTCGCTCGGCGGCCTGAACGCGATACCGGCGTCGCACAGTGACGAGTCGGGGCCGACGGTCCAATCGTCAGCCGGCGCACAGACGATGCGCGTGGAGACGACGACCGTCGACGGCGAGCCGGCGCTGAACCTCACCGACGACCGCACGCACGACGGTCGCTGGGTGAGCGTGCCGACCGACTGGTTCAATCGGACTCAGGGAGAGGTGCCCGAGGTCGCTCGGATCGCTCACGAGACGAACAGGACGTATACCGAGTCTATCCGCGTCCGAGGCAACGCTGCGGCGTTCTACGTCCGCGGGTTCAGTACGAATACGGTCACGTTCGGCGGAGAACTCGTCATCGAGGACCAGCCGGCTATCAACGGGACTCGCCACTCCTATGAACTCGGCTCGATGGACAACGTCGACGACGTGTCGATCAATGTGACGGGCGAGACTAACGAGGAGTGGGATAACGAGACGGCGACAGGCGTCCTTGCTGGTGGGTCAACGTCTCTGTCTGTGGGCGGATCCCTCCCTCCCGTTAATGCGTCCGGTGGGGACCCAGTCTTGCGTGTCACACCGTCCGGAGGTTCTGTCTCTGAGTCACCGGGGTCGGACACATCGCATACTTTCAGTGATACGCCGTCAGCGGCGGGCAAGTTCGTTTATGCCGCCGAGAATGCTAATCTGGATGGAAGCACAGAATCGGCCACAATTGAGTTAGTCATTGATGGGTCTGTCGTGACATCCACCGAGTTGACGCTCGATCCTGGCGCTGGCGTGTTTGATAGACATGTCACATTCCCCACCACAGACATAGTCTCCGACGCGACGATTCGGGTCGTTGACAACCCCGGCGGAAACATCGTTCTAACGAGTTCCAGGCAGTTGGAGCTGATCAACAATCTGGATAGCTCTGTGAATTTCACTGCCGACACGGGCGAGTCAGCGGATTTCACCGGATTATCTGACGGTCAAACGGTCGAGAAAACGATGGATGTGGGCCTCTCGACCACATCAATATCGAACGATGCGGCAGGCGGGGTGTTTGATGTTGAGTTGGTTATGAAAGAGCGGACGGAGACCACAGATCCCGTCGTGGAAGTGAACGGTCACGAGACCGGTCACACCGGGACGCTCGCCGACGGCGAGACCGTCTCGCTGAACGCGAGTTCGTCGTGGCTCCAGGACGGGACGAACAACGTCACCGTGTTCGTCGGTGACGGTTCAGTCACCAGCGGTCCCGAACCGCAGGTGGACGTCGAGTATCGACACGACATCGAGTCTCGGCGGACGGTCCAGTATGAGAGCGAGGCGCTCTCCGAGAGCTACAACATCTCGAAGACCTACTCGACGGCGCGAGAGAACGCAACGCTCACGATTCCGCACGCTCGGACGGTCGTCTCGATGCGGTCGCTGGAGTACCGGCTCAACGAGACCGGAAGCTACGGGAGCGTCCCGCAGTCGGCGTCGAACCTCTCGGGGACGACGCTCACCGTCGACGTCTCCGAACTCGCCGGCGATCCGGTGACGGAAGGGACGACCGTCGAGATACGGTCGGTTGGCTCCCGCGTCGACGCGCACAACGCGGAGATCTCCGTCCTCGAGGCGACGCCGGTCGGCTTCGATATGGCCTCGCGGATCGCGCTCGACTCGTGGGGCTCGGACAGCTACCTCGGCGTCGGCGAGACGCCCCAGGGCGGGCTCGTCTACTACGCGGACAACGAGAGTTACTCCGCAGAGAGCGACTACGTCGAACTCTACGGCGACGGGCGTCAGCAACTCTACGCGCCGAACGCCTCGTCTGGCTCAGAGGTGACGCTGAACACGCTCTCGGCTCGCGTGTCGCCCGAGCAGAACAGCATGCGCGTCCGCGTCCCGGAGAGCGCCAACCAGACGAACACGGAGTTCGTCGTCGAGCCGGCCTCGGTCGTCGGCGACGCGTGGACCGCCGAGTACGTCGCCGGGACTGACGGCCAGTGGTACGCCGTCGTCGACAGCGCCGGCGAGGAGCTCGGCGCCGCGGAGAAGCCGGACGCGATCGAAGTGGACCGCGACGACGTCGGCCTCGTGTCAATCGTCTCGACCGACCCGCCGAGCGCGTCGACGGACCAGGTCGGCGGCGGCGTCTTCGCGACGGTAACGACCGGTAATCTCCCGAGCCTCCTCGTGCTGTTCGGTGGCGTCGGCATGCTGTTCGTCGCTGGGACACGTCCGCGCTCGTCGAGGGACGCGATCGACGCGTTCGCTCGGAGCGTTGGCGGCCTCGTGGAACGCGTGCCGCGTGTCGGTGGACCGGTCGGCTCGGCGATAGAGTCGGGGCTCTCGTCGGCTGGCAGCGGCCTGGTGAGCGTCGGGGAGAACCGACTCCTCACGGGCGCCGTCGCCGCCGCGGTCGCCGTGGCAGCCGCACAGGCCGGGCTGTTCACCGTCGGCTCGGAGACCGGTGCGATCCTCGCCGTCGCCGGCATCGCTGTCGGCTCGCTCTGGCTCCTGCGGGAGTCCGGCGAGTTCACGACGGCGCGATGGATCGCGATCGTCGGCGTCGCCGGCGTCGTCGCGCTCCAGGGCCTCGGCGAGGGCGACCTCCTCTCCGAGATCGTCAACTCCGACGCGTTCCTGATCCTGGTGCTCATCGGTGGCTACGCGCTGATCCAACTCGTTCGAGAGTACCGAGCGAACAACTCGCCGGACGACAACCGCCCGGAGATCGTGATCGGCGGGAACCTCGGCAGCGACAACGACAACGAGGGGGGTTCGCCGTGAGTTGGCTCCTGGAGGCGCTCGCCGCGCTCGGCGCCGGGCAGCGGTTGATGATGGGCGCGATGCTGCTCGCTGGGGCGCTCTACCTGTTCAAGGTGGTCAAAATCGGTCGCGTCATCGGGAGTGTGTTCTCGTCAGCCGCGGCGTACGGCATCGTCGTCCTCGTCGGCGCCGGTCTTGCGATCGCGCTCGGGTGGATCGACCCGAACGTCGGTCGGATGACCTCGCAGGTGGCGAGCGCCGGCGACGCGATCTGGTCGGCGGTCGGAGAGTGGGTGATCGACATGACGATCGGGCGGCTGGAGGGAGCAGGGTAATGCTGGATAAAGCGAAGACGGTCGCGCTGGTGGTTGTCGTCGGGGTTCCCGTCGTGTTCCACATGCTGTTCCGGACCTGCGGCCGATACGTCTATACCGGCTGTCGCCGGTCGTTACTCGGCTCGTTCCTCGTCGGACAGGGTGGCGTGTTCGCCGAGGTCGTGCGCTCCACAGAGTTCCTGTTCACCGCAGTGATCGCGCTGCTGTTCATCTACGCGTTGCTCTCGTCGGCTCGGGACCGGCTCCCGTTCTGAGAGTCCGGCGTCCGCGTAGCAACGGCCTCAGCAGAGGGGCCGTTTCTCGGCGCGTGCTGCGCCGCTGTGAGCGTTCGGAGTGAGACAAGGCCTATCCCCTTCGTCTCAATATCGATAGCCGAGCCGGATTCTTTTTATTAAGAGGTTAACCTGTTTGGATTGTGAATAGACGAAATCTCTTACAGGTTCTTGGAGTATCCGGGGCGACAGCACTCGCGGGATGCAATACGGCCCAAGAAGTTGTCCGAACCGGACCGCCGTATTTCGAAGAAATCGAGATAACGGGTCCGGATCAAGTCAATGTCTGCGAAGAAATCACGCTTGAAGTGAGCGTGACAAATACGGGCGGCGAGACGGGAGATTTCACAGCACGGCTAGATATCGGACAGGGAATACTGCAGACTTCCGATTCAATATCGGTTGAAGACGTTCCGGTCACACAGAGTAAAACAACGACACTAGAGCCATTCTGGTGGGATAGAACGGCTGAAATCCCGTTCCAACTCACGGAACATGATGCATCTCATACCGTGGAGGTGACTACGCTGAATCTCGGTTTGGGGGAGGAACTGGATTGCAATGGCGAATACCTAATGAGGTTCTCTTCGCCGCGTTTCGCAAATGCACTGACGGAAGGATCCGACGAGGATATAGAGATCTTGCACGCTGAGGATGATTCGTTCCTGTTCGCAGTAGTTGAGGCTGAGATCGAAACTTCCACAGAAGACGCATATTCTCAGTACAGATTGATCTCTACCGAGTCTGAAAACGGATTCATGCTGTCGAACAACGCCGACCTCACCGAAATAAATGAACTGCAGAACGCGTTCGATCACAACGAGTTAGAATCGAACCAAGCAGCGAGCGGAAGCATGGTGTTTGCGGTTCGAACAGGCACCAGTGGCGGCATTGATGACAGCATCATCAAAAACTTCAACTCGGACACGCCGCCTGACGTGAGGTGGTCGTTTTCAGATGTCGATGCTCCTGCATTCAGTGTCGACATCGAAACGCCAGAGACGATCGAAGTCGGGCGAGAAGGGACGGTGGCTGTCCGGGTTGAGAACACAGGCGACGGCGCCGGAACGTACCGCGCAGCGCTGCTCAAGTTCTTGAACGACTTCGGGCCGCAGCAGACTCATGTAAACAGTGTCGAGCTGGAGCCCGGAGACACAGAAAGCCTAGAGTTCGGGATAACTCCCGAGGGTCTCGACAAACCCGACTTCGAGATCTCCCCGGAAGGCGTCTCGGTTGACTACGAAGTCGTACCGAGGCACCTCGATTTCGGGGAGGAGTTCACCACCTACGACGGCGGCACGTACGTCGTGGATGCCCCGCTAAACAGATCGATCTACACAGACGAGCTCAGGTACACACAATTCGGTACTGAACAAACAGCAACGACGGGTGCTGGTGAAACGTTCGTCATCGTCGACATCGACGTTGATCCGGAAGCGGATTCGATCCTGAACACGGTCGACTACTCGCTATTTACCGATGGGCAACAGATCGAACCGTTCTCATCTGGATTTACGAGAGAATACAATTCGCCAGTCTCAGGTGCAGAGTACCCGGGGAATAACGACTCTGGCGGATTGCTAGCCTTCCGAGCACCCGACTCGGCACAGGAAAACGGTGTCACGATCCAAGCGATGTTCTACGGAGACGAAGGGGATTACCCGGTTCAGTGGACTCGCTGATAGTCGCGGTTTGTCAGAACCCGGCCCACTTCGCGGGCCGAGTCGCGTGCGGCGGTCGGAGGGCGGGAAGCGGACGGATCAGCGTGGCGTCGACGTAGCCGGCGAGGTAGCCGGCGCCCCGCGACGTGATCGACCAGTGGTCGTCGAGGTGCCCGCGATCGTCGTGAGCGACCCAGCCGGCTTTCGCGAGAACGCGGAGACGAGTGCGGACGACGCGACCGACGATGTCGCAGTCATGGGCGATCTGCCACCACGAGGAGGGTCCTTCGCGGCTGAGGTATTCGAGAATACGATCATCATCCTGAACCATCCACTTCGCCGATTTTTTGTACATGAGTTTGCTCAGACATGCGCGCTTTCGTCACCGTTCTCGGACTCGGACTTTTCGTCGATCGTCTTTGCGTCAAGTTCGCCTTCTAGATACGACTCTCCGGCTGGAGTAATCGCGTATACTCCGTTCCCGAGTTCATGTACGAGGCCATGGTCCTTCATCCGGTTTAGTCGCTTGGAGACTCCGGACTTCCCGATGTCTATGTGATCGTGCTCAGACAGCGGAGTAGGAGATGTAGGACCCTCTGACTGTATGATCTCCAAAATTCGATCATCCCAGATGGTCATCCAATCGGCGCTCTTCCTCATAGAAACGACGTATCCTCGAAGAAACTTTGTTCCCCAGTTTAAGGCACGCAGGGAAATATTGGGTACTTTCGGACCTGTCGTTAACTTTAAGACACGTCGTTTCTTTGTGTGGACCACGGAGCCCGAGTGAGAGACTCTCGGCAGTATGAGACTATGTTGGAATCCCGGTCGCGGTGCTGACACACCCGACCGGGTCGGGTTCTGTGCGGAACCACAGAACCATGCGAACGAAGCCAACTGCGGGGTTTAAGCCCTGCGCGACGACCGAGGTATTGAGCGGACGAAACGGCGGAAGCTGTGACGTGTGCGGAGCGCCGGCGGACGGGATCGACGCGAAGACGCGGCGGAACCTCTGTCGCGACTGCGCGACGGAGTCCGATCCGCACGGCGGCGTGACGGTCGGCGAGCTTCAGCGGCTCGACCGTCAGACCGGCGGAGGTGGTGCGTGATGGCGGCGAAGTCGCCGTCGACGGCGTCGTACGTCGACCTGAACGCGTTCCAGCGCGATCTCCTCTGGCAGCTACTCCGGCTCGACGGCGCGGACTACGGGCTGGGGATCAAGGAGGCGCTGGAGGAGAGCGGCTACGACGAGGTCCATCACGGCCGGATGTACCCGAATCTCGACGACCTCGTCGAGAACGGTCTGATCGAGAAGCGAGCACTCGACAAGCGGACGAACGAGTACGCGCTGACTGACAAGGCCGTGGAGATACTCGACGACCGACAGTCGTGGGAGCGAGGTGAAGCGTGAAGTTCGACCGGATCACCGACGGCGAGGCGACGGCCTACACGGCTGGTGTCGAGCGGCTGCATCCGGACGTGGACAAGTGCCTGGAGCGAGCGGGCTACCACTCGGAGGGGACGCTGTACGTCGTCATGGCGGGTGGCGAGACCTACGCGTCTCACGACCGCTACGCGATCGCTCGGGAGCTGCCCGGCGACGCGGGCTGGGTGACCGAAGCGCTCCGAGATCTCGAACGCGAGCACCTGGGTGTCCCGGCGTGAACCGGATCGTCTTCGTCGAACTCCGAACGCCGGACGGAATTCGGAAGGAGACGGTGGAGGTCGGCCCGCTCGCGACGGACTCGGCAGCGGTCGACATGGCCCGACAGCAGGCCGGGATATCGGGCGCCGACTTCGAGACCGGGGTGGTCGTCGCGTGACTGGAAAGATCTGGGAGTGCCCGGAGTGCGAGAGGCTCGTCAACCGGTTCGTGAACGGGTCGATCTGCCCGAACTGCGGGCAGTACTCCGGAAGGTCACTCGTCAGTCTGATTCGGGGACCATGAGCCGGGATCTCTCACCGCGGGAGGCCGCCGATCGGTTCCTGAGCCGCCGACAGCAGCGACAGGCGGAGGAGACGGTGCGGAGCTACGCGCACCGCCTGAGCCACTTCGTGGAGTGGTGCGAGGAGCAGGAGATCGAGCAGATGCGAGAGGTCGGCGGCTGGGAGATAGACGAGTACCGGCACTACCGCGAGTCGGACGACGTCTCCCCGTCGACGGTGAAGAGCGCGATGGTCTCGCTCAAGCAGCTACTGGAGTTCTGTGAGCGGATCGAGGTCGTCGACGAGGATCTCGCGAAGAAGGTCGAGATCCCGAAGCTGACGAAAGACGAGGAGACGAGTGACGAGCAGCTGCCAGCGGATCGAGCCCGGGAGCACCTCGCGTACTTCCGCGACTCGGACAAGTGGTTCGGGACGGCGTGGCACGCCTCGCTCGAAGTGCTCTGGCATACTGCGTGCCGGCTGGGTGGGCTACGCGGCCTCGATCTCCGCGACTACGATGCGGAGGAGGGGACGCTGTGGTTCCACGATCGAGAGCCGACTGGAACGCCGCTGAAGAACGACGTAGAGGGCGAGCGGATTGTCAGCGTCAACGACGACGTGACCGAGGCGCTCGACATGTACATCGCCCGAGAGCGACCGGACAAGCGGGACGAGTACGGTCGCGATCCGTTGTTCGCGACGCGGCAGGGGCGACCGAGTCGAACGACGATTCGCTCGTGGTGCTACCAGTCGACGCAGCCGTGTCTGTACAAGGCCTGCCCGCACTCCCGAGAGCGCCACAGCTGTGAGTGGACGAAGCGGTCACAGGCGGGGAAGTGCCCGTCGTCGAGGTCGCCGCACGCGATTCGAACCGGTGCGATCACGTGGCTGCTCAACGTGACTGACGGCGACATCGAGTACGTCGCTCGGCGGGTGAACGCGAAGCCGGCGACGATCAGGCGGTACTACGACCAGGCGACGACGCGGGAAGAGTTCGAAGAACGACAGCAGCAGCATACCGATTTGGATATCAACAATGAGCCAGCGTAAGCAATCCCGAACAGTCGGATCGGTCGGGAAGAGCGCCGGAGAAGCGGAATTTGAGAGTTTCGCTTCGTCCTCCGGCCCCATTTCCGTATTCAAAGTACCGCAATATTCCGGAGAGAGACCTCTCCGAGCAAACACACGTCGACGGTCGCACAGAGGAGCTCATGAGTCAGTCGACACTCCCCGGCGGTCGCGGAGTTACCAACGACGACGTCGACCTCGTCGCCGAGGGGATCCGCGGCTATTGCACTCCCCGTCACGCCGGAAGCGCCAGACAGAGATTCGCCACCTCGGGTGCCAGCGAGATGACCTGCGATTTCCGCCGGAGCTCCGTTCTCCGCTTCTCGATGCGTTCTTCGAGCTTATTGAGGCGCTGGCGCTGTCCGCGGATGGCGATGTCCATGTCCGACCCCGCCTCCGCCTTCCGTTCGTACTCCTCGATGAACTGCTCGATGCGTTCACGCTCCGCTTCCGCGTACGCCTCGAGGTCGTCGAGTTCCCGCCGTGTCTCCTCGCGACGCCGCTCGGACAGCTCGGCTCGGAGTTCGTCGACCCGCTGGCTGATGTATCGGTCTGCCGCGGTCCGCAGCTGCTCTCGGTCCTCGAGAAGCGCTCGAACGGACTCGGAGTCCGGTGACCCGGTTATGCTGTCCCCTCGCACGATACGTTCCCCGAGTCGGTGTCGCGGATCGTGCTGTCTCGCGTCGACGAAGACGGGGATGATCTCCTCTCGGATCACGTCGCCGGTGCCGTCCTCGAAGCGGACGAGGTAGTTGTAGGCCACGCCGGGGCTGTCGACGAACGGCAGCAGTTTGAGTCCGATCTCGCCGTGGTCGCTCTCGAGGACCTGCTGCATGAGTCGCTGAACGGCACTCGAGTCGGGTGACACGTACTCGACGTCCTCGTGGTCCATCGCGAAGTCGCGGTCGAACGTGAACGGTCCGAATTCTTCTCCGCCGAGCGTCTGCCGTAGCGAGTCCGGGAGTCGAGCGCGGTAGCGGTTGTTCCCCGCCGTTTCGATCTCGCCGCCGAGCGTCGACACGCCTCGTTCGAAGAACTCGTGGATATCCCCTTCCGTGCCGTAGACGTTCGCCGAATCGGTCATTACCTCCTGTATCTTCTCACGGCTCTCTTGGTCGAACGTGCTGGTGTCGATGAGGCTCCGCTCGTACCACTCTTCCAGCGTCCGCTGGCGCTCGTCGAGGAGTTGCTCGAGCTCTTCCCTCGTGGCGCTCGGCGGGTCGTCGTTCTGGATCGAGCCCATGATCAGCGAATCGACGTCGACGTCGTCGAGCATTCCGAGGACATCTGCCGTATTCCCGATCTTTCCGCGGATGTTCTCGACTTTCTCCTGGAGCATCTCGAATATCTCGCCCTCTCGGGTGTCTTCGAAGGAGAAGTTCCACACCTTCACCGCCTTGTCCTGGCCGTATCGATGGATGCGCCCGATACGCTGTTCGAGGCGGTTCGGGTTCCACGGGAGTTCGTAGTTCACCATGATGTGGCAGCTATGCTGGAGGTCGATCCCCTCGCTGGCGGCGTCCGTCGCGAACAGCAGTCGGGACTGGCCGTGGTTGAACTCCTCCTCGATCGCCGCCCGGTCGTCTTTGTCCACGTCGCCGTGGATGACGAGGATCTCGTCGGCCCACGGTTCGTCCGTCACCAGATCGAGCAGGTAGTCGAGCGTGTCGCGGTACTCGGTGAAGAGGAGGACCTTCTCGTCCGGGTTCTCCCGTAAAAGCTGCTGGATGTACCGACGGACGCGCTGGGCCTTCGAGTCGACCGGGATGCCCTCGGCGAGCGAGACGAGGTCGCGAAGCGTCTCGATTTCCTTTTCGAGTTGCGCGTCCGTTTCCGTCACTGCGAGGCCGGCGAGTTCGTCCTCTGCGCGCTGTTTGTCCGCCTCGTCGAGGTCCGCTCCCTCGAGGTAGGCGCGCGTCCCCTCGGAGAGGTCAGCGCTTTGCGACTCCTCGTCGACGAGCGTCCCGAGTCGACGGCTGAGCGTCGCCCTGATAGCGCCGATACTGCTGACGAGGCGCTTCTGCATGAGCGCTATCGCGAACCCGACCGCGGGCTCGTTCAACTGCTCGGAGCGGTTGTAGACGTTCTTGACGTAGTCCGTGACGGCGCGGTAGAACTGTCGCTCCTCGTGGCTCATCTCGACGCCGACCGTCTTCACCTCCCGGTCCGGGAAGAGGCGGTCCCCGTCCTCGTCGTAGATCGTCTGCTTGCCGCGGCGGATCATCACGCGGTCGACGGCCTCCCGCGTGAGGTCCTGGTCCTCGGCGACGAGGAACGGGTCGATGTACTCGACGAGCGAGCGGAACGACTCGCCCTTCCCGTCGTGGGGAGTCGCGCTGAGGAGGAGCAGGGAGTCGGAGTTCCCGGAGACGCGTTCGACCATCTGTGCGGTCTTGCTCGGCGAATCACCTCGCTTTCCGGCCTTGTGGGCTTCGTCGACGATCACCGCGTCCCAGAAGGCGTCCTCGATCGCGGGCTGGAACTCATCCTGGCGGAGAAAGGCCATACTGCTGATCATCTGCTGATTCTCCTGGTCCCAGATGTTCGCCTCCTCGCCGAGTCGACGGCGTTCTCCGTCGACCCACTGGCGGTCGCCGGGCGTGAGATCGATGTCGAAGAAGCGGTCCATATCTCGAACCCACTTCTTCTGCAGGTGGGCGGGCACGACGAAGAGCACGCGGTCCGCGCGGTTTCGCGCGGCGAGTTCTTTCAGGATGAGGCCGGCTTCGATGGTCTTGCCCAAGCCGACGTCGTCGGCGATGAGCGCCCGCTGGCGAAGTTTTTGCATCACCCAGTTCACCGCCGCGAGCTGATAGGGCTCCAGACGGACGAGCGAGTTCGAGATGCTCAGGAGTTGGCCCTGCTCGTGAGCGATCTTGAGCCGGTGCGCTTGCGAGCGGAGGTCGAACCACTCCGCCGAGACCGCCTCGTGATCGGGGTGGAGCCGATCCGCGTTCGCGGGATCGAGCGCACCGATCTGGTTCGGTTTCGCTTCGATCTCGACGTCGTCGACGCAGACGGTCTTCACGCCCGCGTCCTCGACGTACGCGCGGAGGTAATCGAGGTCGCCGACGGAGTACGTCTTGATGACCTCCGCGGGCGTGCCGTTGAGGAGGATCGCGTCTCCGGGCCTGAGGTCGTTCATCGGTCGTGAGCTGATGTCGTCACCGAGACAGCCTCGTTTCTCGACGAAGGCACCGGTTAGCCACCCCTGTGTGAGAGGCTCCCCGTCTTGGTTGGATCGCCATCGACGGTTTCAACGTGCTTGCACGCGACGCAGTGACCTTGCCGAAGCACGGAATCGCGTCGGAGCAACCTCGCCTTTACCATTTTAAAATAGGTGTATTTCCACGCACCACAGCGGGGACACTCATCGTATGGAAGGTACAGATGACAGTTCGAAGAGAGCAACTGCTTCCCCTTCCACGGTCCGTGCTTGACTGTGACTTTGTCTCCCTTCCCTTCCACATTTTGCGTCTGCTTCTGAGAGATTCTGTTCTCAAACTCTTCCGCTCTCATACTATTGCATACTCCTGTGTCCCGATACTGTATGACTCTTTAGGCTCTGTTGAAACCCTCAGAAGGTGACACATTCTGACCCGGTTGCGGTCAATACAGAGGACTCACGAATCGCTCAGTACAGGTGAAGCACAGGCCGTTCAGTACACGCTTCTCACAGTATTCTCCCAACTACTGTACCAGCCGTAGTACAAACTGCTATGAGCAATGCCATCTTCACAGATATTCGATCGGTAAAAAGGCTAAGAGAAAGGCCGACGATAGCAGACGCCAAAAAGCTGTAGGCGATGATTGCTGACAGAGAGAGGGCCATAGTGCTTACTAAACTGACGATATCATGAATATCCTATGGTCAATTCGCGGTTTTCAGTGACCAGCTGTTTCAGATAAGAACGTGTCTGAAGAATAGGATTTCAACAGAGCCACTCTTTATTATACCGGAAACGCGGTTCGTGGTGTACATCCATTTTTCGGCTACTGTTACGTGATCGTGGTGATTTCGGCTACTGTTGCGTGATGGTGACGAAGTTGAGGACGAACTCCTGAGGGAGGATACCGCCGTGGTAAAAGCGGGCGTCGGGGACGCCCTGGTTGCGGAACCGTTGGATGGGGTCCGCGAGCGTGTTGACGTCGGTGTCGTCGTCGAGATAGCCGAGCTGTGTCCCCTCGTCGAGGCGGACGCCCGGCGCGTCGTCGGGGAGGTTCCGTCCGGCGATCCATCGGCGGGTGACTCTCTCGGCTCGGTCCGGCGGATAGATGTCGTCGATGTCGACCGTCCGCGGGAGGGAGACGAAGCCGTGGTCGGCGAGGATGTACGCGCGGTCCCACTCGCCGTGATCGAGTTTCTCGGTGATGATGTCGGCGACGGAGTCGATCCGGTCGTCGAAGACGGCTTCAAAGTCGGTGAGCTCCTTCTCGCCGGCGGAGTCGATGTCGTTCCAGTAGTAGGCGACTCGCGTGTTCCCCCACCCCGCGTCGTCGCCCTCCTCCTCCATGATGTAGCTCCAGCCGTCGTTCTCCAGGAGCTCTTTCCGGCGGTGATAGGTGATCTCGCGGCCGTTGCGCTTCGGGACGAGCGATCCGTCTTCGAGGCCGATCCCGAAGCTGAACTTGCTCCCCGGCGTGAGCGCGGCTTTCCCGAACTCGGTGGCGGACGGCAGTGTCCCGACCCAGGTGTCCTCGCTGACCACGAGGCTCGGGAGGTCGCGGCGCACGGCGTCGGCGAGCTGGTGAGCGAGGTCGAAGCGGAGCGCGTCGATGACGAAGAGCGCGACGCTCTGCCCGCTCTGTAAGTGGTCCTGCTCCTCCGCGAAGAACTGGTGGGCGTGCGGTTTGTCGACGAACGGCGCCCCCGCGTCGACCTGGTCGGCGACGAGCTCCCCGAGTTCGCTCAGGTAGTCGAGGTACTGCGACTCCGTGAGCGACGAGCGGAGGCCGTCCAGCGAGGCCGTCGCGGGGTGCTCCTCCGGCAGGTCGTCCTCGGGCGTCCCGGAGACGATGAGGTTGAACACGGCGTTGTCGATCTGCCAGGTGCCGTCGTCGACGTCGCCGTAGAGCTCGACGACGTCGCTCGTGTCGCTGCGGTCTCCCCAACTGCCGAGTTCCGCGGCGAGTTCGGCGATGTCGACCGCCTGCTCCCACAGCGTCGCCCACGGCACCTCCCCGTAGGCCGTGGCGAGCGTGTCGCGTCGCTGTCGCGCGCGCGACGCACAGGCGTCGTAGTCGCCCTCGCGGTAGGATCCGAGCCAGGCGTCCCACAGCTCGTGTTCCAGCGAGGCGTCGACGGGACACTCCGAGAGCGCCCACGGGTCGTCGTGCGTCCGGAGGACGTCGTGCCAGTACCCCCGGTCCGGATCGAGGTAGCGGTCGGCGAGCGCCGCGGCGCGGTCGGTCTTGCTCAGGACGGACTGGAGCTCCGGGCGGGAGAAGCCGATCCCGGACTCCGACGGCGGGCGGTACTCCGCCGGGAAGTCAGCGCGGTCGAGGCCCGCCTCGACGAGCCACTCCGCGACGGCCCAGCGGCGCGTTCGCCGGACGATGGTCTCCGGGTCCGTCGCGCCGTCGACGGCGTCGACGCCGGCGTCGACGAGGAGGTCGCGGATCTTCAGGAGGTCCGGTTTCCCGGGCAGGCTGTCCGCGTCGTGTTCGAGGACGAACTGCACGGGGTCCTCGTGGCCGTCGAGCACGATCTTCGTCTGGACGGTCTTGAGGTCCGGGAGGCCCCCCGCGCCGTTCAGCTCGCCGTAGAGCGTCTTCGCGACCGTCTCCCGGTCGTCGGCGTTCTCGTAGGCCGTCCGGAGCGAGGTCGCCTGGAGCCGGTCGTTCCCGAAGCACCGGACCGCGAGCGTCCCGACGTGGGCCTCGACCTCGCCGCCGGTGTGTTCGACGTCACGGAACCAGTCCACGTCGTCGGTCTTCGCGGCGGGGACGTACCAGACGGTCGTCTCTCTGGGCGCGTCGGCGCGGAGTTCCAGCGGCGTCGTCGCCGCCGCGTCGAACGCGTACCCCAGGTCGTCGGTCTGTGATCGAACGACGTCTTCGAGGTACCCTCCCTCGTCCCACCAGAGGACGACCGGCTCGTCGTCCGCGGCGTCGTCGACGGCGTCTCGGATCGCGTCCCGGGTACACTCCGGGATGGGTTTGGTTGCGGGCATCGTTATAACACCGTGTCCTCGACGGTTTTCGGAACGATCTCGGCTTCGGCGAGCGGCGTGATGTTTATTTCGACACCGTGATCCCGATTCGGTCTGTAGCCCTCCGTCGTGATCTCAGAGCGGGCGCGGTCGGCCCAGTCCGAGGAGAGCCGTTTGTCGAGGGTCGCACACCGGTTGCCGATCTCCTCCGCCAATGCCTTGAACTCGGCGAGCGGGGGGAGTTTGTCCACGTCGTCGACGCCCACGTCACCGGCTATTGCCTCGAGGTACGCGTCGTCGACGACGGTGGGGTCGTCGAGACCAGTCGCCAGCGACGCGAGTCGGCGCTCGTCGTCGGTCAGGGTGTCGAAAGGCCGGCCCGTCTCGTCGAGCAGTTCGGCCCCTTCGCGCTCGAAGTAGTAGGTCATGAACAGGATGCCCGAACTGGAGTAGTGGTCCGAACCCTTGAGCCGACGAGTGAAGTAGTCGAACAGGTCGGCCAGGTGCGCCTCGACGGGTTCGTCGGCGGGTTTCGCGTACTCCTCGCAGGCATGTTCGAGTTCTCCGAGGGCGTCGAGCCACTCACCGCTCGATCCGTCGACGGTCTCCCAGAACGTGTTGGAGAAGATGTCTTTAAACCACGCCTCGCCCTTCCGTTCGTGGAGTTCCGCGAGCGTGTCCACGCGATCGCGAGTCTCCTCGCGGAACGCGGCGACCTTCGGAGCCAGTTCCGCGGCGCGTTGTCGGTCGGCGTCGTCGAACCGTCGTTCGCTGACGCTCCCGAGGTCCTGGAGCACGTCCTCGAAGACGCCGATCTGGTCGAGGGCGCTCGTCCAGCGCTCGTACCGCTCGGCGGCCTCGGCCCGCTCGCTCGCCGACAGCGAGTCGTCGCCACGGCGGCGGTCCGCCGCGCTCCGGCGCTCGCGCAACTCGCCCTTCCGCGGTTCGAGGTACCGGTTCGAGAGGCGGTCGAACAGCCCCGAATCGATGTTGTGGTAGTCGAGGAAGCAGGCGAATCCCTCGCCGGTCGCGTCGGAGACGAGGCGTTCGGTGGTGAGCCGCCAGACGATCGGCGCGTTCTCCATCCGATCGACGTGGTAGTCGAGCAGATCCTCGGTGATGAACGCCCGGAGATTGGGGTACGCTTCCTCGGCGGCGGATTCGGTGCCGAGGATCTCGTCGACCTCGACGAGCCGATCCGGGGCGTGTTCGCCGTAGGCGTCCTCGAAGCGCTCGACGATCCGATCGAGCATGTCCGGCCCGCCGGCGGCCTGATACACCGGGACGATGCCGTCGTCCTCCTCGCGGACCGCCTCCATCGCGAAGTGATGGACGAGGTCTTTGACCTGCTCGTCGATATTATCGGGGACTTCTGGGACCGATTCGGGATCGGGAACGTCGCGATCCTCGGGAGATTCGGCGGTTCGGAGGAAGATCTCTCGGCGAATGTCCTCTCTGGTCTCGGCGGAGATATTCAGCCGGTCGTATATCAGATTGTCAATCTCTCTGGAGAATCGCTCTACAGTTCTTCGCCTCTCGATGTCTGTGACGACGGACTGCCTGCTCGCCTCCGGTATCGTGGCGGGGTCGCTTCCGCTCTTCGACGAGTCGATCTCGGACGTGAAAGCGTCTTCGAGACGGCTGACGTGGGGGTGGTCGTAGAAGAACTCCCGCCGACGGAGGAGGCCGGGACCACAGTAGAACGGGCTCGTCGGATCCGTCGTCCTCCGGGACAGCTCTGCGGCGTACTGTCGTTTTGCTAACTCCGCGATCCCGTCGATCGACTCCAATCGCGTAAGCCACGGGATCCGACCCACGTCACCGACGTTCCAGTGCCGTTCCGTCGTTATCGATAAGAACAGAGCGTGGTACAGGTTCGAGTTGACGATAGCGAGTACCGCCCACAACGACTGGTCATCGCTCGGAAGAAGCGCGTTTCCGGTCTGATCGAACACGCTTCCGGCGGGGAGATATCCGAACCGCCGGCCGGTTCTTTTTATATGTGTCCACGTGAGCCCCTCTCGGCCGTACGCGGACTCGTTCCGCACGACGGACGACCCGATTCGCTTGATCTGCGCTCCGTCGTCTCTCCAATCCAGGACACTATCGATCTCCGGGACGACCCAGGCGGTCGCCCCGCCCTTCGCGATCGGCGGACGGTCCGCTTGGTTCGGAACCTCCCAGTGATACCGAACGAACCGCTCGTTGTTTCCCGTTTGTAATCCGGTCTTCAGTTCCGAAGCGCTCTCTCCGTCAACTCCCGCCGAGTCCGCATCGATCTTTACCTGTGTGCTATGGAGCTCTCGGACAGGTCCGGGCGTGGAGTAACTTATCGGCTTTCCGGGGATTCGTTTAAATTTGTCCATCGAAACCGAAAAGAGTCGTTTACTCTGGGTTTGATCGTCACGGGAGAGCGCCTGTCGGAGGAAGACGTCTTCTTTCTTCGATGAATCTTGGTCATGCAGTCGGATGAACGTGCCAGTCTCGTTTCCGGATCCGCCCGTCCGAACGACCGTTCCCACCGTTCCGACGGTCGCGTTGTCTAACACTCCGTAGCCGTACTCGGCGAGGAAGTCGAACGAGCCCCTCTCACCGACGAAATCACTTCTGAACGCTTCGAACGACCTTTTAAACATAAACGACCAGGGAACTAACATACCGATTCGCCCGCCGGTAGTAGTTAGTCTATCACACACCTCGAAGAAGGAGATGTAGAACTCCGGATCGTACGCGTACCGGCTCTCGACGTAGCGTTCCACGGAGTCCGGCATCCGGTTCTGTGACCCGTACGGCGGGTTCATCAGCGCGACGTCGTACTCCTGTGCCAGAATATCGAGCAGTCGCACGAAACTCCGGAGGTCCTGCGCGAGGAACGACTCCGACTCGTGGTGCTCTTCCACCGCCTCTCGCAGACTGTGTAACACCTGCCCGAGCGTGTGGCTCTCGCGGGGGTCGTCGCCGAGCGTGAGTTGCGTCCCGCCGGCGTCGGCGTCGTCCTCGAACAGGTCGCCGAGCGTCCCGCGCACGTCGAGCAGGCTCCCGAGCCCGTGGACCTCCTCGAAGGCGTCGAGGATCCGTTGTAAGGCGTCCGCGACTCCCTCGTCGTCGCCGGCGACCTCGTCGAACACCGCCTCGACACCGTCGATCTCGGCGATCGACGCGTCCGCACACACGATCCCGACCTCGGGCATGTCGAAGCCGTCACTCCCCTCGGCCTCGGCACGAGTCCGGCCCTTCAGGTAGAGGCTGAACGCCGCGAGCTGACACGCGCGCATGTCGAGGTCGACGCCGTAGAGATTGTGTTCGAGGATCTTCCGGGGAATCACCTCGTCGGCGAGGTCGGTCTCGGCGCGCCAGATGCGCTCTAAGACGTCGAACGCGTACAGCAGGAAGTGGCCGCTGCCGCAGGCGGGGTCGATGACGTTGAGTTCGCGGGGGTGATCGAAGTCGGTCGGCTCGCCCTCCTCCGCCGAGGGAACGAGGTAGGTACAGAAGTCGGCGATATCCGGGGACTCGTCGGGCGAGAGGGCGCGATTCTTCCGTTCGTCGGGCGAGAAGGACTCCTGCGTGTCGACGACGTCCTGTAACTCCCCCGTGTGCTCCAGGTAGAGCTTTCCGAGTGAGTTGTCAGTGAGCATGCGGACGACCCAGTGGGGCGTGTAAAACTGGTTCGCCGCGGGGACGTCTTCGGGTTCGAGCCCCTCGCGGTCGCCCTTCCGACGCAGATCGTCGAGCAGATTGACGTTGTAGTACTCGTACACCCATCCGAGCACGTCGTCCGCGCGCCAGACTTCGTCCGGAACGTCGTCGAGCATCCCGCACAGGTCCTCGTAGGTGTCGGCGTCGGGGTCGATGAGGCTGTACGCCGACGATCGGTCGAAAAGGATCTCGATCTCGTCGGCCAGCCGGTCGCATTCGTTCCGATAGGCGCGGACGATCGCCTCGTCCTCTTCGAGAAACTCCTCCAGCATGACGGTGTCGGCAGCGGGCGTCAGGCCGCTCTCCATGAACACGGTCACTTCCTCGTCGAGGAAGCCTCGAACCTCCATACACCGCAGCGCCGCGAGGCGGTTCACGATCGTGTAGCCCACGCCGGTGACGTACTGCTCGAACGCCTCCGCCCAGGTGTGGCCGTCGCCGCCCTCTAGCTCGATCGCCTCGACGAGTTCCCGGGCGTGTTCGTCGAGTGCGTCGACGTCCTCCGGCTCGTCTTCGAGCCCCAATTGGCGGAGCTGGTACGCGACGTTCGCTTCCGCGCGCTCGCGCAGGGCTTCGACGACGTCTTCGAGGTGTTCGCGTTCCGCCTTGTCGAGTTGCGCCGTCCGCCGCGAGAGAGAGTCCTCCGCCATGAGTCGGTATGCTCGATGGGAATTACAGCGAGGTCATTAACGGTGCCGATGTGAGGGGTCGGTCCGCGATCGACGCCGACCGAAGCCGCGCAGTCACGGAATCCTAGGGCCATCACCGTCTCCAGGCCCTCGCGGGACCCCCGGACCGTCAGTCCGTGAGAACGAGCCTGGTCGCCGGTCCGATCACAGCACCTGGTCGTCGACGAGTTCCGGGACGATTTCGGCCTCGGAGAGCGGCGCGATGTTGATCGCGACGCCGTGTTTCCGGTTCGGCTCGTACCCCTCGGTCGTGATCTCGGAGCGCGCCCGCGTCTCCCACTCGCTCGGGAGCGCCTTCGCCAGTTCGCCGCAGGCGTCCTGGATCTCCCGCGCCAGCGCTGTGTACGCGTCGACGTCGCTCGCGAGGCTCGCGAGGAGTCGCTTCCGCTCGCTCGCGCCGCTGCGATCGAGAGTGGCCTGGTCGACGTCTTCGAACTGATCGTAGTAGTACGTCGCGAACAGGATGCCGTTGCTCGCGTAGTGCGCGGTGCCGAGGAGGTCGTCGCAGTACTCGAAGAGGTCGTACAGGTGCGCCTCGACCGCGGCGTCACCGCCGCTGCCGTACGCCTCGAACGCCGTTTCGAGGCGCGCGAGCGCGTCGAGCCACCCCTCGCGATTCCCCTGAACCGTCTCGTAGAACGAGGGGCTGAACAGCTCCTCCATGTCGACGTCGTCCCGCTCGGCGAGGGCGTCGAGCGTCTCGAGGCGAGTCGCGGTTCGCTCGCGGAACGCCGCGACGCGGTCCGTCATCGACGCGGCGAGCGCCTGCCGGTCCGCCGGCCAGTCGCGCTCGGCGGGCCGAGCGAGGTCGGCGATCCGGTCCTCGAACGCCTCGATCTGTTCGAGGCCGCTCTCGCACCGGGCGTACGCCTCGGCGGCCTCGGCCTGCTCGCTCGCCGAGAGCGAGTCGTCGCTCCGGCGCCGGTTCGCCGCCGACCGACGCTCTCGCAGGAGCGTCTTCCGCGGTTCGAGGTAGTCGTGCTGAAGGCGGTCGAACAGTCCGCCGTCAATCTGGTGGTAGTCAACGAGACACGCGAACCCCTCGCCGTCGGGGTCGGAGACCAGCCGTTCGCTCGTGAGCCGCCAGAGGACGGGCGTCCGATCGAACGTGGAGACGTGGTAGTCGAAGAGGTCGTCTTCGAGCCACGCCCGGAGGTTCGGATACGCCTCCTCGCTCGCGGAGCGGGTCCCGAGAAGCCGGTCGACTTCGGCGAGGCGAGCGTCCGCGTGGTCGCTGAAAATCCGCTCGAACTCGGCCTCGATGTGGGCGAGCAGGTCGTCCTCGCCGTCGACGTCAGAGAGCGGGACGATACCGTCCTCGCTCTCGTGAACCGCCCGCATCGAGAGATGCAACAGGAGGTCTTTCACCATCTCCGGGAACGCGTCGGACGGTTCGGTGACGTCGTCCGGGGCGAACTCCTCGCGTTCGCGCGGGTCCGCGATCGTTCGAAGCGCGATCTCCTGGAGGATCGCCTCTCGCTGCGTCTCGGTGACCTCGAAACAGTCGAACACCGCCTCGTCGATCGAGTCCGCGCACGACTGGAGGTTCTCGTCGATGCGTTCGAGATGTCGCGCTGCCGCGGTACCGATCTCCGCCAGGGAATCGGCCGTCGAAACCGCCTCCGTCGGCTCGTCCGTCGCCAGTCGCTCGCGAAGCTCCCGATGCGGGTGGTGGTACTGCGGGAGCCGATCGGAGATTCCCAGCACGTCCAGCAGTACGGGTTCGGTGTAGTGCGGCGACACGAACTCGTACTGTCGCTTCGAGAGGAGGTGTCCGACGGCCTCGCGGGCCAGCCGTTCGAGTTCGTCGCTCGCTTCGAGCGCGTCGCTCCAGGGAACGTGAGCGACGAGCCCGACCTCCCACATCCGCTCGGACGTCTGCGTGAGCATCAGATACGTGAACAGATGGCTGTTCGTGTACGAGAGCGCGTTCCAGATCGCCCGGTCCGGGACGAACACCGAGCCCTTGTGCCCGAATATCGATCCCTCCGGGAAGTATCCGAAGCGGCGACCGCTCCGTTTCGCGACGGTGTACGTGAGCCCCTCTTCGAAGTACAGCTCCTCGCTCGGCGTCCCGTTTCCGCCGTCGTACTGCCGCACTTCGGCGCCGGACTCACCCCAGTAAATCCGGTTCTTGATGCGTGGCAGCAGCCAGGCGTCCGCGCCGCCCTTGGCGAACGGCACCCACCCGTCAGCCGTCGTCTCCCAGAAGTATCGTAAGAAGCGCTTGTCGTCCCCCGTTGCGAGCCCCTGTCGAATGTCACCGAGGCCTCGTTGGGTAGCCGCCGCCCGCTTTTTGTCCAAAATGGAGTCGCTCTCGTACAGGGACCGAAGCTCGGCGGGGACCCAGTACGAGAGCGGCGTGCCCGGCACCGCGGAGAACTCGGACAGGTCGCGAACGTACCGTCGCTGCACCCCGTCGCCGTGCGTCGGATCGAACGAGGCGGTGAGGAACCGCTCTTCCTTCGCCCCCTTGTCGATGTCGTGGAGCCGGATGAACGTGCCCGTCGTCGCGTCCGCCGTCTCGGCCCGGACGACCGTGCCCACGGTTCCGACCGTCGCGTTGTCTAACACGTCGTAGCCGAACTCCGCGAAGAAGTCGAAGGAGCCCCGGTTCCCGACGAAATCCTCCCGGAACGCTTCGAAGCTCTTGTTGAACATGAACGACCAGGGAACGAGCATCCCGATCCTCCCCGTCGACGTGACGAGCCTCTCACACGCCTCGAAGAAGTTCACGTAGTACTCCGGTGTGTAGTCGAACCGCTCTTTCACGTACGCTTTCACGTCGCTCGGCATCCGCCCCCGTGATCCGTACGGTGGGTTCATCAGCGCGACGTCGTACTCTTGCGTCAGTACGACCAGCAGCCGCAGGAAACTTCGGAGGTTCTGCTCGCCGAACGAGTCGGCCGTGCGGTCGTCGACCGCCGCTTCGAGCGTCCGCAGGAGTTCCGGGAGCGTGTGCGGACCGTCTCCGCCCCACTCCATGACGTCGGTCTGTTCTTCCATGAGCTCCTCGGCGAGCGCCCCTCGAACGTCGAGGAGGCTGCCGAGCGCCTCCGTGTGCTGGAACGTCTCGATCACGTCGTCGAGGGCCTCACGGACGCCCGTTTCCTCGCCGGTGATCTCGTCGAGCACCTCGATCGCTTCCTCGACGTCGGCGATCGACGCGTCCGCACAGACGATCCCGACGTTCGGCATCTCGAACTCGTCGTTCGCTTCCGCCTCGGCGCGCGTTCGCGCTTTTAAATAGAGGTTGAACGCCGAGAGCTGACACGAGCGCAGATCGATGTCGACCCCGTAGAGGTTGTGTTCGAGAATCTTCGCCGGTATCTCGCCTCTGTCGAGGTCGGTTTCGGCCCACCAGATGCGTTCGAGGATGTCGAACGCATATAAAAGGAAATGGCCGCTGCCGCAGGCGGGGTCGATGACGTTGAGTTCGCGGGGGTGATCGAACTCGGGGGCGTCGCCGGACTCGTCGTCCGGGATCAGGTACGTGCAGAGTTCGGGGACGCTCGACGCGTCCTCGGGCGTGACGAGTCGCTCCTTGCGCTCGTCTGGCGAAAGCGACTCGGGATCCGGGATCGAATCAGTCTGGTCGGTCGCTTCGAGGTAGAGTTTCCCGAGCGAGTTGTCCGCGAGCATGCGGACGACCCAGTGAGGCGTGTAAAACTGGTTCGCGGGGCCGACGTCGCCCGGATCGAGCGTGTTCTTCGCGTCGAGCGCTTCGACGACGGGCCGGTTGTAGTACTCGTACACCCACCCGAGCACGTCGTCCGCCCGCCAGACTTCGTCCGGCACGTCGTCGAGGGAGGTACACAGATCCTCGTACGTGTCGGCGTCGGGGTCGATGAGGCTGTACGCGGAGGTGCGATCGAAGAGGATCTCGATCTCGTCGGCCAGCCGGTCGCACTCTTCGCGGTACGCGCGGATGATCGCCTCGTCCTCTTCGAGGAACTCCTCCAGCATGACGGTGTCGCCGGCGGGCGTCAGCCCGCTCTCCATGAACACGGTGACTTCCTCGTCGAGGAATCCGCGAACCTCCATACAGCGCAGCGCCGCGAGGCGATTGACGATGGTGTAGCCCACGCCGGTGACGTACTGCTCGAACGCCTCGGTCCAGGTGTGTCCCTCGCCGCCTTCGAGGTCGATCGCTTCGACGAGTTCTCGGGCGTCCTCGTCGAGCGCGTCGACGTCCTCCGGCTCCTCTTCGAGTCCGAACTGGCGGAGCTGATACGCCGCGTTCGCCTCCGCGCGCTCGCGCAGGGCCTCGACGACGTCTTCCAGGTGTTCGCGTTCCGTCTTGTCGAGTTGCGCCGTCCGCCGCGAGAGAGAGTCCTCCGCCATGAGTCGGTATGCTCGATGGGGATTACAGCGAGGTCATTAACGGTGCCGATGTGAGAGGTGAGTCCGAGCGTGGCCGCCCGGATCACTCCTCTTTCTCGATGAGGACGATGCTCTCGTCGTCAAGTCCGTCGAGCGCCTCGCGGACCGTCCGGACGCGATCGAGAAGCGTCTCGGCGTCGTCGACGAGCGCCTCGACGCGCGCTTCGGCCGGTCGCTCCTCGGCTTCGAGGGCGGCGGTCACGTCGTCGGTGACGTCGGCGTTCGGGAGCTCCGCGCGGAGTTCGTTCCCCCGCTCCTGCAGCGTCTTCCAGAGTTCGCCATCGGGACGAGGCGGCCGCGGATCCGCGGCTTCCTCCAGGAGGCGATCCACCTCTCTCGGTGCCGGCGGGACGGCGGCGCCGAGCGTCACCGCGACGGAGTCCGTCGTGGGCGACTCCGCGTGGTCCGCCCGCAGGCGGTCGTGAGCAGTGCGGAGTGACGCCCAGCGCGACTCTCCGCCGCCCGCGGCGAAGAGCTCCCGACACGTCTCGTACGTCTCGGTCTCTGCCACGAGGGCGTCGTCGGCCAGGTCGGCTTCGTCGGGAGCCTCGCCGCTCCAGACCGCGGTGAGGACATCGTCGAGCGCGTCGAACGAGACCGCCTCGAACTCGGCTTCCCCTCGTTCGAGCACGTCGCGGACCCCGCGTTCGTCCTCGCGAAGCCGGTCGGCGAGTTCCGCACAGAGCGCTTCCGGTCGCTCGCGAGACGGCGCGTCACCGGTCAGCCGACGGTACTGCTCGGCGAGGTGGTCGACGCGCGCCTCCCGTGCGTCCTCGACGCGGGCCTCGACAGTGTCCACGCTCGGCACCGTCGAGGCCGACGCGGTTTTCCGCATTCGGGCGGCCAGCGTCTCGTCGATACCCAGCGATTCCAGGTCGTCGAGCGCCGCTTCGAATCGGTCCCAGAGCGACTCCCCGCCCGCCTCGGGAACGAACAGCCCCCAGGCGACGCGGAACGTCTCCGCGTCGTCGACGGCGGCGTCCAGATCGGTTCCGGACTGCACCGTCGACGTCGAGAGGGGCTCCCCCTGAAGCGCGGGTCGAAGAACGGCGCCGAGCGCGTCGAGGTCGACGCCGAACTCGCGCTCGGCCGCGGAGACCGTGCGCTTGATCGCCATGCTGTTCGCGGTCGTCCACTCGCCGAGTTCCGCCATCCACTCGTCCGGCCCCGACCCCGACAGCGACGAGCCGACGACGGTGCGTGCGAGCGCTCGCAGCTTCTTCGGTTCGGGGATGTCGATGTCGAACTGCACTTGAAGCGACGTCAACCCGCCCTTCGTCCGGACGGCGCGACCGATCTCCGCCGGGTCGGTCACGTACTCCGTGTCCCGTTTCAGCGCGACGTCCTCGTTCGCGGTCGCGAGCGTGACGAGCAGGGCCGCAATCGACTCCTGTGGCGTTCCCCGGTAGTCGCCGTTGGCCGTCCGCGTCTGCTGGAGGACCGTCTCCACGTCGACCGCTTTCTGTGACTCGTACCGGTCGATGAACGCCGCGGCCCACCCCTCATCGGCGAGCGCCGCTGCCGCCGTGTCGACGCCGAGAAGCGTCGCATCGGGGTCTGTCAACGGCCACGTGCCGTCCGCGCGGAAGAACGCCGCCATCGCTTTCGCGTCGTCGACTTCGACGAGCGGGCGCGACAGCACGCGCCGGCGGTCACCGAAGACGGTCGCGAGGGTTCGGCGAACGGCGTCTTCGAGCGCGGACTCGCGCGTGCCGAGCCGCTCGTGGACGTCGTGGACGCGAGCGTCTTCGAGGATCGCCGCGACGTCCGCTTCGAGGCGTCGCTTGTTCGTTCGGTGTTCGCGCTCGAGGTCCTCGTGCGTCTCCGTCTCCGCTCCGAGCACCTGTTCCATCCCGATGACGTTCCGGACCCGATCGACCACCCCGTCCGGAACCTCGACGGCGAGAAGGAGGTGTTCGCCCCCGCTCAGCCCGTCGTTGACCTCCCGCCAGACGTCGACTTGGTCGGCGAGTTCCGCCGGGTCCGCCGCGAGCACCCGAACGCGGAGCGAATCGTGCTCGCGGGTCGGGGCTCGGGAGACGGTGTCGAGGATCGAGTACTCGTAGCGGAGGGGGACGAGACGCTCGTCGCCGACGTCCACCTCGTGTCGCGTGTCCTCGCTTCGGAGGAACGAGTCGTTCTCTCGAAGCCGGGACTCGATCCACGCGGAGAGCTGGTGCGGGGAGACCTGTTCGGCCTTCGTCTGCGCTCGGCTCAGGATGCCCTCCTGTTCCTCGGAGACGAGCGTGTACACCTCATCGCCCTCGTCGGTGGTCTCCGTGAGGACGAGGCGTTTATCCACGAGGGTTTCGAGAGCGGTCGCCGTCTCCTCGACCACGGCGTCGACCGACGACGCGATGTCGTCGACGAGCAGCCGCCCGAGGTTCTCCGGCGTCGCCGGGACGGCGGGCGTCTGGTTCAGGAGGTACAGCGCCTTGGCGACGCGAACCTCCCGGGCGTCTTCGTCGCCGAACGTCGGTATCAGGGTGCTCCCGAGCATGTCCTGGACCCAGATCGGAACGTACGGCGTCTCCTCGACGAGCAGGTCGAAGAGGACGTCCCAGGTGACGAGCGCCCCGTCCGCGTTGTCCGCCCACCCGAGCTTCGTGAAGAGCGAGCGCACCAGCACGAGCAGCGCCCGCCCCTGGATGTAGTCCCTGTCGGTCTCGCGCCCCTGCGTGATGAGTTCCTGCATCACCCCCCGGAGGAGCGGGAGGTCGTACGACCGGAACGGATAGGACTCGACGGGGTCCGGGTCCGCGCTCGCTATCGATCGATACGTGTCCAACGTGAGGTCGGGCATCGACGACAGGAGTTCGGAGACGCGCTCCGCTCCGCTTGCGCTCTTCTCGAGCCAGCGCTTTCGGACGATGATCTCGGTGTCGGCGCCCTCCAGCGTGACCTGTCGCTGCGTCCAGTGGTGCTCCGGCGAGTCGCCGATGAGGCTCTCGCGAGTGGCCGGGAGGGAGTACTGCCCCGTCGTGACCACCACGGGGTTCGGTCCGTGCTGGAGGGCGTCCATCGTCTCCTCGAACTCCCGGTATCGCCCCGTGCTGTCGCCGACGAACAGTGCGACCTCGTCGAGGCCGAACATGAACTCGGTGCGCGTTCCGCCGCCGCGCCGGTCGAGGGCCGCCGTCGCCGTCTCGACGCGCTCGACCAACTCCTCGGGGCCGAACGACTCCGGGTCGACGTCGGCGACGGCCCTGTCGATAGACGCCTTTACCCCCGCCTCGGTGTCGAGGTCGGTGCCGTCGGTCTCCGGTAGTTCCGGGAGGGCGCCGTAGAGCCAGGTCCGCAGGAAGGCCTTCTCGGAGCGGACGTCGGCGAACGTCTGCCCCTCGTGCTCGACGCGCTGCAGCGCGTCCCAGACGCCGTCGTACTCCATGTCGAGTCGCCACGCCCACTCGAGCAGCCAGTTCGGGTCCGTCGGATAGCCGAGTTCGCGCCCCATCCCTTCGAAGATGAGGAACGGCAGCGGCGGCTCCTTCGAGGCATCGCGATCGAGCAGGTTGAGGAAGACGGGTTTGAGACGGTCGACGTGTGAGTTCGCCAGCGACTGCTGGAGACTGTCGAACCCCGCCCACTTCTCGGCGAGTCGGGCGCCGAGGTCGGCGTCCCGCGACTCGCTGTCGACGACGAGGCCGGTGAGTTTGAGCAGGTGCGTTTTCCCGGAGCCGAAGGTCGCCTCGACGTAGAGGAACCGCGGCTCGGCCCGCGCTTCGACGATGTCCCCGAGTTCCGTGAGCACGCGTTCCGCGCTCTCCGTCTGGTGGAACTCGCGGACGTCCGTCGCGAGGTTGGCGCGGCCGCGGACCTTCTGGACCTCCTCGAGGTTCCGGGTCGGGTCGTCGCGGAACAGGTCGCCGATGGTCATTGGAGGTCCTCCTCCCGAATCTTCCCGTCGACCTGATGGGCGGGATAGTAATGCCTCGATTCGCCGCCGTAGATGTTGAGTTTCCCGCCGACGAGGTCGCCGGGGAACGGGATGCCGATGGTCGATTGCACGTTTCGACGGTCGAGTTCGTCGAGGAGCTCCGACGCCCGTGAGAACGGGTAGAGACTCCCGAGGTGGAGCAGTAACACGATGTGGTCGTGGCGTTCCGCGTCGTCGTGATCGAGCTTCGTCTCGAGCATGGCCGTGACGAGTTCCCGGGTGAGCCGGTCCTGCAGCGTCGTTTCGATCTGTGCCGGTTCGAGTTCCTCGCCGAGGTCGACCAAGAGACGGTACACGTCGGTCCGCGCGAGGAGTTCGTCGAGCCAGATCGGCTGGATCGTCGCCCCTTCGGGCAGGGTCGGCGTCTCCTCGTCGGCGACCCAGGTCTGGAGACGCGTCGCGACCCGGTGTTCGATATCGGGCTCGACAGCGGCGATGACGAACGGGTTTCGGATCCCGTGCTGACCGTTCGCGAACCGGACGAGCGTCTCTTTGAACTCCCGGTACGAGGAGTTCGTCATCGGATCACCACCCCGTCATCGAGCGCTTCGATATCGACCGTTCCCGATTCCGCGAGACGATCGATCCGTTTGTCGAGGGCCTGGCGGTCGTCGGGAACCACGCCGACGGTGTCGACGTCGTCGGGCGACCGGTCTCCGAGAACCGCGGTGAGCGACTCGAGGCGTCCCCGGAGATCGTCGAGCGGGACGTCGACCGCCTCGTCGAGCGGTTCGAGATCCCGTATCTCCGCCGTGATTCGCTCGAACTCGGCCGTGTCGTCGTTCAGCAGGGCCTGTATCGCGGTGTCGATCGAGTCGTACCAGTCGTTCGCGTTCTGCAGCGGTGTGACGTACGCGCGTTCGAACCCTCGCCGAGCGCTCGCGGGGCGCTCCGCCGGCGAATGGATCCAGTCGTTCGATTCGATCGCTGCGACGAGCGCGCGGAGACCGTGCCGGTCGATGTACGCCTCCCACGCGCGTTCGAGTTCGCTCGTCGCATCCCCACGCCCGATCGTCTTCGCATCCTCGCGCTCGCTCGTCGCGTCTCCTTCAAGCGTCTCGACCAGTCGGCTCCACCCGTCCGCGGTCCACCACTCCCCCGCGAACTCGGCGATCCTTTCTCGGCGAGCGTCGATGGCCGTTACAGCGCGCTCGTCGAGCCAGTCGAAGCGGTCGGCGCCGAGCGTCAGTTCCGCGTCCCAGCGGCCGAGGGTTGACTGCCGGCGCTCCCACGTCTCGACGGCGCCGTCGAGCCACTGCTGTTCCCGTTTCGTCACCTCGATGGCGTCGAGGAGGCCCTCGTCCTGATCGCTGATCACACGCAGACGCTCGTCGGTCTCGTCGCGCCGACGCGTGAGCGTGTCGCCGAACGCTTCGAAGAGAGACGCGACAGCGTCCGTCGCGACGGTTTCGTGGGCTAACTGCACGTCCTCCCGGAGGCCGCTCTGTCGGGTGCGGAGCCGTTCGTTGGCGCGACGGAGGTTGATGAGGCCGGTCGTGATGGTCTCCGTCGTCTCTTTGAACCCGTGCGTTTCGAGCGGGCCACTGGGATCGGCGACGTCGAGCAGTTTGATGCGAACCGTCGCGGCGGGACCGGTCAGCACCCGATCGTCGGTGAGCGCGTTCCCGTCTTCGTCGAGGGGAAGCAGGCGACCGCGGCGACAGAACCCCCACAGAATCGCCCGGAGCGCCGGGCGGACGTCCGCGTAGTAGGGCTTGTTCTCGACGATTTCGTCGAGGACCGTCGAGAGCGCGAGCCCCTCGTCGGCGCCCTTGAGTTGGCGACCGGCGTTCACCAGCACGTTGTTCTGGATGGGTTGTCGCCCGGCGTCTTCCGTTTGGTTCGTCGACGGCACCTGGATCGTTCTGGCCCACTCCGGGAGCGGGTCGTCGCCGTCCAGAGCGGCGAGTTCTCGGAGGCGCTCGTCCGTCACCCGGAGCATCGACGGATGGAAATCGCTCGGATACGTCGCGTCCACCGCGGCCTTCACCGCGGTCGAGAGGCCGCGAATGTCGGTCCGGTCCTTCACGCTGAACGATCCCGACGACATCGCGCTCACGATCTTGCTCGCGGCCGATTTCGCTCGCTCCTCGAGATCGCGCTCGACCGCCGACGGCGCGTCGCGCGTCTCGACCGCGTCTCGAAGCGCCCACCAATCGACGAGTTGGGCCCGGAGATTGTCGAGCCCCTCTGTATCGATCTCCCAGTAGAGCGTGTCCTCCTCCAACCGATCGACGTCGGCGTCGGGATGGAGACCCTGAACCTCGACAGCGACGTCGAGTGCGCCCTCGGCCGCCACGCGGCTCTCGAAGTCGAGACCGTCGACGGCGAACCGATAGGCGACGGGGTACTCGTCGGTCGTGTCGCCGTAGGGGGAGGATTCCGGGAGGGACAGGTCCGCCGTGAGATCCTCCCACAGGTGTTCGTCGAGCGCCTCGAGAACGGCGTCCCAGTCCGGGTTCGCCTCCTTCGCTTCGGTCTCGTCGTAGATGAGACGCTCTTCCTGTGTCGCGAACCGGTAGCGCGGGCCCGTCTCGCCGTCCGTCGGGCGGATGTACTTCTCCATCCGGTCGAGGGACTCCTCCACGCGGTTGGCGGTGGTGATCTGCGCCCGCCCGTCGAGGTCGGACATGACGGCGACGGCGAGGTTGTTCTCGTTCATCGGGACGATGTTGGGGACGTTCTGGAGGAGGAGAACGGCCTTCGCGACGCGCAGATCGAACTCGTCCAGCGTGCCGTCGTCGACGTCGTCGGCGATTCCGCGGATTCGGTCCGGATCCACGGAGCCGGGAGCGGTCTTCGACCCCTCGACGACCCGGACGTCCTTCGGGAGGATCTCGCGAAGCTCCGGCCGGATGAGTTCGTAGAAGTCGACGAGCGAGATGACGTGGGTCTCCTCGCCCGTTTCGACCCACTCCGTCAACAGGCCGTGCATGAGCGCCAGAATCGCTCTCGCGGTCCCCGAGAAGATGGACTTCGCCGGGTCCGGCGCCCGCTTGCGCAAGTTGAAGAGGATCTCGAGGAATAGCGGCGCGTGGTACGGGAGGAACGGATAGCACTCGACGAGTTCCTGTTCGTCGATATCGTCGAGCGGCGGCGTCGTGTTCTGTTTCGCCTGGTTGTAGACGAGCGACGTCGCGGGGTCGACCGACGTCGTCGCGAGGATCCGCTCGACGCTGTCGCGTCCGTCGGGCGTCTTCTCGAAGAGACGGCGCTTCGCGATGTCACCGACGTGCCGGCTGGGAAGCTGGTAGCGGTGGGGGAATCGGTCCTTCACGATACTGAAGTCCGCCCCGTGCGCGGCGAACTGCGGCTGGACGTCTTCGATCTTCGCCTGGGCGGTCGCGACGAGCTGGATCTCCCCGTCTCCGACGTCGTCGACGTTCTCGGCGAGCGTCTGGAGCTCGGTGAGCCGCTCGAAGTCCGTGCCGACGAAGAGGCTCACTTCGTCGAGCAGGAGGACGAGCTTCACCGGTTCGTCGTGTTCGGCTTCTCGCTCCGTCCGCAGTCTCTCGAGGCGTTCGACGACGGTCTCCGGGTCGATATCGGACGGGTGGAGGTCCGAATAGCCGTCTCGGTTGCCGACGACGTCCTCGAAGAGTTCCGGTAACACGATGTCCGAGAGGGCGCGGTACTGCTGTACCGCCCGCCACAGGTCGTCGTCCGCGGTCGTCTGCTCCCAGTCGTACGTCGGCGCGTCGGGCGTGACCGTCTCGACGACCGATTTCGCCCGGTCCTGGCGTTCCGTCCACAGATCCGTTTCCGCGTACCAGTACTCGAAGTACGCGACGTCTATCTGCGGCGACAACCCCTCCGAGAACGCGTCGTCGACGCCGGTGAGAAGCGGGTTCTGGTGGGCGTGTCGGAGGACGATTTCGCTGAAGCTCCGCTGTTTCTGGCCCTGGTACTTCAGCAGGTTCACCGAGATCGGGATGACGCGGTACTCGTCGTGGACGGCCTCCCACCGCTCTCGGAGCCCGCTGAACGCGGCGGCTTCGTCGTCGCCCGGAGCGAGTTCGCTCCACACCGCGTCGCGCCGTCCGCCCAGCCACGCGGTGTCCATGAGGCCGTCGAGCACGGTGAGGAGGTGGCTCTTTCCGCTTCCGTAGTAGCCGTAGAGCCAGTAGTTGGAGCCGGTTCGCATGTCGTCTGCGCGCCCCAGCGTGCGATTGACGAAGTCGGAGAGAAACCGCTCCGAGTCCGCCGTCACGTGATACGACTGGATCGCCTGATACCGGTGCTCGTCTTCCGCGCTGTCGATCCGGACGGACTCCTCGAACCGCTCCGGGAGATCGCTGAACCACTCGCGCCTCGACATCAGCGCGCACCTCCGGTCGCCCAGTCGTACGTCGTCTCGGTCGGGCGGAGTCGGAGGTCCCCGTGTAGCTCGACGAACTCCCACGCGTCCGTCCGAGCGGCGCGATCGAAGAGCTCGTCCCAGTGGTCCTCGGGCTGGAACAGGTACAGGAGGCCTCTCGGAGCGTTCACCCAGTCCTCGCCGCCGACTTCGTACGAGTAACCCAGCGCGACGAGGAGCGGGATATCACCGACCGCCGGCGGCGATCCCACGACGTCCCGCTGTCCGCCGAGCACGTCGATCTCCCGCATTACCGAGCGGAATCCGTCACACCATCTGCCGGTCGTCGAGTCCGCGTAGTCGAAGGCGGAGCCGTCCGCGTACTCCAGCGAACGGAGGACATCCCCGAGCGTCTCGTCCGAGAAGTCCAGCGGTTCCCGGTGGTCGCGTTCGATCCGAGACACGTACTCGTGGACGACGTACCGAACCAGGGCGTCGTCTTCGACGAGATAGAGAGAGAGCACCTGTGCCTCGTCGCGGGCCGTCGCGCACCGGTCCAGGATCTCTGGGAGGTCTCGCGGGTTCGGGAGGCTCGGCGGTGCGTTCTTCAACCGAGACGTCAGCACTCGGAAAATCGCCTGTGCGCTGCTCCGCGTGCTCCGGTTCGAGAGCCGTTCGTCGAACCAGCGGTCCTTGACGTCGTTCCAGTTCCCGTGCTCTCGATACAGACTCGCGAGCGCTTCGGCCCGCTCGACGAGCAGTCCACAGCGGGTCAGATCCGCGTTCACGTCCGCAGGCGAAAGCTGATGTGAGAGCGACCGGACCCACGGTCGCCCTCCATCAGATGAAACATCCATATCCGGTGAATAAAACCGAGTCACTTTACTGTTGACGATGGCGGTCAACCCCGGGGTGCGGTCGGGTGCGGCGAGGAGGCCTGTGCCGGTGCGTCCGCGTCTCCCGTTGGAGTCGCTACAGCGGCAACACGCCGTCGTCACCGCCGTCGTCGGTTCCGTTTTCCGTCGCGTCGTCGCCGCCGGACGTGTCGTCTCCACTGGACGTGTCGTCGCCGGACGTGTCGTCTCCGGAGGTGTCGTCTCCGGAGGTGTCGTCTCCACTGGACGTGTCGTCCCCGTCTGTCGCGCCGCCGTCGGTCTCGTTCCCGCCGTCCTCGGAGTCAGATCCGTCCTCGGCGTCCGACGATCCACTCCCGTCCGTCTCCCGCACGTCGTCGCCCTCGCCGAAGATGTCCGTCTTGATCGTCTCCTCGTAGGTGAGCGCGTCGAGCGGGACGGTGGTCTCTCCGCCGCCCGGGAACTCGATCACGGCGTAGAACTTGATCCGGAGGCCGGTCACCTGGTGGCCGCGAACGTCCTCGTCGAGGTGCTTCACCCACCAGTCGTCGAGGTGACGGTTCTGAAGCGCCGTCGTGAACTCGACCGTCTCGGTGCCGTAGGAGGGGATAACGTATCCCTCATCGGTCTGTCCCGACCCCATCTCGACGCCGTTCATCGTGATGTCGTAGCCGATCTCCGTGACGGCGTACGGTTCGAGGTTCGGGTTGTACACGGTAAACGCCATGTCGATCGGGGTCTCCGTCTCGCTGACGCTCCCCCACTCGCCCCGCGTCTCGTTGACGTAGAGAACGGGGTCGCTCGTCAGGGAGTTGTCGGCGTTCACCGGTCGCGTCTCGTCGGAGTTGAACGCGCTGAGGAGGTCCGTCCGGATCTCGCGGCTGCGCGAGAAGTCGACGCCCCGACCGAGCCGGTCCGAGGTCGCGGTCGCGTCGATGTCGAGGGTCGTCCGCTCGCCGTTGCGGACGTGGCTCACCCACCAGGCCGGGATCCCGTCGTTCCGGAGGTGCGTCTCCAACTCCAGCGTGGAGTTGCCGGTGCCGATCCCCACGCCCTCCCGGCCGCCCTGCGCCATCTCGATGTCGTTCATCGAGACCGTGTAGTTCACCGAGACGCCGTCGAGGCCGACCCCGACGGGGTTCGGATTGGAAACGACCAGATCCGTCTCGATCGGCGTGGTCTCGTTCGTCACGTCGCCGAAGGTGTTGTCGACCGCGACGACGCTCGGCACGCCGAACACGCCGAGGGCGAACGCTCCCGCGACGGACCCCGCGACGACGAGCACCGCGAGGAGCGCAACCTTGAGCTTCGAACCGACGAGCGCAGAGAGAGCGTCGCGCGGATTCATACTCAGTCAATCCGACGGTATCGTAAAATCGTACCGCATTGGCATCGAGTCGCACGCCCTCGCCTCGGTTACTGGTTCTCGTCGACGCGCGCCGGGATCGTCCGTGCGGGGTCTACAGCACGTCCCCGATCCGAACCGGTTCGCCGTCGAGATCGGGCTCCTCGGCGATGATCTGTAGCACCTCGTGGTCGGTGACGTCGCGGAACCCCTTGCCGGTGGCCTCCTCGATCAGGTCCTTTTCCAGTTCGAACTCGGTGCCCTCGTAGACGACGTCGACGCCGTCGTCGGTGAACGTCAGGTCGGTACTCATGGACGTCGGTAGGCCGCGACCGGATAAAAGGGGCGTGACACGACCGCGATCAACCCGCAAAAGCACTCTTTCGCGACAACAACGCGCTTTCGCGCTCGTCGACCGCCGGCGCTACTCGTCGTCTTCGTTGTCCTTCATCTCCGAGAGCCGCCCGACGAGGTCGTCGGTCGACGCGCCGCCCTCGATCGAGACCTCGCCGTCGTGGTCGTTCTCGTGGACGTTGACGGCGCTGTCGTCGTCGGTGTCCACGTCCTGGTCCTTCTGCTCGCTCTCGTCGTACGATCCGAATCCCATATGAAAGAGTTCGGGGCCTGCCTCAAAAGGGCAGTGACACCGCGACGGTTCGACAACGCCCCGCACGCTCGACGGCGTCAGGACGGACGAGCGCAGTGGCGACCGACCGACGCACCGCGTCCGACGGGCGTCGGACGACCCCACACCGTTTATAGGCGCAGAGGGAGTGATCCCGGTGTGTCGCTGAGGGGAGGCGGTCCGATAGAGGGGCTCACCGTCCCGTCCGGGACGACCGTCGAGGAGCACGACCTCGTCACCGACGGCGACGTGCTCGTGGGCGGCCAGTCGACCGTGGAGTTCGGACTCCGCGGGCGCAACGTCGCCCTGGGCGAGCGCGTGAGCGTCGAGAACGACATCGAGGCCGAGGGCGACTGCCGGCTGGACACGTGGTGTTCCGTCGACGGCAACGTCCTCGTCGGCGAGGACGCGTACCTCGGCGAGCGGGTGACCGTCACCGGCCGGCTGATGGTCTCCGGCGACCTCGATATCGGCGACGACGTGACGATCGAGGAGGGGTTCGAGGCGAACGGCTGGATCGTCATCCGGAACCCCGTCCCGACGCTCGTCTTCTACTTCATCGTCCTCTCTCAGCTCCTGCGGCTCGGCGAGACCGACGCGGCGGACGATCTCGCGGAGGCGCTCGCCGACGGCGAGGAGGTACGCGACCCCCTGTTGATCCCGCGCGGCGCCGAGATATCCGACGACGCGTGGCGCGTCTCCGTTCCCGCCACGGTCGGCGACGACTGCCGGCTCCACGGCAACCTCCGCGCGGAGTCGATCCGCGTCGGCGAGCGCAACGAGGTGTTCGGCTCCCTCCGCGCCCGCGAAGAGATCACCGTCGGCGCCGACACGGTCATCCACGGCGACGTCACAACCCGTGGCGGAACCGTCACGGTCGAGGCCGGCGCCCGCGTGCTCGGCGACGTCTCCGCCGGCGACCTCGTCGTCCACGACGGCGCCGAAATCGACGGCACCCTCCGCGCCCGCGGCGAGATGAAACTCGTTCAGGAGACGGGTAGCGATGAGGATGATGATGTCGAAGACGAGGCCGAGAGCGATGTCGCCGACGAAAGTGGGGGCGAGAGCGACGACGAGGAGGGAGGCGGGGGCGAAGATGGAGACGGGGACGATGCCGCCGACGAGACGGACGCCGACGAACTGTCCAACGGGGACGAAGCGTCCGACGACGCCGAGTCTGACGACGACGCCGAGTCTGACGACGACGCCGAGTCCGATGGTGAGGAATCGAAGGCGAAAGATTCAGAGATGGCTGAGCCAGCGCCTGAGGAACCCGATGCCGACGCCGAAGCGACGTAACTGAAGTCGTTTATACGTGATCGAGTGGTGTTGCTGTTGGCTGTTTATAAGTGACTAACGACTCTGTGGTGAACACTTCCAAAGCCCCAGCCGTTCTCGGATCCCACAGCTCGCTGCGGTCCTCGGTCGCTACGCTCCCTGCGGTCTCGCCGGCGGCTTCGCCGCTGGCTGTCCGAGGGACCTTTGGTCCCTCGCTACTTGCGTCGCTGGGGTTCGCCGAGAACGGCTGCCCCTTTGAGTCCCACCCCGTCCCACACAGCACGGCCTCACGCCTCCCCAGCCTCGTCGGCGCGGCGCTTATAAGCGCCGCGCCGACTCCCTCGCACCGGCGG
>ENA-ORCR01000198-ORCR01000198.1-marine-metagenome-genome-assembly--contig:-NODE-198-length-58369-cov-7.183936_pt1 | contig 58369 bp, 49 predicted proteins | sample MGYA00237782_ERZ508514 | MGnify/ENA primary metagenome ERZ508514 (study PRJEB26185, sample SAMN06268960) | marine metagenome | isolation source: Eden Landing Ponds, San Francisco, CA, USA | place...
GTCGAAGAACTGCGCGACCCCGAAGTCGGCATCAAAGTCCCCGAGAGCCAGGACTGGGACGGCTACCGCTGGGAACCCGTCTAACAGCGAAAGAGAGCATGGGATAGAATCGTTCGCGAGGGAGTGTGCACCTCGTCACCGACGAATCGGCTGGCAGAGAGCGTGTGCGTAGAGATGCCGGCCTCAGTCGACGACGTACGACCGATGAGAGCCCTGCGTCTGGACGTCGACGAAGTGGTGACGGGTCGAATCACCCACGTCGCCCGCGTGTGAGTGTGTGGTGTCGTCGGTTCCGTACACGTCTGCGGCACCGTACAGGTCGTGTTCGGCGAGGCGAGTCATCACGGATTCCGGAACGTCGGCCCCCCGAGAGACGTCCACGACGAGGAGTCGATCTGTGAAGCTCTTCGCGAGGAACGCGTCGTCGACTGTGCTGTGGTCCGAGATTTCGGCCGCCAACTGACGGAGTCGGTCTGCTCGGTCGGTCATGGACCCTCGCTACGCTCTCACCGCCCCAAGTCCTGTTCGCGAACGTCTTCGCCGCCGGTGTCGGTTCACGAGAACCGGCGGTTCCAGCCCTTCGCCAGGCGTCGTGGTCGGGGGCGCTAGACCGCGGTCGAACGGTCCGACGTTCACAACCGACGACCGACCGAGTAGTGAAAGGATTTAATTGAAAATACTCTGTAAATCTGATATGGTCCTCGCAAGCACCCTCTCCGACAAGCGCGTCGTCAGTTCAGACGGCCGCGAAGTCGGAAACGTCCACAACGTGATCATTAATCCCGAAACGGGTTCCCTCCAGACCCTCGTCATCGACGCCGACCGACCCGAGATATTCGGCATCGAGGCCGACGAAAACGGCCGCGTCAAACTCCCGGCGGCAGTGCTCGAAACGGTCGAAGACCACCTGATTATCTCGCCCCCGGCCTGACACCGATCCGGCGGTCGGTCATCGACGACCTCGCGGCAGACGTACCCAGACCGGCAGCCACGTGTTCGCCAATACAGCCGAATATCGTGATTTACATAGCTATTCATAGATATGCCGTCGTAAGCTAGATCGAGTGTGCTATTATATCTATTCTCTACCTAGATATTCCCGTTTTTCCCTATATATTTGTATTTATAATTTTTCTGTGGTCATTCGAAGCCAATAAAGTTCTAAATTCGGTTTGATACCCCTACTATATATACAAAGTTCGATATTTCTCGTTAGTGTATCGTACTCTAAGACGTCGAGCCGCGAGAGACTACTGACACGCCCCGATGCACACGAGATGGGGTCGGTCGCTGCGAGCGACAGTCGAGTGAGAGCGGGGGCTACGCTACGACGTTTCTGACGCGTGCGACGACCGCGTCGTGCGCCCGCCCGTTCGAGGCCACGAATCCGTCCGCGTCGGGAGTCCACGGCTCGCCGGCGATGTCGGTCACCGTGCCGCCGGCGCGTTCGACGAGGTACACGCCCGCAATCGTGTCCCAGGGGTTCGGATTCGGCTGAGTCGAGACGGCGGCGTCGAGCGAGCCCGAGGCGACCATGCCGAGCGTTCCCTGGGCGCACCCGAGTCGACGGAGGTCGCCGAACCGGCGGATGAGCGTCGACAGGAGGTCGCCGAACACGTCGTCTCGCTCGGGGCCGTATCGGAGCATGGCGGCGACTTTGAACTCTTCGACCGCCGTCTTCTCGCTCGCGGTCATCCGATTGCCGTTGAGCGTCACCCGGTCGGGGCCGGCGGTGTACGTGTTTCCGAGCGCCGGCATGATCGTCGTCGCCCCGACGGTGTCGCCGTCGTGGACCGCGGCGACGGTCGTCGCCCAGAACGGGATGTCGTGGACGAAGTTCGAGGTCCCGTCGATCGGATCGATGACCCAGGCGCTCCCGTTCGCGGGGACTGCCTTCAGTTCGTCTCCCTCCTCACCGACGACGGTTGCGTCGGGATAGTCCTCGAGGATGCGCTCGATGATGCGCCGCTGCGTCTCGGTGTCCGCTCTCGTCACGTAGTCCATGGCCGAGTCCTTCGTCGTGACGGACAGTTCCGTTCGAAAGAGGCGGTGTGCGACCTCGGAGCCTTCGAGGGCGGCGTGATAGGCGGTCTCGTGTCGTGACATGGCTTGGAATGGTGTCTACTGCTTTCCGGTATCGCTTAAATCTTCGTGCGTAGGGGGTGGCGGAATCAGTCCGCTCAGACGAGCCGAGTGCCGTCTCGCTCGAACAGCCAGGACTCCCCGGTCTGGATGTCGATGTGGACGCGGTCGGTTCCGCGCGCGACCTCGCCCTGCGGCGCGACCGCCGAGAGCGAAGTACCGCTCGCCGAGAGGTGGATGGCGTCGCGGTCCCCGAGCGGTTCGACGACGTCGAGGTCTGCGACGAACGCCCCGCCGTCGGGGACGATGTCGAGGTACTCCGGCCGGATTCCGTAGACGAGCGTCTCGCCGACGCGCTGTTCGACGCGTTCGGCCTGTTCGTCCGTCGCCGGAATCGTACAGAACTCCGAGACGAACGCGAGTCCGTCCGCGGTTCGCTCGACGGTACACTCGACGAGGTTCGGGGACGGCGAGCCGATGAAATCGGCGACGAACCGGTTTCGCGGGTCGTTGTATATCTCGTAGGGCGTCCCGATCTGCTGGACGTGCCCGTCGTTCATCACGACGATCTTGTCCCCGAGGGTCATCGCCTCCTCCTGGTCGTGCGTGACGAACACCATCGCGGTGTTCAGGTCGCGCTGGATCTTCTTGACCTCGACGCGCATCTCGTCTCTGAGGTTCGCGTCGAGGGCCGAGAACGGCTCGTCCAACAGGAACGCCTTCGGCTCCATCACCATCGCCCGGCCGAGAGAAACGCGCTGTTGTTGGCCGCCCGAGAGCGCGCTCGGTTTCCGGTCCAGCATCTCCGCCAGCCCGAGCGTTTCCGCGACGTCCTCGACGCGCTGGTTCTTCTCGTCCGAGCCCAGGTCGGTGTTCATATCCAGGCCGAACCGGATGTTCTTCCGGACGCTCATGTGCGGGAACAAGGCGATGCTCTGGAACACGAAGGCGAGGTTCCGGTCTTTCGACTTCAGCCCCGTGATGTCTTCGCCGTCGACGAGTATCCGTCCTTGGTCGGGTTCCTCCAGGCCAGCGATACACCGCAGCGTCGTCGTCTTGCCACAGCCCGAGGGACCGACGAGGATCACGAACTCCCCCTCGTCGATGTCGATGTTCACGTCGTCGCAGGCGACGATCGCGCCGTCGTCGAAGGTCTTTCGCAGGCTCTCGATCCGAATGTGGTCACCGTCGCTGTTCGTCTCCGCGTCGGTCTGGTCAGTGGTCGCGTTCATACTCTCCTCCGCTGGGTCGGTCGCGGGCCGGTCCGTCTCTCGTTGTGTTGTCGTGTTTCGACTCATACGGTGAATGCGTTTTCGAGGTAGTTTCTCGCCACGAGGTACAGCACCGTGGGCGGCGTTCCGATGATGAGCGTCTCCGCCATGAGCTTCCCCCAGTACACCCGTTCACCGGAGCCGCCGCCGATTGTCCCGTACAGCACCGGGACGGCCGGCACCGGCCCCGTCCCGGTCGTGAGCAGGTTCGCGAACAGGAAGTCGTTCCAGCCGGTGAGGAAGGCGAGGAAGCCGACGGCGACGATGCCGGGTGCGGCGAGGGGCAGGATGACGCGGACGAACGCCGAGAACTGCGTGCAGCCGTACACCTGCGCGGCCTCCTCGATGTCCTTCGGGAGGTTCTCGAAGAAGTCCCGCAGTATCCAGATGGCGAACGGGGCGACGAACACCTGATACGCCAGAATCATCCCGGGGATGGTGTTGTACAGCCCGAGGTCGTTCCACAGGCCCATGATCGGGATGACGAGCAGGATGTACGGGAACATCATCGCCAGGATGATCGCGTAGAAGCCGAGCTTCTTCCCGTAGAACTCCTTGCGGGCGAAGGCGTACGCGCCGGGGATCGTGATGGCGAGCGCGAGCAGCGCCGTGCCCGTGCCGATGAGGAAGCTGTTGACGAGGTTGTCTTTCAGTTCGGCGAACCCGCTCGTCCACGCTTCGAGCGTCGGCTCGTACGGGACGATGTGTGGCGCGCCGAAGAACTCCGTCGGCGGCATGAACGACACCGAGAGGATGAACAGGAGCGGGACGAGGTTCAACAGCACCAAGAACCAGACGACGCCGTAGGTGGACGCCTTCAGCGTGACGCCGACGGCGTCGTAATCGGCGAGGCTCACGCCGCATCACCGCCGCTGGCCCGCTCGAACTCGCGGATGAACACGAAGACGAAGCCGATGGTCATCGTGAGCAGGACGACGCCGACGGCGTAGGAGATGCCCATCTGTCCCTGTTCGTAGCTGAATCTGTACAGCAACACCGCGAGGATAGAGGTCTCGTACCCCGGTCCGCCGTTCGTGAGCTGGAGCACCTGAGAGATTTTCGTCATGTTCCAGATGATGCGGATGCTGAGCGCGATGAGGATGGCGCTCTTGAGTTGCGGGAGCGTCACGCGGAGGAAGGTCTGGACGCGGTTCGCCCCGTACATCCGCGCCGTCTCGTACATCTCTTCGGGGATGCTCTCGAGACTGGCCGAGATGATGAGGAACATGAACGGCCAGAACGTCCACGTCGTCACGAACAGGATGACGGCGAGCGCGGAGTCGCCGTGACTCCCCCAGTAGATCGTCTCCTCGAGGAGTTCCCACTGCGTGAGGTACCCGAATATCGGACCGAGGTCCGGTTCGAGCATGTAGGCCCAGATCGTCCCGGTGACGAGCGGCGGCAGCGTGTACGAGAGGAGGAACGACCCCGTGACGAGGCTCTTGCCCCGACGTATCTCGCGGACGGCGAGCGCCGCCGCCAGCGCGACGCCGAGCTGGAACAGCGTGGTCAGCGCGAATATCAGCGTCGCCCGCAGCGACGTGACGAAGGGCTGCCAGCCGAACAGGTACTCGTAGTTCCCGAGCCCGACCCAGGAGGGGTCGCCTCCGAAGGGCCAGTTGTGGAGGCTCATGTAAATCCCCTGCAGGAACGGGACCCACATGAGCAACACCAGGAACAGCAGCACGGGGAGGACCAGCAGGTACGCGAACCAGTTCTCCGAGAGGACGTCCCGATAGCGTTCGGTCCTGCGAAGGAGCGCGTGACTCGTTTGGGAGGCCATCTTAGAAGGTGACCTGGTTTCGGATTTCGGTGGCGGCCCGGTCACAGGCTTCCTCGGCCGAAATCTCCCCGCGGACGGCCTCCTGGAACAGCGGCCCGGCGATGTTGTACTGGATCGCGTTCATGCCCGGGTGGCTCGACCAGCCGTGTTCCATGCCGTCGACGGTCGTCTCCAGCGTCGAGATGAAGTTGCTCTGGCTGAGTAACTCGTCCTCTTTGAGCGTCGGCCAGACGTCCTTGCGAGCGGGGAGCGTGGCCAGCGACCGCGGGACCTCCTGTTGGAACTCCTTCGAGAGGACCGTGTTGATCCACTCGATGGCCGCATCCTCGCGCTGTTGCCAGGTGTCCTCGTCGACGCCGTCGGGCTTTCGCATGAGCGCGATACACTGGGTGAAGAAGTCGCCGCGGTTGCCGGCGGCTCCCTCCCAGGACGGGCCGAACACGATGGTCCCGTCGGCGAGCATGTCCTCTGCGCGACTCCGGAGCAGGCCGAAGTCCTTCGTACTTCCCTGGACCATGCTCACGTTGCCCTGAATCAGCATCTGGGCCGCGCCCTCGTTCGAGGCCGTCGGAGCCTTATCGGAGGACAGTCCGTGTTCCTGATAGAGATCGACGTACTTCTTCGTCATCTCTTTCCACACGTCGTTGTCGTAGTTCACGTCCGACCAGTCCTCGTTGAGGTACATCCCGTCGTAGCCGCCCTCCGAGGCGGTCCAGGTCACGAGGGCCTCGTCGGTCACGTCGCCCTGCGCCCCGTAGATCTGGAAGCCGTAGTCCGCCGGCCCCTGTTCCTGCAACTGGGTTGCGACCTGGACGAGGTGCTCGTAGTTCTCGGGCGGGAAGTCGTCCTCGATGGAGAGTCCCGCCTCCTCGAAGTGGTCCGTCCGCGCGATGAACGGTGCGCCGACCTCGAGGCCAATCGGGATTTCGTAGAGCCCCTCGTCGAAGCCGCGGTAACAGCTCTGTGTCATCTCGAAGGCCCATTCGAGCTGTTCGACGGCCTCGTCGTCCAGCCGGTCCTTGTACTCGCTGACCGGCTTGACCCACCCCGGCTCGATGAACTGCCCGTCGAGGGAGTTCGTCGAGTCGTAGATGACGGGTCGGTTCCCGTTCTGGATGTTGTTCTTCCACTTGCCGCCGTTGATGTCGTTCCAGCTCGCCCAGTTCATCTGCATCTGGGTGTCGGTCTCGGACTGGAACTCCTCGACGGAGGACTCCATCAGGGTCTTCGCGACCTCGGACTGCGAGTGGAAGTACTCCCAGTACTCCAGGGTCGTGGTCCCGGAACTGCCCGAACTGTTCGAGTCGCTCGATCCGCCGATACACCCGGCGAGGCCGGCTGTGCCACTGAGTGCCGCTGCTTGGATGAATTGACGCCTGTTCATGGTGGTCTCTGCACTCGCACCGAAACCCCCAACATACATAATAGTTTGGGTGAGTGGAGCGGCGACTGCCGTGTCGGGGGCCACAGTGGGAAACATTAATATACGTTCGTTCAGTTGCCTGCACGTACAGCCAGAGGGAGATCACAGTCTCCTGCCGGCAGCGATAGCCATGAATGACAACGCACCCGACGTGCTCGTCCTCCGTGCCAACACGCACGGACTGCACGCACGCGATTACGCCGATTTGCTCGCCGACAGACTCCCGGACCACGACGTGCGATTCGCCGCCACGTCGACGGAAGAGCGGGATCTCATCGAAGACGCCACCGTCGTCAGCGGCGTTGACATCGACGCGGCGCTCTTGGAACGCGCGGAGAATCTCCGGCTGTTCGCCGGCGTCGCCGCGGGGTACAACCACTTGCCCCTGGAACGGTTCGCCGAGAGAGGGATCGCGGTGACGAACGCGTCGGGCATCCACGCGCCCAACATCGCTGAGCAGGTCGCTGGGTACATGCTCCTGTTCTCGCGGCATCTCCGCGAGGGACTGCACCGACAGCAGCGAAACGAGTGGCGTCACTACCAAGCCGAGGAGCTCATGGGGAGCACGGTCACGGTTGTCGGTCTCGGAGCGATCGGGACGGCGGTCACCGAACGGCTGTCCGGGTTCGACGTCGAGACGATCGGTGTCAGGTACACGCCGGAGAAGGGCGGGCCGACTGACGAGGTCATCGGCTTCGACGGGCCCGAATTCGAGGCCGCTCTCGCTGAGACGGACTATCTCGTCGTCGCGGCCCCGCTGACAGACACGACGCGCGGACTGCTCTCGGCGGAGGAGTTCCGGACGCTCCCGCCGAACGCCAGAGTGATTAACGTCGGTCGCGGTCAGATCATCGACACCGACGCGCTCGTGACCGCGCTGCGAGGGAACCAGATCGACGGGGCCGCGCTCGACGTCACAAACCCCGAGCCGCTGCCGGCCGACCATCCGCTCTGGGACTTCGAGAACGTGCTCATCACGCCGCACAACGCGGGCCACAGTCCGAAGCACTGGGACCGGCTCGCAGAGATCGTGGCGGAGAACGTGACGACCCTCTCGGAGACCGGCGACGAGGCGTCCCTGCGGAACCTCGTACAGTCCTAGCGCGAACGACTCGCGACGGGACGCGGTTGGTTCTGTGTGAGCGGTCGTTTTTTCGAATTGACGATCACAGCCACAACAGTCCCGACGGATACAATTAAACCCGCGAAGTGAGTCAGTTCTCCTATGGCCAGTAACTCACCGGCGGACGGGCGGAAGACGCTCGGTTCGGTCGAGAAGGCGTTCACCATTCTCGACCAGATCAAATCCGAAGGCAGGATCGGGCTCTCGGATCTCGCAGGACAGCTGGACATCCCCAAGAGCACTGTCCACATCTATCTCCAGACGCTCCAGAACGAGGGGTTCGTCGTCCAGGCCGACGAGGAGTACACCCTGAGTTATCGGTTCCTCGAATACGGCGGAACGTTCCGAAACCGCTCGAAGCTGTACCGGACGGCGCGGGCAGAGGTGGACAAACTCGAAGCCGACACGGGAGAGGTCGCGAGCCTCGGTATCGAGGAGAACGGGCTCCGCGTCCTCATCTACAAGTCCGAAGGCCCCGACGCGATTCACGACAACGCGCCCGTGGGCGAGTACACCCACATGCACTGGACGGCCCTCGGGAAGGCGATTCTCGCCCACTACCCGAGAGAGCGCGCCGAGTCCATCGTCGACAGACACGGGCTTCCCCGTGCGAACGAGCACACGATAACGGACCCCGACGAACTGTTCGAGGAACTGGAGCGGACCCGCGACCGCGGCTACTCCATCGAGGACCAGGACAGACGACAGGGCGTCCTCACCATCGGTGCGCCGATACACAGCCGGAGCGCCGACGAGGTCGTCGGCGCCGTGTCGGTCTCGGGACCGAAGAGCCGCATCGAGGAGACCGAGCGGTTCGACGAGCTGGTCGCCGCGGTCAAGAAGAGCGCTAACGTTATCGAACTCGGGTTTTCGCACTACTGACCGCCCGTCGGAGACCACGACTGCTCGCGCAGACTGTTCAACACTGTTGGACGGTGATTTGTGGGAGTCATTGGCACGTCACGGCAGGTGAAATAACAGTTGTACGGTCATTATGAGACACCCCCATTCGATATTCGAGCCCGTCGAACGACGGGCCCTCGCAACAGAGAGTGGGCGTGACGGATAGCGAATTCGAGGGATGCCCGAAGCTACCCGGAGTGGCCGGGGAACGGCAGTTGGCGGTCAACATCGTTGAACGGCGGTGGCTGATGAGTGGTGCGTCTGACGCGTTCCCAGCAGGCGACGCGACGGCTGCGGAGAGGACCGCCGGAATCCTCGTGCCATCGAATACGTCACGACGTGACCCAAAACCATCATAGCACCGCTATTTGGACATATTCAAGACATATACATTCATATAATATCAAATATAGGCGTATTTTTCGCGATATGATCTCATATTTGCCCTGAATTAGGCCCTAAGAGAGAATAGTCGAGATAAATTCTTAGTTTTGAGTGTGTAGTCGGGCAGATATCTCTCCGTCTAGGATTTCGAGGCGGGATTGGGTTCTCCAGTAGAGAGGTCGGTCGACGGTGAGTTCGGACATCGGTGGGTGGATTATTCGGGCCGGACTCGAGGCGTCGCGTAGCGCCGACCGAGCCGACGCCGGCGAACGGGTCCAGCTACCGGAGCCGAGCACAATAGTTATACGAGCCGAAGTGGATTGCAAAACGTATGTCGAGCGAAGTTAGCGTCAGCGGCGGGGAGACTATCGACCGGATTTCCGAGAACATCTACGGCCACTTCGCCGAGCATCTCGGGCGCTGTATCTACGGTGGTATCTGGGTCGGCGACGACGACCGGGTCGAGACGGAAGACGGCATCCGAATGGACACCGTCGAACTGCTCCGAGAACTCGAGATGCCCGTACTCCGATGGCCGGGCGGCTGTTTCGCGGACGACTACCACTGGGAGGACGGTGTGGGTCCGCAGGACGAACGACCCCGTCGCCGGAATCTGTGGTGGACACAGGGGCGTGACAACGTCCCGGAAGAGTCGAACGAGTTCGGCACGGACGAGTTCCTCCGCCTCTGTCAGCTCCTCGAGACGGACCCGTACATCGCGGTCAACGTCGGTTCTTCCACGCCGCAGGAGGCGCTGGACTGGATCGAGTACTGTAACTACGACGGCGACACGGAACTGACCGAACGCCGACGCGAGAACGGCCAGGAAGAGCCCTACGGAGTGAAGTACTGGGGCATCGGCAACGAGAACTGGGGCTGTGGCGGTCGGTTCGCGCCGGACGAGTACGCCGACGAGTACCGCCGCTTCGCGAACTACTTCAACGGCTTCGACAACCTGATGAACGCCGAGTCGACGGAGTTCATCGCCTGCGGCCACCTCACCGACGACTGGAACCGGGTCTTCTTCGAGAACCTCAACGGCGGCATGGAGTTCGGCCCCGGGACGTTCCTCGGGATGGGCTCGCCCTTCAATCTGCTCGATCACTTCTCCGTCCACCGCTACTACCAGGCCGGCGGCGACGTGGACTTCTCCGACGACCAGTACTACAAGATGTTCGCACGGGCCGAGAAGATCGCGGGCGACATCGACCGGGCCGCAGAGACCATCTCGGACTTCGTCCCGAAGGACGAGGTCGGCATCATCGTCGACGAGTGGGGCGCGTGGCATCCGGAAGCGACGAACGACAACGGACTCGAACAGGAGAACACCGTCCGGGACGCGGTGGCGACGGCCGGCGTCCTCGACCTCATCCACGACCGCGCCGACGTGGTCTCGATGGCGAACATCGCCCAGACCGTCAACGTCCTGCAGTGCCTCGTCCAGACCGACGAGGAGTCGGCGTGGCGGACGCCGACGTTCCGCGTGTTCGAACTCTACGAGAACCACGTGGGCCAGACCGCGCTGGAGACGAGCGTCGACACCGACGTGGAGTCGTTCGAGGGAGAGGACCACGACGTGCCGATGGTCTCGGCGTCCGCCTCGAAGGGCGACGGCGAACTGTTCGTCACGGCGTCGAACCGCCGTCACGACGAGGCCGAGACGATCACCGTCGACGCCGGGACGGACGCGTCGGTCGAGTCGGCCACCGTGCTGTTCGACGGCAAGGACATCCGTGAGTACTCGACGAAGGAGAACGCCGAGTCCTTCGAAGGCTCCGACCTGGCTGTCGACGACGAGGGCGACGGCACCGTCACGTTCGAAGCCCCCGCGTCATCTGTCGTCGGTCTGACGCTCTCGGAGTAACGCGGCCGCAACCTTTCTTGTTCAAGCTGACAGCAGGGATACAGTTATTGTGGTGACGTGTGAACACGTGACTGCGTCATGAACGAGCGCGACTCCACTAGCCAGCACAGCCGCCGGAAGTACCTCGCCGCGGTCGGCGCCGTCGGAATCGGAGCGGTCGGGTCAGCCGGCGTCCTCGCGGGCCGCGGGCGCAAGGACGAACCGACAGACGTCGAGGGCACGCTGTACTCGCCCCCGTCGGGAGCGCCCGCGCCCGGGTCGCTGTATCCGCGAGTCACACGTCTGAAGCACGGCCCGGGGAAGGGCGGCGAGAAGCAGTTGCTCGCGACCTTCGAGTACTATCCGTCGATGAGCGGCGGGTCCGAGCCGTACTTCCCCGTCTACCGAAGCACGGACGGGGGTGAGACCTGGTCGAAGTTCTCCGAGATCCACGACACGAGCGGGAAGGACTGGGGGCTTCGCTACCAGCCGACGCTGTTCGAACTCCCGCACGCGGTCGGTCCGTGGCCGGCCGGGACGGTGCTGGCCGCCGGGAACTGTATCCCGATACTCGACGATCCAGCAGACGTTCCCGAGGGAGAGATCGGCGAACTCGGCGAGACGAGCATCGACCTGTACGCCAGCACCGACCGGGGGGAGTCATGGGAGTTCGTGAGCACCGTCGTCACGGGCGGGACTGCAGTCCCCCACGAAGGGAACAGCCCGGTCTGGGAGCCGGAACTCGGGCTCGACGCTGACGGGAACCTCGTCTGTTACTTCGCCGACGAGCGACAGGGGAGCGACGACGACTACAACCAGTTGGTCGGGTACAAGGCCTCCGAGGACGGCGGCCAATCGTGGGGCGACGAACAGTTCGTGGCGGCCGTCCCGAACGAGACGTCGCGACCTGGGATGCCCGCAGTCACTCCGCTACCCAACGGCACCTACATGATAACCTACGAGGTCGTCGGACCGGATCATCTGTGGGGCGAAGTGCACGTCAAGACCTCGCCCGACGGGCGAGACTGGGGCGACCCGACCGACTTGGGGACCCTCGTCTCGACGGCCGACGGCCGGCGGTTCGTCAACGGCCCCTACGTCACGTGGACCAGCGCCGGCGGGAAAGACGGGACGATACTCGTCTCCGGGAAACAGCTCGTCGACGGGAACCGCGACCTCGCAGCGGGCAACGGTGAGGTCGTTCTGGCGAACTCGAATCTCGACGGGAGCGGCGACTGGGAGGCCGTGGACGCGCCGCTGTCGTTCGAGACGGAGAGCGAACTCGGTGGCCGGGCGTTCGTCGGCTGGACCACGCCGCTGCTCCCCTCGCGCCACGGGGACGAACTGCTGCAGCTGACCTCGACGGCGGCCAACTCGGAGCTGTGTGAGATCAGCTACGGGGTGGAGTCGCTGAATCTGGACGACGGCCGGTAGCGCTACCGACCGAACGTCGTCGAAAAGTCGTTTCTGCGGTCGTCACCGACAACGGACCGCTCCGACGAGACGGTCGCGTCCGTTTCGTCGCTGTCCGACGCGTCTCGCTCCGCGGCCACGAGTTCCGTGTGGAACGCGGCCACGAGCGCGGGAAACACGAACGGAAGCGCGATGGTCAGGAGCGCGCTCACGAGCAACAGCGTCCCGGTGACGATGCCGACGAGCACCGTCGCGACCGGGTTCTCGACCGACCACCGGTATCCGCCCGTGACGGCGCCGACCGCGTCCGCGCCGTCCGCGAGCGAGACGAACGCCAGCGCGAAGACGACCCAGGCGTGATACGCGAGGTAGAAGCCGACAGCGCCGAGAACGCCCGAGAGCGGCGCGCCCGTGGCCGCGTACTGACCGAGATAGAGGACGGCGATGGCGGGAAACACGACCAGCAGCCCGCTGAACAGGACCGAATCGAGCCAGTGGGCCGCGAGCGTCTCCCTGACCGCTCCGCGGTCGATCCGACCGTCCTCTCGGACGGACCGGACTGCGCTGTAGGCCCCCAGCGTCGCCGGGCCGACAGTGACCAGTGGCAGGGACGCGAGGACCCAGCCGACGCTGATCGCCACCATCGGCAGCGGGTGGCGATACACCTGACGCGCCGCGGTGGCGAGCGCGCGGTGGACGCCGACGGTCGCGTCCGCGGAGTCGCCGTCGCTCATCGTCATCCGGTCGCGCCCTGCATCTGGACGGCCCGCACGATCTGTCCCTGGAAGATGAGATAGATTACGAACAGGGGCAGCGAGCCGAGGATGGCGACGGCCATGTGGAGCCCGGGCGTGTCGATGTTACCCTGATAGAGGTTCACGAGGCCAATCGGTAGCGTGTAGGCCGTCTCGTTCGACAGTACGAGCAGGGGCCAGAGGAAGGCGTTCCAGTTGTAGACGAACATGAACAGCGCGAGCGCCGAGAGGATGGGCTTCGCGAGCGGCAGGATGATGCGCGTGTACACCTGGAACGTCGAGAAGCCGTCGAGTCTGGCCGCCTCCTCGTACTCCACCGGGATGTCTCTGAAGAACTGATAGAGGAGGAACACCCCGAGCGGGCTCGCGGCCGCCGGCATGATGACGCCCCAGTAGGAGTTGATCAGGCCGAGGTCCGAGACGATCTGGTACAGGGGCACGATGTTCATGTAGTACGGGACCATGAAGCTCGCGAGGATGATCCCCATGACGACCCCCTGTCCGGGCCAGTCCAGACGGGTGAGCGAAAACGCGATCATCGAGTCGATGGCCACGATGAGAATCGTCGCCCCGCCGGCGATGATGAACGTGTTGATCGTCCACTGGACGACCAGCGTGTTGTCCAGCAGGTACCGGTAGTGCTCGAACGTGATGGGTTCGCCCACCAGCGGCGGAATCCAGTACGGCCGGGGGTCACGCAGCAGCCTGTTGGGCTGGAACGACCGCGAGATGGTGTACAGGTACGGGACCGCCATGAGGAACGCGAACCCGTAGAGGGCCACGTGCAACAGGGCGCTCCGAACGGCGTCCTCGGTCAGATAAGCGCCGAGCGACCGCGATTGCGTCGATTCAGGCATTGGAATCACCGATTACCTTGAAGTTCACGATGGCGATCAATATAAGGATGGCGACGAGCACGTATCCCATCGCCGCGCCGTAGCCGAACTGCTGCTGGGAGAACGCGCTCCGGTAGAGGTAGTAGACCAGCGTGTCCGAGGAGTCGCTCGGGCCACCCTGAGTCATGATGTACGGCTGTGCGAACACCTGGAACTGGAGAATGAACTGCACCATCACGACGAACACGACCGAGTTCCGCATCTGCGGGAGCGTGATGTCCTTGAACGCGCGCCAGCCGGTCGCACCGTCGAGCCGAGCGGCCTCGTAGAGCCGTTCGGGGATGCTCTGGCGGGCGGCGAGGAAGATGACGAAGTTGAAGCCCACGAGCCACCACACCGTCATGAACGCGAGCGACGCCATCACGAGGTCCGGCGAAGTGAGCCAGCCCGGCGGGTTCTCCATGACGAAGCCGAGGTAGTAGTTGAGCAGGCCGTAGCTCTGGGAGTACACCTGCCCCCAGACCAGCGCCACGACCGCGACGGTCAGGACGTAGGGGCTAAAGTAGATGGCACGCAGCGTTCGCTTCCCGGTGACGTCCCGGTTCACGCCGAGCGCCATCACGAGTCCGAGGACCACGAGCGCCGGGACCGAGATGGCGACGAACAGGAGCGTCCCCTCCATGGCGTTGTAGAACACTGGGTCCTGGAACAGTTCGACGTAGTTCCCGAGGCCGACCCACTCGGTCTCCGTGAGGTCGAATTTGTTCGGGTAGGTGTGAAGGCTCATGTACAGCCCCTTCACCGCGGGCCAGACGAGGAACACCGTGAACACCGCGAGGTACGGGATCGACCAGAGGACGCCCTCTATGGTCTCCTTCCGGAGCCCCATGAACGTCTTGCGATTCGTGCCTGTATCACCTCCCGAAATGCGTTCTGATATTCCCATCGTCTACTTACTCCGAGATACCGTTGGAGACCGTCTCGATGCCGGACTGGACTCCCGCCTGGGGCTCGGCGTTGTGCGCCCAGATGTCGACGAGCCAGGTGTACCAGTTCTGGGCGTTCGGGTCGCCGTTCGGGACCTTCGGGTGGTAGAAGTAGTCGCCGTCCTCCGCCATCTCGACGTACTTGTTGAGGGTCTTGTCGTAGTACGGACTGTTCTGGAACGCGTCGGACTCGTAGATGCTGTTCGCGGCGGGCAGGTGGCCGGCTTCAGCACCCCACGAGGGGTTCTGCGTGGTCATCCAGTGAGCGACCTGTGCCGCGATTTCCGACTTCGCGTCGCTGCGTCCGTCCTTCTTCGGGAGGACGAGCGAGTGGCCGTCGGCCCACACCTTGTCCTGTTGCTTGTTCGGACCGACCGTCGGCTCGAAGAAGCCCCAGTTGAGGTCTTCGACGCCGGAGAGGGCGGCGACGTACCAGGTCCCGTTCATCGCCATCGCACAGGACCCGTTCTGGAACGCGTTGTTCCCCCAGGTGTCCTCGCTCGTGGCGGGGGCCCATCCCATGTCACCGGTCATGTCGGAGAAGAGCTGGGCGATGTTCATCCCGGCTTCGCTGTCGAAGGTCGGGTTCCACTCGTCGTCGTAGAGGCTCCCGCCCTGCTGTTTGACCCAGGAGCTCCAGGTACGGAACGACCCGAAGCCGTCGTTGTACGGCGACTGGGTGAAGGCAGCCGCGTCGGTATTCTGTGCGACCGCGTTCCCTGCCGCCTCGAACTCGGACCAGTTTGTCGGCGGACTCTCCGGGTCCAGTCCGGCCTGCTCGAACAGGTCCTTGTTGTAGTAGACGCCGATGGGGTGCATGTCCATCGGGAGGGCGTTGACGGTGCCGTCCACGGTGACGAGGTCCCAGTGACTTTCGGTGTAGTCGCTCTGGATGGACCCCGTGTCGGCGTACTGGCCGATTGGGTCGATGCCGCCGGCCCACGCGCGCAGATACGCGGCGTGCATCACGGCCATGTCCGGGGCCTGCCCCCCCGAGAGCGCGGTGAAGAGCTTGTTGTAGTACTCGTTCCAGGGTGTACGCTGTCGATTGATCGTGACTTCGGCGCTCGTATCGAGGGGCTGCTCCTCGTTGAACTTGTTGACGATGCTCTCCATGATCGGCCCTTCGCCGCCGCTGAAGAGCTCCCAGAAGGTGATCTCGTAGGATTCGCTGCCACCGTCGCCGGTGCTGCCGCCGTCACTGCCACCGTCACCGCCATCGCCGCCGTCGCCGCCGTCACCGCTGTTGCCCCCACAGCCGGCGAGCGCGACAGTACCAGCGACACCGAGCGATTTGATAAACGTTCGACGGGTCTCACTACCCGAGGCTTTCGGAACCATGTGCTACCATTACATTCTGAACTATTTATAGCTTTATTTGTAGTGGAAGGACATGCCGGTTCTTGCCAGCGATCCCTGTCACTCCGAGTGGGCGTCGACGAGCATGCGGAACACTCTAATCACAACTATTATTATGCCAGTTGGCAATTACGGCAGTATGGGTACGGTTAGCATCGAAAACGTACGGAAGGTCTACGACGGCGACCCTGAGGTCGTGGCAGTCGACGACGTGAGCTTCGAGATCGCGGACGGCGAGTTCCTCACGATTGTCGGCCCCTCGGGGTCGGGGAAGTCGACACTACTGCGGATGATCGCGGGGCTCGAAGATATTTCGGGAGGGACGATCAAAATCGGGGATCGAGTCGTCAACGGCGTACAGCCCCAAGACAGGGACGTCGCGATGGTCTTCCAGAACTACGCGCTGTACCCACACATGTCCGCGCGAAAGAACATGTCCTATGGGCTGGAATTGACGACCGACCTCCCCGACGAGAAGATACAGCAGCGCGTCGAAGAGGCCGCCGAGATGATGGGCGTCACCGAACAGCTCGATAAGCGGCCCGGAAACCTCTCCGGTGGCCAGCAGCAGCGAATCGCGACCGGACGGGCAATCGTCCGCGAACCGTCCGTGTTCCTGTTCGACGAGCCGCTCTCGAACCTCGACGCCAAGCTCCGCCTCCACATGCGGACGGAACTCCAGCAGCTCCAGGACAAGCTCGGTACGACGACGGTGTACGTCACCCACGACCAGGAAGAGGCCATGACGATGTCCGACCGCATCGCGGTCGTCAACGGCGGCCAACTCCAGCAGATCGGGACGCCGGAGGAGATTTACGACGAGCCCCGAAACCTGTTCGTCGGCGACTTCGTCGGCAGCCCGCCGATGAACCAGTTCGACGTCCGCCTGGACGGGTCGACGCTGGTCGGTAACGGCTTCACCTACGAGGTCTCGGACGCGATCAGCGAGCGCATCGATCAGTACGCTCAGGGGGTCGACGAGTTCGTTCTCGGCATCCGTCCCGAGAACATCACCATCGTCGACGACGATCACCCGAACTCGATCCGTGCGTACCTCGACGTTCGGGAACCGGTCGGCTCTGACAACTATCTCCACATGGACATCGACGGCGAGGAGTGCTGGGTCCGCGTGCCCGGCGACGTGAAACCCGAAACGAACCAGAACCTCGCCCTCGAATTCGACGAAGAGCGTCTCCACCTGTTCCGGCAGTCGGACGGTATCAACATACTCGCTGCAGACGAACCGACGAAAGAGATTCCCCCCGCGGAGCAGACTCAGTAGGCGCAAAAGCGGAATTGGGCGGTTGGGATACGGACCGCAATCTTCCTATTGGCTGGTTTGGACATGTACCTCAATGTACCGGATGAGCCGTTGGTGACGCGAAAATCCACGCAACGGAAACGATCCAGCGCCCCGATTCACGGGCCACGTTCCGATTACCCCAAGCCACGTTCACATATACGGAACGCTCTGGATAACACGGGTACACGTGTTACTCCAGTCCCCCAAGCTAACCACTCCGACGCAGATCGGCCAGGCGTGCGTAATTCGGCGTCCTGTCGGTCTTTCAATTCCAGAGTCCCTACCGCGGATGTAATATCGAAATTAGTACCGTTCCACATTCCAGAACAAGCGAGCGTCATTTCGGGAGAGGAGCGTAGATAGTTGAACACAGGACCCGAAGTACCGAACGGGAATTTAGAATGTCTGAAACTCCGAAGCGATTGCTCGGCTTCGAAACAGCAGGTGTCGATATCACACGTATATTTCGGAATCTCCTGGGAGCGAACGCGATATGTAACACGATATCCTCCAACGGTAGGTGTTTTTTCTCTTTATCCCCCAGGCGCCTATATCTATCTCTACCTCCTAAGAGAAGTAGCCATATTGGCAACAATATCCTCATATATGGATTCATACCTACACACTATGTCTCCATCTTTGGCCATTATAGTGCAAGTTCGGATGTGCGGCAGATTTTATCGCAAAACGAGTCGGAAATTCGGTGGTACACGTGTACGTCTCCGTTGATTGTGCCTGAAAAAGTACGTCGGGACAGCGTCCGTCCCATCGTTTGGAAACGGGCGCAGGAGCGTCCACACGCCGTTGACTGAACTGGAATCGCCCACAGACGTGCGAAAACTGCGAATGAGATGCCGCGGCCCGATATCTGTCGTTAGTACCCCAGTTCCTCGCGGATCAGGACGACAGTCGTTCGACCTTCTTCGAGTTCCTGCCGGAAGATGAGCTGTTTGGCGATAGCGGATTCGACGCCGTAGGCGTCTTTGGCGCGCTCGTTCTCGAGCGGGTACGCGACGGACTCCAGTCGCTCCAGCGCGTCGTCGAGCGTGGGGACGATCTTGTTGACGCCGCTGACGATGACGACGTTCTCGGCGGCGAAGGGGTACGCTCCCACGCGACTCCCCGAGCGGTCGGCCGCGACGAGTTCGCCCGTCTCCGCGATAGCGTTGATACCACCGAGGAAGTACTCCGCGGTCTGTGACTCGCGGCGGGCCGCCTGGCGCTGTTCGTCGTCGTCGATGCTCCAGATCTCGTCGGGCAGACTCTCCCACTCGTGATCGCCCTCGGTCAGGTAGTCGACGAACCCGACCTCTTCGAGGGTCGTCGAGTGCCCGTTCATCACCAAGGCGTCGGCGGGGATGTGAGACTTGAGCGTTTCGAGCGCGTCGTCCGCCGAATCGGCGACGACGACGTCGAATCCGTTTGCCTCCAGATTGGCGACCGTCTCCTCGATAGTGTCGTCGTCCGGGAGGTCGTCGAGCGCTGCCTCGATTTCGGTGTCGTCTACGTAGTCTGATTTTTGCTGGCTCATGGAATACGGTGTTGTCGACGTCGAACAGTATTCACGCGAATCTCTTAACCGCTCGCGGACACCGGCGTCGCCTAATAACACCGATGTCACTCGGCGACAGACCGGGACAGATACCAGCGGATGGAAGAGGATTTCACGCGGTGGGCCGAACGGTACGGCGATGTGGCGTGAGAATTCTGATCCGCGCCGCTTCGAGGGCGGATCACTGGTCCCCGTCGCAACGTATCTCCTGACCCTCGCAGTCCTGTCCGGCCTCCTGTTCGTCTCACCGACCGATTCTCCACCGCCGCTTCTCGGGATGGGCTGGGGCATCTTCCTCGGTGCGCTCGCCGTCGGTGCACTCGTGGTCGAAGGCGTCTCACCGCGGTCGCTCCTGGCACCGCCACGGTCGCTCCTGCTCGCCGTCGCCGGCGTAGTCGGTTTCTGGGCGACGTACAATCTGATTGCGGGGGGCTTCGCTCTCGTCGGGACTACCGGGTTCGAACTCGAAGGGTCGAGAGTCGCCGCTCATCCGGGCATGTATCTCGCAGCCCTCGGGAGTTCGCTCCTGTTTACCGCGATCCCGGAAGAGCTCATGTTCCGCGGATATCTTCAGTCGAAGTTCGTCGCGCTCGTCGGTGACAGAACCCGACAGAGAATCACGATCGGCGTCGTCACTGCGGCGGCCTTATTCGCGCTCTTTCACCTCCCGCGCTGGGTTCTCGTATCTGGGCATGGATTTGGACCGGCGTTAGTGGCGCGGCTGTCGGGATTGGTCCTTTCCGGGATCGCCTACGGTTTCGCGTTCCTGCTGACGCGGAACATCTGGCTGGTCGCGCTGTTCCACGCGACGATGAACCACCCACCGTTCCTGCTCACGATACAGTATCCGCCCGAGTTACACTTTCTCGTCGGTGTCATCGAGTACACAGGGCTCGTCGCAGTAGCGTTCGTGATCGGCCGAGCGACTGGGCCCGTCGGGTCGGTCGAAGCCGTGTCCCAGCGACTCTCGTCGTCAGACGACTGAGAGCGACCGAGACCCACCGCCGCGGGAGCGACCAGTTGCGCGCGTCCACGTCGAAGCGCCCACACAGACACCACCATGTCCGCTGTTCTCGGTGTGGACGGCGTCCGTCGTGACAGGAACAGCGGACAAAGTGGTGTGAAACCGAGTAGAGCGGAGGTGCACGTGACGACGCGACCGCGGCACGAATCCCGACGACCTCACGAATCCAGTGACGTGAGTTGTCCAGCGGACGGAGTTGAGGGGATTACAGCGGACATGGTGGTGTTACTCCGAGAATTGGATTCGTGCTAACAACGTGGCGAAACTCACGACAGCTCGGAGCTCGACCGAGACAGACAGAAGGTCGGTGTACGATGGAGTAGGGACACCATCGTGTCCGCTGTTTTCGCACGCTCCTACCAGAACAGCGGACATGGTGGTGTACGCAAGCCGGGAGAGGGCGAAGGGACCCTCCCACCCCACTATGTCCGCTGTTCTCCGTCGGGAGGGTGGGGGTCAAGGAGTTGTGAGAGACAGCGACTACTGAACGATCACTTTCAGTAGCGTACTAGCTCTCTAGAGAAGACTTCACGATCTTTCTGTTCGTTATATTATTACTAGCTCATTACAGTTACAGCGAAAGCAGTTGAGGCTACGGACCAACTCAAACGGTATGGTAATAAACTTTTCCCAAGTTTAGAATTCGTTCTCTACCCCCTCCCCACCCCTCAATCCAACAACTGCGGACATAGTGGGGTGGGGGTGTCCTCCATATCTTTAAAAACACTCCAGAACAACGGACACTGCGGACACTGCGGACATGGGTGGTTTTATGTGCCCGCTGGCCAATGTCTCAACGAGAACAATGGGGATATTCGAGCGGGACACCGAAATCTATCTTGATCGGGATGCGCTTCGGGAGGATTACCAGCCCGAGAATCTCGTCGGTCGTGATACCGAACTCGACCGGTACAAGGCGGCCCTCCAGCCCGTCATCAACGGCGAACAGCCGAACAATATCTTTCTCTACGGGAAAACCGGGGTCGGAAAGACGGCCGGAACTCGGTATCTCATCGACCATCTGAAAGCCGACGCGGCCCAGTACGAGGACATCGATCTCACGGTGGAGATGTTGAACTGCGACGGCCTTTCGAGCAGCTATCAGATCGCGACCCGTCTCGTCAACGAGTTTCGGAACGAGACGAACCAGATCAGTACGACCGGATATCCCCGAGCGACGGTCTACGACATGCTCTGGACCGAACTCGACTCCTGCGGCGGAACGATCTACATCGTCCTCGACGAGGTCGACCACATTCAGGACGACAGTATTCTCTATCAACTCCCGCGTGCCCGCGCGAACGAAAACCTCAGTTCGGCGAAGATCGGCATCATCGGTATCTCGAACGACTTCTCGTTCCGTGACAACCTCTCCCCGAAGGTCAAGAGCTCCCTGTGTGAGGAGGAAATTCAGTTCCCGGCCTACGACGCGAACGAACTGATCAAGATTCTGGAACAGCGCGCCGAGGTCGCCTTTCACGAGGGGGTCCTCGAAGACGGCGTCATCGAACTCTGTGCCGCTTACGGTGCCAAAGACGCGGGTGACGCCCGACAGTCGCTCGACCTCCTGATGAAAGCGGGCGACCTGGCCCGCGACAAGGAGACCGACACGATCTCCGACGACCTCGTTCGGGAGGCGCGCGACGTTCTCGAACGAGGGCGGATTCGCGAGGGCATCTCCGGGTTGACCCAGCACGGCCATCTGGTCGTCTACGCGCTGGTGACTCTGGACCAGGAAGGGAAGACGCCGGTTCGAACGCGAGACATCCGGCCCCGGTACACGAACTTCGCCGAAAAAGCGGGGATCGACCCTCTCGTCCCCCGGCGGATGAGAGATCACCTGGGCGAACTGTCGATGCTGGGTATCATCTCGGCTATCGAACGCAACGAGGGACGCCGAGGCGGAACCTATCGTGAGTACTCCGTCGAGATGGATCCGAAGATGATACTCTCCGCGCTCGAGGACACCGTCGACGACGTCGGTATTCACACCTCGGTCGCCGACCTCATCGACCGAGACGTGACGCTCTCCGACTTCGAATCCATGTCCTAACCGTCTCTGACGGCAATCAACTGCGGACAGGGTGGTGTTGGAACAGCGGACGTACTGGTGTTATCCTGCGCGTTCGAATCCCCCAAGCGCCAGAACTGTGAATCAGGCGTCAGAATTGCGACCCAAGCGTCAGAACGGCGGACAGTGTGGTGTTGGGTGTGGACCGTGGCCGAGGCGACGCCGGACCGACAGACCGCTCGTCCGAGAACTGACAGACCGTACGTTCGGTTATCTCGGACAGGGGACTCTCGAAACTGCGGACATTCCGGTGTTGGAACGGCGGACACACTGGTGTGGTGACGGTGGACACGCAGATATGGTGCCAGCGGACACGCTAGTCTCGAAGCCGTCTGAAATCGGTGCCACAGAACAGCGGACACACTGGTGTCTGTCTCGGGCCACCGGTAACTGAAATGACTGTCTCTTCCCCGAAATCACCACGAAACCGTACGTCGTTGCCCGCCGAGACAGTCTCGGGACAGCGACCGAACCGCTCATCGAACGGCGGACAGGGTGGTGTGGTCTTCACGACGCCACTGCGTTACTCCGGACGAAGTGGTGTCCGAACATCGAACGAGGCCCGAGGGCCGCCGGTGCGGACGGGTACGCAGACTCCAAATGAACAAAAGCACAACTGGTAAGTAAAAGAAACCAACCGGCAATTAACAGCGGACACGGTGGTGTGGGGTCCCTGCGAGTTCGAGGGAAACAGCGGACACGGTGGTGTCGGCTATCGGGGACGGGACGTCGGAACAGCGGACAAAGTGGTGTTCGACCGCCGGACACACCGGCGATAGAACAGCGGACAGGGTGGGGTTCGGTCCCGGGCGAAGTCGCGGTGACAACACGGCTTCGGGGGAACGAAACAGCGGACAGAGTGGTGTCCCGCTTCGGTTCCGCGAAAGGCCGATGAGTCGAACTGACACCTCCTCGACGGAGCTATTCGTCCGGACCGAACAGCGCGGCGGCGTCGTCCGGCGTGTCGAAGTCGTGGAAGTGCTCGCCTTTCTCTTTCGTGAGGATGTTCAGAGCGGCGGCCGCGCCGTCGCCGGCGGAGATGACCGCCTGCCACTCCTCGGCGCGGACCATCGCACCGGTGGCGTAGGCGTCGGTGACGCTCGTCTCCATCGTCACGTCCACGTCGACCGTGTCGTCGTCCGTCATCGCACAGCCGAGGGACTCGGCGAGGTCGCGGTTCGCCCCGGTCGCGAGGACGACGTAGTCCGCCTCGTGGGTCTGGCCGTCCGCGGAGACCTCGAAGCCCGAGTCGGTCTCCTGGACGTCGGTCACTTCCGTGCCCTGCCGTCTCTCGACGCCGAAGCTATCGACCTGCTCGCGGGCCGTCTCGAGGAACGCCGTCCCGTCCTGTGACCCGACCCCGAGGTAGTTGAACAGGTGGGCCTTGTGCATCCACGTCCCGTCGGTGTCGAACACCGTCGTCTCCAGCCCATTTTTCTGTGCGAACAGCGCGGCGCTCAGGCCGGCGGGACCACCGCCGACGACGAGTACGTCGGTCACGACATGACGTTACGCCGACACAGTTGTAACCGTTTTGATTCGATACACGCTATCGGATGACACGCGAGCCACGGAATGTGTGCGTTCCCCGGAACGAGTGCCAGCCGACGGCTCACTCCACCCAGACCGTCTTCGCGTTCGTGAACTCCCGGATGCCGTGCGTCGAGAGTTCGGTCCCGTAGCCGGAGTCCTTGATACCACTGAACGGAAGCCGGGGGTCAGACTGCACGATCTGATTGACGAAGACGTTCCCGGCGTCGATTTCGGGGACGAGCGCCTCGCCGCGGTCGGCGTCCGCGGTCCAGACGCTCGCACCGAGTCCGAAGTCGGTATCGTTCGCGACGTGCACCGCCGCCGATTCGTCGGGCACGGCCGTCACCGTCGCGACCGGCCCGAACAGCTCTTCGTCGGCGGCCGGACACCCGTCCGGAACGTCTGTCAGAACCGTCGGCGGGTAGTAGTGACCATCGCGGGCCAGCGGTTCCCCGCCCGTGACGACGGTCGCGCCGACGTCGACGGAGGCCTGTACCTGCTCGTCGAGCTGTCCGAGGATGTCCGCCCTCGCCAGCGGTCCGACGTCCGTCGCCTCGTCGGTCGGGTCGCCGACGGTGAGCGCCTCCATCCGTCGGGCGACCGCGTCGAGGAACTCGTCGTAGACCGCCTCGTGGACGACGAACCGCTTGGCGGCGATACAGGACTGGCCGGCGTTCTGCGTGCGTGCCGTCACCGCTCGCTCCGCGACCGTCTCGACCGGGGCGTCGTCGAGGACGACGAACGGGTCGCTCCCGCCGAGTTCGAGGACGGTCTTCTTGAGGGCCGCACCGCTCTCGGCGGCCACCGCTCGCCCGGCGCGCGTGCTCCCGGTCAGCGTGACCGCCGCGACCCGGTCGTCCGCGATCACGCCGGCGACCCGGTCGGTGGGAATCTGCAGCGACGAGAAGGTCCCCTCGGGATAGCCCGCCTCGCGGAAGATCGACACAATCGCCTGAGCGCACCCGAGCGTGTTCGGGGCGTGTTTGAGCAGGCCGACGTTGCCGGCGGTGAGGTGGGGCGCGGCGAACCGGAACACCTGCCAGAACGGGTAGTTCCACGGCATGATGGCCAGCACCGGGCCGAGCGGCTCGTAGCTGACGTAGGTCTTCGTTCCGGGTGCGCCGTCGAGGCGCTCGTCCTGGAGCTGTTCGGCCGCCCGCTCGGCGTAATACTCACAGACCCACGCGCACTTCTCGACCTCAGCGCGTGACTGGTTGATCGGCTTGCCCACCTCGTCGGTGATGAGTGCCGCGTACTCCTCTTTCCCGTCGCGAAGCACCGTCGCCACGTCGTCGAGAAGCGCCTCGCGCTCTGCGATTCGACGGTCGCGCCACGCGTCGAACCGCTCTGTGGCGGTGTCGAGCGTCGCCTCGACGGCGGCCTCGTCGTCGACCGCGTACGTCGCCAGGGGCTCGCCGGTCGCGGGATTCGTCGTCTCGAACGGCGTCGTGGTGTCCCCGCTCATGGCCAGATCCCCAGCGTCTCGTGGCTCTCGGCAACTCGCTCCAGTGCGACGGCGTACGCCGCGTCCCGCCAGGGGACCTCCCGCGCTTCGCGGCTCTCTCTGACAGCCTCCCAGGCCGACAGTATTCGGTCGTCGAGTTCGGCCCGCACTTCGTCGTGAGTCCACGACCGACCGTTCGTGTTCTGGAGCCACTCGAAGTAGCTCGCGGTGACCCCGCCGGCGTTGGCGAGGATGTCGGGAATCACCGGGATCCCCCGCTCGGCGAGAATCTCGTCGGCCTCGGCCGTCGTCGGCTCGTTCGCGCCCTCGACGACGATAGAGGCTCCGACGTTCGGCGCGTTGTCCGCGGTCAGGACGCCGCCGACGGCGGCGGGAATCAGCACGTCCACGTCGAGTTCGAGCAGCGCCTCGTTCGTCACCTCGTCGGCCTCGGCCGCGGCCTCCCGGTCGGAGAGCGGGCCGGTCTCCGCCGAGAGCGCGTCGACGTCGAGTCCGCTCTCGTCGAAAACGCCGCCGTCGATGTCGCTCACGGCGACGACGGACGCGCCCCACTCGTCGAGGAGTCGGGCGGCGTGGCCGCCGACGCTCCCGAAGCCCTGAATCGCCACGGTCAGCCCGTCGACCGAGTGGTCGTAGTAGCGCGCCGCCTCGCGGGCGACGAGCGCGGTGCTGCGACCCGGGGCCTCCTCGCGGCCGGCGAGGCCGCCGACGCGCGGGGGTTTTCCGGTGACGACGCCGCGAGTGCCGTCGCCGGTCTGCATCTTGTACACGTCGGCAATCCACGCCATCGTCTGGGCGTCGGTGCCCATGTCCGGCGCGGGGATGTCGGTCTGCGGACCGACGAACGACCGCATCTCCTCGGCGAACCGGCGGGTGAGCCGACGCTTCTCCTCGGTCGAGAGCGACCGCGGGTCGACGGCCACGCCGCCCTTCGCTCCGCCGAAGGGCAGATCGAGGAGCGCGCACTTCCACGTCATCGCCATCGCCAGAGAGACGCACTCTTCGGCGGTCACGCCGGGAGCGTACCTGATGCCGCCCTTGTACGGGCCGCGGACGTTGTCGTGCTGCGCCCGGAACCCCTCGAACACCTCGATGTCGCCGTCGTCGAGGCGCACCGGAATCGAGACGCGGTGGACCTGCGAGGGATACTTCAATCGCTCGACGTACTCGTCGCTGACGTCCACCAGGTCCGCGAGCCGGTCCAGCCGTCGTTTGGCCGTCTCGACCGCCGGTTCGTCGGCCGCCGTCTCCGCTGTCGTGGCGTTCGCTGATATCATCGTCGCTATACCGCGCCCTTCGAACCCATTCCTTAATAGTTTTTCCAAATATTAGTGTATATATGGGATTAGAATCTAACTAGTAAAGGATATTGGGACAAACTCCAATAACCCTCTCTCGGTCACTCCATCGGCTCCGACTGAAGCAACGCGGCCAGCGTGTCCGGGTCGAAGTCGTTCAGGGGGCGGGGTTCGTCCTTGATGGTCTTGATGACGAACTTGGAACTCGTCTGCTCGACGCCGTCGATGGACTCGTAGTCCTCGATGAGGCGCTCGACCATCCCGCGACTGGACAGGTGTGCGATGACGACGAAGTCGGTGTCGCCCATCGTGAAGTAGACCTGATTGACGCCTTCCACGTCTCCCAGCGCCGCCCCCACGTCGTCGTGGTACTGCTCGCTGTACTCCGCCGTCACCTCGGTGATGACGGTGATGTTCAGGCCGACCGCTTCGAGGTTCACGTCGAGTAAGTCGTTCGTGACGACGCCGCGCTCTCTGAGTTTCTCCAGGCGGTAGTGGACCGTCGAGGTCGGAATACCCGTCTCCTCGGACAGTTTCTCCGCGCTGCCGGTTCCAAGTCGCGCGACCGCCGAGAGGATGGTCACGTCCTTCTCGTCCATCGTTGAATCAGGTCCCACTTCACCGGCCGCCGTTGAATACGTTCCGACGGCGTACCGGGCCGCCCGGTGGACCGTTCCGCGGGCTTCCGTCACCGCGCCCGCTCAGGGCCGCCGGAACTCGATGGCCATCCCCTGGCCGTAGCCGACGCACTCGGTGGCGAGGCCGAGGCTATCGTCGCGTCGGCGCATCTCGTGGAGCAGGGTCACCGGCAACCGCGCGCCGGTCGCCCCCAGCGGGTGGCCCAGTGCGATGGCCCCGCCGTTGACGTTGAACCGCTCGTCGTCGAAGCCCAGTTCGCGCTTGCAGTACAGGCACTGACTGGCGAACGCCTCGTTGAGTTCCACGAGGTCGTAGTCGTCCGGGCTCCGGTTCTCCCGGTTACAGAGGTCGCGGACCGCCGGGACTGGACCGACGCCCATGATTTCCGGGTCGACGCCGGCGACGGCGTGGCCGCCGATCTCCCCGAGGACGGAGAGCCCGTGCCGGTCCGCGAACGCCCGGCTCGTCACCAGCATGGCGGCGGCTCCGTCGCTGATCTGCGAGGCGTTCCCCGGCGTCACGGTCCCGTCGTCGCGGAACACGGTCGGTAGCTCGGCGAGGCGGTCGAGCGACGTGTCGGGGCGGATGCCCTCGTCGCGCGACACGCGCCCGTTCGGCGTCTCGACCGGGACGATCTCCTCGTCGAAGGCCCCCGAGTCGGCCGCCTCGGCGGCGCGGCGGTGGCTCCGGAGCGCGTACTCGTCCTGTGCGGTCCGGGACACGTCGAAGCGCTCCGCGACGGCTTCGGCCGTCTGTCCCATGTTCAGGTCGTCGAGGTCGTAGCGGTCGGCCAGTCCGGGGTGGACGCTGTCGATGTTGCCCGCGATGGCCACGCGGGACATGTTCTCGACGCCGCCGACGATCAGGCACTCGCGCTGTCCCGCCGCGACGGCGTCGGCCCCGCGCGCGATGGCTTCGGCCGAGGACGCGCACCAGCGGTTGATGGTCGCGCCGGGGACCGACTCCCCGAGGTCCGAGAGGAGGGCGATGACCCGCGCGAGGTTGTTGCCCTGCTCGTCGCGCTGCTGGGCGCAGCCCCAGAGCAGGTCGTCGACCGCGTCGCCGTCGAGGCCGGTCCGCGCGAGCAGTTCGTCGACGAGCGGGACGGAGAGGTCCTCGCTCCGGACGTCCGCGAAGACGCCGTCGTCGACGCCGAGCGGCGTCCGCACCGCCTCGACGACGACCGGCGTCGTGTCCGCGGCTGTCGCGTCTCGCGGCGTCATCGGCGCTCGGCCCGGATGGCGTCTTCGAGTCCGTCGACCGCGCGTCGGAGCTGGGACCGGTCGATGGTCAGGGGCGGCTGGAATCTGATGACGTTCTTGTAGTAGCCGCCGACGCCCATCACGATGCCCTCCTCCTCGCGGAGGTGCTTGCCGACCCGCTTGGCGAGGTCGGCGGCCGGGGACGGGGCGTCACCGGGCCCTCGCTCGTCGGGGTCGACCAGTTCGACGCCCTGCATCAGGCCGAGGCCGCGCGTCTCACCGACGGCGTCGAGCGATTCGAGCGCGGCGAGTTCGTCGGCCAGCCACGCACCCTGTTCGCGGGCGTTGTCGACGATGCCGCCCTGCAGTTCGTCGATGGTCGCGAGCGCCGCCGCACAACAGACCGGGTTGCCGCCGAACGTCGAGAGGTGGTCGCCCGACTCGAAGGCGTCGGCGATCTCGGCCGGCGCGGTAAAGGCACCGAGCGGCATGCCGTTGGCGATGCCCTTCGCCTGCGTCAGGATGTCCGGCGTCACGTCGAAGTGGTCCGCGGCCCAGAACTCGCCGGTCCGACCGTAGCCCGACTGGACCTCGTCCAGCACGAGCAGGCCGCCGTGGTCGTGGGCGATCTCCTTCACCCGCGAGAGGTAGTCCGCCGGCGGGACGATGATGCCGCCCTCGCCGATGACCGGTTCGACGACGACGGCCGCGAGGTCGCCGCTCGTGTGGGTGCCGATGACGCGCTCCAACTCCGCCGCCGCCTCGGCGGCGAACGCCTCGTCGTCCATGTCCCCGTAGTGCGAGCGGTACTTGTAGGGGGCCGGCGCGTGGGTCACGTCGTTCAGCGTCGGGGCCATCCCGTGCTTGTAGGCGTGGTTGCCGGTGAGCGCGAGGCTCCCGAGCGTCCGCCCGTGAAAGCCCATCTCCAGGGCGACGATCTCCTTGCCGCCGGTGTACTTCCGCGCGAGCTTGATCGCGCCCTCGACGGCCTCGGTCCCGGAGTTACAGAAGAAGGACTTCTGTAAGTCGCCCGGCGTGATCTCGGCGAGGCGCTCCGCGAGGTCGGCGACCGGCCGCGAGGGGTGGACGTACGAGCAGCCGTGGACGAACGTGTCGAGCTGGTCTTTCGCCGCCTCGACGACGGCCTCGTTGTTGTGGCCGGCGTTGGCCACCGAGATGCCCGAGAACACGTCGAGGTACTCGTTCCCCTCGTGGTCGAACAGGCGACACCCCTCCGCGCGCTCGACGGGGACGTTGAGCGACTTCCAGATCGGCATCACGTGCTCGTCGTACCCGGCGACCACGTCGTCGTTGTCGGTCGTCGATTGAGGTTTGGGACTCATACTATGGAAAGTATTATTCTCGTCTAGGTATACAATGGAAAACGCGACTAAAAAGTTACCGACTCTCAACACTCCTCGGAACGTGACGTACCCATGAGCGAAAATCCAGACCACAACGACTGGCAGTTCCAGAATCGAGACATCAAGATCCTCCGCGAACTCTCGAAGGACCCGCAGATATCCTCAAGAGAGCTCAGCGCGACGCTTAACGAAAAATACGACATCGACGTTTCCCACGTAACCGTCAGCAAGGCCATCAGGAACATGCGGGCCTCGGGCGTCTTCCGCGAGGCGATCATGCCAAACGAGGAGTTCTTCAACTTCGCCCTCTTCGAGTTCAAGTTCGACCCGCGGAACTTCGACGAGGAGTGGGAGGCGGCGATGGAGTACATCATGGACGACCCCCACACGCTGATGTACTTCATCTCCAACGGCGAGTACCAGTGGAAGACCATCATGATGTTCCAGAGCCGGGAGGCGGAGTCCCAGTGGATTCACGACTTCTACAAGCGCCACGGGACCGTCGTCTCGAACGTCCGCAACTCCGTCGTCCACAACCTCCTGAAGTTCCAGACCGACCCGGAGATCTTCGAGCTGATGGACGAGAACTGACCCGCGGTTCGTCGACACTCGCCGAAACCGGGCGTCCTCAGGCCGACTTGAGGATCAGGTTCTTCCCGAGCGCGACGTCGAGCAACAGCGGGATGACGACCGTGATGATCATGAGCACCGTCGCCATCGCGTTGATCTCCGGCGTGAGGCTCGTGCGGACCATCGTGTAGATCTCGATGGGCGCGGTCACGGTGTCCGGCTGGACCCAGAACTGCGTCGCGGTGAACTCGCCGAAGCTGATGACGAACGCCAGCAGCATGCCGGCGGCGAGGCCGGGCATGATCGACGGCAGCGTCACCTCGACGAACGTCTCCAGTTCGTTCGCGCCCAGCGTCAGCGCGGCCTCCTCGATGGAGCGGTCGAACCCGAACAGCTGTGCCCGCACGGTCACGAACACGTAGGGGAGCACCAGCGTCGAGTGGCCGAGGATGAGGAACAGGTAGTTCTTCTGCATCCCCACGTCGGACAGGAACGCCGTCAGCGCGACGCCGATGACGACCGGGCTGATGAGCATCGGCAGGAACAGCAGGCTGGAGAGGACGCTCTTGTAGCGGAAGTCCCGGCGGACGAACCCGATGGCCGAAATCAGCCCGACTGCGCCCGCGACGAGGGCACTGCCGGCCGCCACGACGAAGCTGTTGACGAGCGCGTCGAGCAGGCGGTCGCTCGCGAGGAACTCGCGGTACCAGGTCAGGCTCAGCCCTTCCGGCGGGAACGCCGCGTACTGCGTCGGGTTGAACGAGATGAGGACCACGATGAACAGCGGGAGCAACAGGAACAGGTACAGCAGCCCCGTCGCGCCCCTGATCGCGTTCCACCGCGTGTGGTCCGAGAGCCGGGTGCTCACTGGTCGAACACCTCCTCGAGCCCGACGAAGCGGTTGAAGACGGTGATGATGGCGAACAGCACCACCAGGTACACCATCGCCATGGCGCTCGCCAGCGGCCAGTCGAAGGCCTGGCCGAACGTCCTGCTGATGAGGTTCGCGACCATCATGTTCGCCGGCCCGCCCAGCAGCGCCGGTGCCATGAAGCTCCCGACGGCGAGGATGAACACGAGGATCGACCCGGCGCTGATGCCGGGCAGCGACAGCGGCAGCGTCACCTCGTAGAACGCCCGGAGCGGCGACGCGCCCATCGTCTTGGCGCTCTCGATGTACTCGTCGTCGATCTTGTTGACCGTGTTGTAGATGGGGAGTATCATGAACGGAAGCAACACCTGGACGAGGCCGGTGACGACGGCCACGTCGTTGTAGAGGTAGCCGTTCGACGCGACGCCGACCCAGCCCAGCACCGTCGTGAGAAGCCCGTCGCTACCGAGGACGAGAATCCACGCGTAGTAGCGGATGATGAGCGGCACCCAGAACGGCAGCACCACGAACAGCAACAGCAGCGAGCGATACCGGCTCTCGGTCCGGCCGAGGAAGTACCCCGGCACGTAGCCGAGCGCCAGCGTCGCGACCGTGGTGAGAATGCCGAACTTCAGGGACTGCCAGAGTATCAGCAGGTACGTGTTCCCGATCTGCCAGCCCAGCAGGTCGACGTTCTGCAGCAGGATCTCCCGGTAGTTCGCCATCGTCGCCTCGTAGACGATGGTCCCGCCGGCTCCCCGCTGCCAGAACGACAGCGAGAGGATGTAGGCGAGCGGGGCGAGGAGGAACAGGGCCATCCACGCCAGGCCGAGGCCGGCCTGGAGGACGGTGAGCAACCGCTCGCGGCGCTTGACGACCTGGATGCCGCGCACGACTGGGTCGGCCCGCAGCACGGCCGTCCAGAGACGGAACCGGAGCGGCTGGCTGCTCGCGGGCCGCAGGTCTTCGGTGCGGGTCTCGTGGCGCTCGCTCATGCCGTGGACTCACCGGCGGTGCCCGAGTGCTGGTCGGTCCCCGGATCGCGGGCCACGACGAGGTTCTCCGGGGGCACGCTGACGTACACTGTGTCGTCCGGTTCGAACGACTCGACGTCCGTGAAGCCGTGCTTCGCGACGATGAGCTCCGTCCCGTCGTCGAGCCGACAGAAGAACTGCGTCTTCTCGCCCAGGTAGTTCGTCGTCGCGATTTCCGCCGGGAACTCGTTGACCGCGCCGGTCGGCTCGCGTGACACGTCGAGTTTCTCCGCGCGGAGGAAGACGCTGAGCCGGTCGCCCGGCGTCGCCGCGACGGACTGGGGGAGTTCGAACGTCACGCCCGCGTCGGTCTCCAGAACGGGCGTTCCGTCGGGATTGCCGACCGAACCGGAGAGCTGCGAGGACTGGCCGATGAAGTTCGCGACGAACTCCGAGTCGGGGCTCTCGTAGATGTCGAGCGGCCGGCCCTGCTGTGAGAGGCGGCCGTCGTCGAGCACGGCGACGCGGTCGGACATCGCGAACGCCTCGGCCTGGTCGTGGGTGACGTAGATGGTCGTGATGCCGAACTCCCGCTGGATGCGCTCGACTTCGACGCGCATCTGCTCGCGGAGGACGCGGTCCAGCGCCGACAGCGGCTCGTCCATGAGCAACACGTCGGGTTCGAAGACGAGCGCGCGTGCGAGCGCGACCCGCTGTTGTTGCCCCCCGGAGAGGTCCTCGGGCGAGCGGTCCATGACCTCGGGGAGGCGGACGCGTTCGAGCACGTCCGCGACCCGCTCGCGGCGCTCCGCCTCGGGGACGCCCCGCATCTTCAGCGGGAAGCCGATGTTCTCGCCGACGGTCTTGTGGGGAAACAGCGCGTAGTGCTGGAACACCATCCCGATTTCCCGCTCGTACGGCGGCCTGTCGGTGACGTCGTCGCCGTCGATTCGGATGGTCCCCTCAGTCGGCATCTCGAGGCCGGCGATCATGCGGAGCGTCGTGGTCTTCCCGCACCCGCTGGGGCCGAGCAGGGAGACGAACTCCCCCTTTTCGGCGGTGAAGCTCACGTCGTCGACCGCGGTGACGTCCCCGAACCGTTTCGTGATGTTTTCCACTTCAACGTAGCTCATGCGTGTGATATGGTGATGGTCTGTAGTCCCTCAAGCGGGATACTCTTTCGCGCGGTCAGTACTGTCCGAGCTTGATCTGCTCGAACGTCTGGTTCCAGTCCTCCTGGTGCTGTTCCTTGAACTGCTGGTCCTGGAACTTCAGGCGCTCGCCGCCGGTCGGGTCGAAGTCCGGCAGGGCCTCGATGTCGCTGGAGGTCGCTCCCGTCGCCGGCGGGTAGCCGATGACGGGCGAGAGGCTCTTCATGACCTCGGGGCGGTAGGCGAACTGGATGAACTTCTCGGCGGTGTGGCGGTGTTCCGACCCCTTCGCGATGGCGAAGGTGTCGGACCAGCCGTAGGCGCCTTCCTCCGGGATGGTGTACTTGAGGTTCTCGTAGCCGTCGTCCTGGAGCGAGAGGATGCGTCCGGACCAGCCGTCCCCGAGGACGGCCGTCTCGTTGGAGTACAGCGTCGTCTGCTCCTGGCCGCTGGTCCAGTACTTCTTGACCAGGTCGTGTTGCTCGGCCATGGCGTCGTACACCTGTTTGACGCCCTCCTCGTAGGAGCCGGCGTCGCCCTCCATCTTGTTGGGGTCCATCCCCTGCGCGAGCGCGGTCGTGAACATCCGGACGAACGCGAACCCTTCCAGCGTCAGCGCGCCGCTGTACTCGGAGTCCCACGTGAGCTCCCAGGAGAACGGCGGCGACCCCGAGACGTAATCAGTGTTGTACACCATGCCGACGGTCCCGTAGTACAGCGGCGCGACGAACGTGTCGTCGCCCGTACCGGCCGGGCTGTACTCGCGGAAGGCCGGGAGCAGGTTCGACCACGTCTCGATGTTATCCAGTCGAAGCGGCTCGACGAGGTCCTGCTTGACCGCGTTGTACGACCCCGACAGCGACGGCATGATGACGTCGTAGGAGCCGGCCGGGTTCGACCGGACGTTCGCCAGCATCTTGTCCTGGCTCGAGAAGCTCGACTGCTCGACGGTGACGCCGAACTCCTCTTCGAAGGGCTCGATGAGGTGCTTCGTCAGCGCCTCCTGGGTCGACCCGCCCCACGAGTAGAAGCGGAGCGTGTCGGCCATCTCGTCGTCGCCGCTCGAAGACGTGCTGGTGCCGGTGGTCCCGGAGCTCCCGCCGTCGCCGCCGGAGCCGTCGCCACCCGAACTCTCGCCGTCCGACCCGCCGCCGAGACAGCCGGCGAGACCCACGACGGTCGCGCCCGCCCCCGCCTTCAGCAGTCGCCGACGGCTCAGCGGTGTACCGCCCGAACTTTCCATCGACTCCGACCTCCCCGCGGTGTCGCTTCCGTTCGATATTCCGTCGTCTTTCTTCATGTACGAAGATTACTCATAGCGCAAGTATAATAAAGTTTGGCAAGCGAGACATACTTACGCGAGACAGAGAATCTAGTCTCGGCCGATTAGATTAACACTGGAAAGAAGACACCAACTATGACACCACGGACACCACAGCCGGTCAGCGCCGGCGGGCGGGCGGAGCGATGACCGCCGGCACGTCGGTCGATTCGGAGGATGCACAGCGGGTCCGAGACGCGGTCGCGGACCTGACGAGCGACGCCGCGGCGTTCGCGTCGACCCTCGTGCGCGAGCGGAGCGTTCAGGGCGACGAGGCGGACGCGCAGCGACACGTCATCGAGCGGGTACGCGAGCTCGGACTGGACGTTCGCCTCCTCGAAGCCACGGACGTGCCGGGTATCGAGGACCACCCGGAGTTCGCGGCGACGGACGACACTTACGAGGGGCGGCCGAACGTCATCGCGACGAAGCCCGGCGCGGGCGACGGCCGCTCGCTCCTGTTCAACGGCCACGTCGACGTGGTCCCAGAGGGCGACGCCGAGCAGTGGTCGTTCGACCCGTTCGGCGGGGAAATCGTCGACGGGGAACTTCGGGGACGCGGCGCGTCGGACATGAAAGGCGGCGTCGCCGCGATGCTGTTCGCCGTCGAGGCCCTGGAGCGCGCGGGGATCGAACTCGCCGGCGACCTCACGATTCAGTCGGTCATCGAGGAGGAGGCCGGCGGCTACGGCGGGTCGCTCGCGACCGCGCTCGACGGCTGTGACGCCGACGCCGTCGTCATCCCGGAGCCGACCGACTTCGACCTCTGGATCGCCAACGACGGCGTCTCGTACTTCCGGGTCACCGTCGAAGGCCGGGGCGCGCACGCGGCCCACACGGACGAGGGCGTCAACGCCATCGGCAAGCTCTTCCCGATCTATCAGGCGCTCGAAGCCCTCCACGACCGCCGGAAGGAGACGGTTCACGACGACCTCTTCGAGCGCGAGTACGAACACACCGTCTCGCTCAACCCCGGGACGCTCCGGGCCGGCGAGTGGCCGTCGAGCGTCCCCGACGAGGCGGTCCTGGAAGGGCGCGTCTCGCACGCGCCCGCGGAGACGCGCGAGGAGATCAGAGCGGCGGTCGAGGAGACGGTCCGGGAGGCCGTCGCGGACGACCCGTGGTTCGACGAGCACCCGCCGGAGGTGGAGTGGTTCGGCTGGCGCGGGAGTTCGGCCAGCATCTCGCCCGACGAACCCATCGTGCGGACGGTACAGGACGTGGTGTCGGAGTCGCTCGGCGTCGAGGCGACCGCCAAGGGCTTCCCGGGCGGCATCGACACGCGCTTCTTCGTCAACTACGCGGACACGCCGGCTCTGTGTTTCGGTCCCGGCGCGCACAACATCCACGGCACCGACGAGTTCCTCCCGGTCGAGGAACTCGAACGGGCGACCGCCGGCCTCGCGCTGATCGCGATGGCGTGGTGCGGCTACGAGGTGACCGATGACCCGGTGGCCGCGACCGACGCGACCGCGGAGGGGGCCAAATGACGCCCCTCGACCACGGCGCGGTCGCCGGCGAGTCGTTCCCGGACGCGGACGGCGTCGCGTCGGGCTCTCCGACCGGCTCTCGGAGCCGTCGAGACAAGACGACCGACCTCGAAACGGCCATCGACCGCTACGTCCCCGACGGGGCGAGCGTCGCCTTCGGCGGGATGGGCGGTCGCGACCCGGAGGCCGCGGCCCGCGAAATCGTCAGGCAGGGAAAATCCGGGCTGACGGTACTGGACGACGCGCGCACGACCCTGTTCGACATCATGGTCGGCGCGGGCTGTGTCGACCGCTACGTCGGCTCCTGGGTGGGGACGAGCCTCATCTCGCAGGGCCACAACGTCAGGAACGCCGTCGAGAACGACGTGCCCCACCACCTGGAGATGCGCGACGTGTCGAACTTCGGCTCCTCGCTCATGTTCCTCGCGGGCGCGATGGACGTTCCCTTCGTCCCGACCCGCTCGATGCTGGAGACGGACATCCCCGAGCACAACCCGGACATCGAGGTCGTCGAGGACCCGCTGGGCTCCGGCGACGACCTGGCGCTCGTCCCGGCCGCCACGCCGGACGTGGCCGTCATCCACGTCCAGCGCGCCGACCGCCTCGGCAACGCACAGATATGGGGCAACGTCGTAAACGACCACCTCAAGGCCAGAGCGGCGGACCACGTGGTCGTCACCTGCGAGGAGGTCGTCCCGACCGAGACGATTCAGCGCCACCCCGAACTGACGAAGATTCCGTTCTACGCGGTCGACGCCGTCGTCGAGGTCCCCTTCGGCTCGCACCCGTGGCACTGCTACGGCTACTACTACGCCGACCTGCCGTTCTACCGCGAGTACGGCCAGCGCTCGCGCGACCGCGAGGACTTCCTCGACTGGCTGGACGAGTGGGTCGTCCCCCACGACGAGTACTTGGAGCGGGTCGGGGCCGACCGACTCGCCACCCTCGAACAGATGGAGGCCCAGATAAACGACCTGCCGCCGGTCGACGGCGGCGAGGAGGGGTCCAGATGACGAGCAGACAGCGCCCCGAAGCGGTCGACGGGACACGGACGCCGGAGACGCTCTCGGGCGCGGACATCGACTACCCGGTCGACGTGGACCGACCGCACGAGACGGCCGAGGACTACTCGCTGACGGAACTGCTCGCCGTCTCGGCGGCCCACGAGATCGAGAACGGCGAACTGGCGTTCATCGGCGTCGGGATGTCGCTCATCTCGGGCATCCTCGCGAAGCACACCCGGTCGCCCGACTGCCAACTGGTCACGGAGTCTGGCTACGTCGGCTCCCGACCGCCGGGCGTGGTCCAGTCCATCTCGGACACCGTCCTCGGCGTCGACGCCCTGTTCGCCTCGAACCAGTTCCAGATCTTCACCGACAATCAGCGCGGCCTCTTCGACGTGGGCATCATCGGGGCCGGCCAGATCGACCGCTACGGGAACACGAACTCCACGGTCGTCACCGGTTCGGACGGGACCTACGACCACCCGAAGGTCCGACTCCCGGGCTCCGGCGGGAGCAACGACATCATGACCTCGTGTGGCCGCTCGGTCGTGATGATGCGCCAGGACGAGCGCGCGTTCACGACCGACCTCGACTACCGGACCGCGCCGGGCCACCTCGACGGCGGCGACGCCCGCGAGCGCGCGGGCTTCCGCGGCGACGGCCCCAGCGCGGTCATCACCGACATGGCCATCTTCCGGTTCGACGACGACGGCGAGATGGTCCTGTCGGCCACCCACCCCGGCGTCGATGTCGACGACGTGCGCGCGGAGGTCCAGTGGGACCTCCAGGTGGCGGACGACGTCTCGACGACGCCCGAGCCGACCCGCGGCGAACTCGCCGTCCTCCGGGCTATCGACCCGACGGACACGGTGTTGCGCGGCAGCGACTACATCTACGAGGTCGGATTCGAGGAGTGGAGCGAGCGCGTGATGGAACAGTGGAAGACCTTCCAGGACACACAATGAGTAACGAACAGATGACCGACGACACCACGAGCGAGCGAACGACCACGCCCGGCACGGACCTCGGCGGGATGTTCCCCCGGGCGTTCCAGAAGGAGTACGTCACGATCACCCGCGGCGAGGGCCACCACGTCTGGGACGCCGACGGCAACCGGTACCTCGACGCCATCGCCGGCAACCAGAACGTCAACATCGGCCACGGCCGCGAGGAGGTCGCCGAGGCCGCTCGCGAGCAGATCGACCGGCTGGAGTACACCTCCAGCATGCTGTTCGCCAACGAGCCGGCGATGGAGTACACCGAGCGGATCGCGGAGTTCACGCCCGACGGCTTCGAGCACACGTGGCTCGTCTCCAGCGGGTCGGAGGCCAACGAGAGCGCCGTCAAGATGGCCCGCCAGTACCACTACGAGCGGGGCAACGAGGGCAAGTACAAGGTCCTCTCGCGCCGGAAGAGCTACCACGGCAACACCGGCATCGCGATGGCCCTCTCGGGCTTTCCCGCCCGCAAGACGAAGATGGAGCCGCTGTTCGACAACTGGCCGAAGGTGCCCAACGGCTCGCCGTACCGCTGTGGCTTCTGCGGCGGCGAGGGCGGCGAGGCCTGCGGCCGGCGCTGTGCCGACGAGGTCGAGCGCATCATCCAGCAGGAGGGTCCGGACACCGTCGCGGCGTTCATCGCCGAACCGGTCACCGGGGCCGCCAACGCCGCCGCCTCGCCCCACGACGGCTACTTCGAGCGCATCCGGGCGATATGCGACGAGTACGACGTGCTGTTCATCGTCGACGAGGTGATGGCCGGGTTCGGCCGGACCGGCGAGAACTTCGCCATCGAGCACTGGGACGTGACCCCGGACATCATCACCGGCGCGAAGGGGATGAGCGGCGGCTACTCGCCCATCGGAGGGACGATGCCTCACCGCCGCGTCGCCGAGGTCTTCGAGGACGTCGAAGACGGCTTCCAGCACGGCCACACCTACTGCTTCAACCCGGCGTCGGCCGCCATCGGCTCCGCAGTCCTCGACTACATGACCGAACACGACCTCGTCGCCAACGCCCGCGACGTGGGTTCGTACATGCGCGAGCGCTTCGAGGAGTTCTACGAGTACGAGATGGTCGGCGACGTGCGCGGGAAGGGCCTCATGTTCGGCGTCGAGTTCGTCGGCGACCGCGAGACGAAGGAACCGCTGGCGTCCTCGGGTGCCGAGTTCCAGTCGCTCCTGTTCGAGACCGGACTCGACGAGGGCGTGCTGACCTACCCCGGCGGCGGCCACGTGGACGGCGACCGCGGCGACCACGCCCTCGTCACGCCGCCGCTCACCATCGACCGCGAGGTCGCAGACGAAATCGTCGACCGCCTGCACGCGACCTTCGGGCGCGTCGAGGCGGAGTTGTCGGACTGAGGGTGCCGCGGGCGGTCAGTCCGCTGGACGAGACCCGCGGATTCAGTGAATCGACCGGTCCTCGTCGTCCCAGTACCGCTCTCTGATGGCGTTCCGGTCCACCTTGCCGAGGTCTGTCGTGGGTAGCGACGCGGCGACCTCGTAGGACTTCGGCTTCTTGTAGCCCGCCAACCGCTCGTCGGCGAACGCGCGGAGGCTCGACTCCTCGACGGACGACCCCGCCGGCACGACGACGGCGTGGACGGCCTCGCCCCACTCGTCGTCCGGCACGCCGACGACGGCGGCGTCGGCGACCTCGGGGTGCTCTCGAAGGACTCGCTCGACGGTCCGGCTGTAGACGTTCATCCCGCCGGTGACGATCACGTCACTGCTGCGGTCGAGCAACGTCAGGTAGCCGTCCTCGTCCATCGTGCCGATGTCGCCGGTGTACACCCAGCCGTCCCGGCGCGCCTCGGCCGTCGCGTCCGGCCGCTCGTAGTACTCCTCGAACGCGTACGGCGCGGCGGCGACGACCTCGCCGACCTCCCCCGGCGGGAGCGGCTCGTCGGTCTCCGGGTCCCGAACCTCGACGGTCGCCCGCAGGCACGGGGTCCCCGCAGACCGCAGGCGCTCGGTGTCGCCCGCCTCGGCGGCGCGGGCGTGCTCTCGGGGCGGGAACGTCGTGATGAGGTTCGGCACCTCGGTCTGCCCGTAGAACTGGTGGAACACGGGGCCGATCCGCTCGATGGCCTCCTCGAGTCGGTCGGTCCGCATCGGGGCGGCCCCGTAGACGATTCGGTCGAGCGAGGAGTGGTCCACGGATGCGAGGCTGTCGTCGTCGAGCAGGCGGTAGAGCATCGTCGGGACGAGGAAGGTCCACGTCACGCCCGCCCGCTCGATGGTCGCGGCCGCGTCGTCCGGGTCGAAGCCGTCGCGCAACACCACCGTGCCGCCGCCGAGCAGCGCCGCCCAGCAGAACGTCCCGGCCGAGTGCGACAGCGGCGTCGTCAGCAGGCCCACGTCGCCGCCGTCGAAGCCGAACTCCAGGAGGTGCGCCCCCACGTTCTCGACGAGGCCCCGGTGGGAGTAACAGACTCCCTTCGGCCGGCCCGTCGTCCCGCCGGTGTAGTAGTGGCCGGCGGTGTCGTCGGGGTCCGGCGTCGGTCGGTCGCCGTCGCCGTCGTGGCGGGCGAGCAGGTCCTCGTAGCGATGCAGGTCGACGCCGTCGGCGAGGTCCGGGCCGTCACTCCCAGAGGCCGTGCCCTCCTCCACCGGGACCGAGTCGTCGGCGTCGACGACGACCACCGTTCGGAGCGCGTCGACGGTTTTCGAGACAGCCGCCACGGCGTCGAGGCGCGCCGCGTCGCAGACGAGCGTTTCCGCGCCGGCGTCGTCGAGGAGGTACCGCAGTTCGTCGGCGCTGTGCTGTGGATTGAGCGGGAGCCGCGTTCCCCCGGCGCGAAGGAGTCCGACGTCGACCACCGGACTCGCGGCCGCGTTCCCGAGCAACACGCCGACTCGGTCCGCCGTGCCGACGCCGAGGTCGACCAGCGCGTCGGCCAGTTTCGCCGACCGCTCGTCGAGTTCGCCGTACGAGAACGCGCTGCTCCCGTCGCGAATCGCCGTGCGGTCGGCGTACTTCCGCAGGGCCCGGTCGAAGAGCCCCGGGAGCGTTCGGGGATACCGCGTGGTCATACCGACACTCGGCCCGCGACGGTGAAAAATCCACAGGGGGACCGTCCCGGCGAACGGACGACGAGACCGCGGCAGGGGAACGGTTTTTGCCCCCGCGCGCAGAAGCCCGGATATGCGCGCAGCCATCTACCGCGGGCCGGGCGAGATAACTGTCGAAGAGGTTCCGCGACCGGAAATCGAGTCGCCGACGGACGCCATCGTGCGCGTGACACACACCGCGGTCTGTGGCTCTGACCTGTGGTTCTACCGCGGCGAGAGCGACCGCGAGGAGGGCTCTCGCGTCGGGCACGAACCGATGGGCATCGTCGAGGAAGTCGGCGACGACGTCCGGTCGGTCGAGCCAGGCGACCGGGTGTTCGCGCCCTTCGTCATCAGCTGTGGCCGCTGTGAGTTCTGCCGGAAGGGACTGCACACCTCCTGTGTCAACGGCGGCTCCTGGGACGACGACAACGGCGGCGGCCAGGGCGAGTACGTCCGCGCGACCGAGGCCGACGGGACGCTCGTCCGCGTCCCGGACCGGCACGCCGACGACGAGGACACGCTCGAAGCGATTCTCCCGCTGACGGACGTGATGGGGACGGGCCACCACGCCGCTGTCAGCGCCGGCGTCGGCGAGGGCGACACCTGTATCGTCATCGGCGACGGCGCAGTTGGGCTCTGTGGCGTCCTCGCGGCGCGACGCCTCGGGGCCGAGCGCATCATCGCCATGGGCCACCACGAGGACCGCCTCGACATCGCGGAGGACTTCGGCGCGACCGAAATCGTCTCCGCCCGCGGTCAGGAGGCGGTCGACGCCGCGCTCGACCTGACCGACGGCGGCGCGAACCACGTCATGGAGTGCGTCGGTGCGGCCTCGGCGATGGACACGGCGACGGACGTGTGCCGACCCGGCGGGACCGTCGGCTACGTCGGCGTCCCCCACGGCGTCAACGAGCAGGGTCTCGACATGTTCTCGCTGTTCCGCGACAACATCTCGCTCAACGGCGGCGTCGCGCCGGTCCGCGCCTACGCGGAGGACCTGCTCGCGGACGTGCTGCAGGGCACGCTCGACCCCTCGCCCATCTTCACGAAGACCGTCGACCTCGACGGCGTCCCCGAAGGGTACCGGGCGATGGACGAGCGCGAGGCGATCAAAGTGCTTGTGAAGCCCTGATCGGTCGGGGGACTCCTCGGGCGGCCGACCGCTACCCCGCGGTCCGGACGTCGACCGACCCCGATGCCAGCACGCTCACGGTGTAGCCGCAGTAGCGAAACCGAACGACCCCGTCCGTCCTCGGGCGGTCGAACAGCGAGTCGAGGGCGTCCGGATCGACGACGTACGCGAGCGGCGGCGAGAGCTCTCGCGGGGAGACGTCTTCGGCCGTTGCGACCGCTTCGACGACCGCCTGGCTCGGTTCGAGACGGTCTGGAGAGGGCACTTCGGTCACGAACTCGAACTCCCCCACTTGCGGTCGGTCGCCGAACGATGCGACTCCGAGTCGGGGAGCAGCGCCGACAGCGCGTCACGGACCCGCGGTCGGTCCGCGAGCGACACTCGTTCCCCGGTCCTGTCCCAGTCGATCACCGCCGCCCGATGGAGCTTCGGCAGGTGACAGTGATACAGCATCGTCCGTCGACTGTCGGCCTGTTCGTCGGTGACGGTGCCGGGGGCCGCGTCGCGATCCCGTGCGACGAGTTTCGTCGCGAGGCGCTCGACCGGGAGCGGTCTCGCCGCCGAGCGGTCCAGCAACACGCGTAGTATCGAGCGCCGCTCCGGGTCCGAGAGCGTTTCGGTGAGCCGTTCGAGAAACTCGGCCTCGTCCATCTCGGGACGGGCGCTCTCAGTGTCCATGGCTACGGTTTCGGCGCGCTCCTCCTAACGTCAGGGCCTGCGTGTGCAAGCCGGTGAGTCCGGCGGCCGCTCAGCCGTCGACGCCGCGAACCGTGGAGCCACACGCCGGGCAGTACTCGCGCTCCGTCTCGAACGTCAGGTCACACAGGGCGCACTTGTAGATCGGTTTCCCGCGCAGTCGGGACTGTATCTGTCGTCGAATGCTCATCGGTCGCTCCTCACCCGAGTCTCCCGCAGGTGCGACAGCGCGGTCGGTCGGCCGCCGGGTCGAAGGCCAGTGCGACTTCGTTGCAGTGGCGGCAGTATCTGTCGGCTCCGGAGTGATGCGAACGCGCGTCCGGTACGCCGCCGGTCGTCGGTGCGGTGGAATCGTGAATCGCCATGTGAACTACAAACACGGCATCTCGTAAAGAACTTTTGGACATACGGCCTGGTATTACCTTATACACTGTCCAATAGTGGGAAACATCGAGAACAATACGGATGTATGGTAGATCTAGATCTACATATGTGGAATATCGTCTGTTCCACTATTCGGGGCTGGTCGTCGTTCTGACGGCGACGACTCGGAGGATACGGACGGCGAAAGAACGTGAGGGCCGAGACTTCGGGGACTGGTCGGTAGCGGTACTCGTCGGTCGGTCAGTCGGCGCTGTGTCGCGGTACGTATCGGCAGTCGGTACAGCGCCAGGCGCGGTCGACGAACTCGATTTCGCCGTGACAGTCGGGACAGCGGTACGTTTCCGCGGCGGTGTTCTGGTGGATTGCCATTACCGGAGTGGTGACTATCATCGCGTAAGAAGATTGCTCTAATACTGGTGATACAATATTAGGCCCTATACGTCACTACCGGAGATGAACCGGGATATATCGGTCCTGGAGCGTCTCTTACGCGAGTAATCTGTCTTCTGGCGTCATACTGTATTAGGTCAGTAATAGTATAGGTACTGTCTCTCGTGGCCATCGACGGTCACTGCGGACCCGTTCGTAGAGGGTGGGCGATGGCGTGTCGTTCGTTTCGACTGTCACGACCGAACCGGCGACGATGCCGGCAGGCCGCGACTGGGCCTACCGCGCCGCGGGGACCGCTTACGCCACCCGTCCGGACTCGGCGTCGTAGCTGACGACGCCCATGTCGGCCATCCGCGGGAGGTGGTTGTGGTGAAGGGCGGTGGCGACGGACGCGACACGGTCGGATTTCGGGTCGTCGGAGTCGCCTTCGCGCGCGGCGACCGCGGCCGCCAGTTCCTCCAGGTCGACCGGCCGCCGCGTCTCCGAGAGGACCGAGAGCGTCGTCTGTCGCCGCTCGGAGGCGAGCAGCCGACTGCGCTCGGACTGCGAGAGCTCCGCCCGGTCGAACAGCGCGGCCGCGTCGTCGCGTTTCGAGTCGGTGTCCATCGCGTCGGGATCTGACGGAATCGGTGTGGGGGACATGCGTGACTGAGACGTCGAGGGGTTCGGGGGTAAGGCTGTCTTCACAAGAATTAGACTCCGTCTGACGCTCGGGCCCGACGAGACGAGCGCGATATCGGCCTCACGTACCATCGAGACGGTTCTCACTTGCGTACCAGCTCCGAGTCGTCACGACCTGCCTCCGTCGACGGAGTCTATTTACGACGCCATCACCTACGTCGGCCATGACTTCGAACGCGCTGACGCCCGCGCTCAGGGAAACGCTGTCGCTCTTCGAGACCGACGGCGTCCCGCTCACGACCAGCGAGGTGGCGGAGCGCCTCGACCTCGGGCGGCGCAGCACGTACGACCGACTCGACCGCCTGGCCGACCGCGAGCTGGTGCGGACCAAGAAGGTCGGTGCGAACGCTCGCGTCTGGTGGCACCCGGTCTCGGACGGGCGGGACGAGTCGCGGCGCTCCTCGGACCCCGTGGCGAACGGCCGCGACAGCGCCGAGGAGGGACGTGCGGAGGGAGACCAGTCCCGGCGCGAACAGCAGTTCCGGTCGCTGGTCGAGGCGACGGAGGAGTACGCCATCTTCCTGCTCGACGCCGACGGCTACGTTCAGACGTGGAACGAGGGGGCCAGACGTATCAAGGGATACGACGCCGACGAGATCGTCGGCGAGCACTTCTCGACGTTCTACACGGACGACGAGCGCACGGCCGGGGCTCCGGAGTCGAATCTGGCCGCCGCCGCCGCGGACGGGTCCTACGAGGAGGAGGGCTGGCGGGTCCGGGCCGACGGGTCGCGGTTCTGGGCGAGCGTGACGATAACCGCGCTGTTCGACGACGGCTCTCTCGACGGGTACGCGAAAGTCACCCGCGACATGACCGAGCGCCGCGAGACCGAGCGGCAACTCCGCCAGGAGAAGTCCTTCGTCGAGAGCCTCTTCGACAACCAGCGGGACGTCCTCTACGCCTTCGACACCGACGGCAAGTTCCTCCGGTGGAACGACCGATTCGAGGCCGTGACGGGCCGGACCGCGGACCAGATACGCGACAGCGAGCCGATCGACTTCATCGGCGACGACGCGGTTGCGGACGCCATGGAAGCCTTCGAGCGCGTCGTCGAGCACGGCGAGACCGTCACCGTCGAACTCCCGCTCGAAACCGAGGACGGACCGGTTCCGTACGAGTTCTCCGCGTCGCCGGTCACCGCCGGCGACGGCGACAGTATCGACGGCGACGGTATCGCCGGCGTGACGGGCATCGGCCGCGACGTCAGCGAGCGAAAGCGCCGACAGCGCGAGATCGAGCGCCAGCGGGACGACCTCGAAGCGGAACTCACGGAGGTGTTCGAGCGAATCGACGACGCGTTCTTCGGCCTCGACGACGACTGGCGGTTCACGCACGTCAGCGAACGGGCGGCGACCCTGCTGGACCGCTCGGTGGGCGAACTCGTCGGCCAGAGCGTGTGGGACGAGTTCCCGGCCTCCGCCGAGTCGACGTTCCGGCGGAAGTACGAGACGGCGTTCGAGGCCCAGGAGCCGGTCACGTTCGAGGAGTTCTACCCGCCGCTCGACGCCTGGTTCGAAGTGAGCGCCTACCCGTCGGAGAGCGGGCTGTCGGTGTACTTCCGCGACATCACCCGGCGCAAGGAGCGCGAGCGCGCCCTCGAACGGTACGAGACCATCGTCGAGACGGTCGAGGACGGCATCTACGTCGTCGACGAAGACGGCTATTTCACCGCGGTCAACGAGGCCTACGAGTCGCTGGTCGGCCACTCGCGGGAGCGGTTACTGGGGTCGCACGCCTCGCTGGTCATCGACGACGAAGACACGCTGGACGCGGCGAGAGAGATCGAAGCGGCGCTGGCGGCCGGCGAGCGGTCGACCGCGTCGCTCGAAGCGGAACTCACGACGCCCGACGGCGAGGTCAGGGTCGGCGAGGCGACCTTCGCGCTGATGGACGCCGAGGAGGGACACGAGCGCGTCAGCGTCGTTCGGGACGTCACCGAGCGCAAGGAGCGCGAGCGCGCCCTCGAACGGTACGAGACCATCGTCGAGACGGTCGGCGACGGCATCTACGCGGTCGACGACGAGGGGCGGTTCGTGCTGGTCAACGACGGGTTCTGCGACCTCACGGGATACGACCGGTCGGAACTGCTGGGCGCGCACGCCACGACCATCCACGACGACGAGATAACCCCCCGGGCCGAGGCGATGGCGGACAAGGTCGTCCGCGGGGAGCGCGACGTGGGTCGGATCGAACTCGACGTCCACACGAAGTCCGGCGACACCGTGCGCTGTGAGAACCGACTCTCGCCGTTCCCGATGGGCGACAGCTACGGACGCTGTGGGGTCACCCGCGACATCTCGGCCCGACTCGAACGAGAGCGGGAACTGCTCAGCCAGCGAAAGCAACTCGCGGCGCTGAACAACCTCAATCACGTCGTCCGCGACATCACCGAGGCCGTCATCGAGCGGTCCACTCGCGATGAGATCGAGACGGCCGTGTGCGACCGCATCGCGGCGACGAGTTCGTACCGCTTCGCGTGGGTCGGCGAGGCCGACCGGGCCTCAGAGACGGTGACCTACCGCACCGGGGCCGGCCTCGACGGGTACCTCGACGACGTCACCATCTCGCTGGACCCGGACGACGAGCGGGGCGACGGTCCGACCGGACGAGCCTTCCGAACGGGCGAGATACAGACGACGCGGGACGTGGAGACGGACCCGCGGTTCGAGCCGTGGCGCGACCACGCCGTCGAATACGGGGTCAGGTCGTCGGCCGCGGTGCCGATACGACACGAGGAGACGACCTACGGCGTTCTCAGCGTCTACGCCGACCGACCCGACGCGTTCGAGGAGACGGAGCGGGCGGTACTCGACCAGCTCGGGGAGGTCGTCGGGCACGCCATCGCCGCCACGGAACGAAAGCGGGCGCTGATGAGCGACGAGGTCGTGGAACTCCAGTTCCGCCTGCCGAACCTCTTCGAGACCCTCGGCATCCAGTCGACGGACGCCGGCCCCATCACGATCGACCACGCGACGCCAATTCGAGACGAGGCCTACCTCGTCTACGGCACGGCGACCCCCGACGCGGTCGATACCGTTCAGGCCATCGTCGAGACGCTCCCGCACTGGGAGTCGGTGACGTTCCGGGAGGGCGACGGCGAGGTCGGATTCGAGGCCAGGCTCACCGAGCCGCCGGTGCTCTCGGCGGTCGCGTCGCTTGGCGGGACCGTCGAGCGAGCGACGATCGAGGACGGCACGTACGACATGACGATCTACGTCCCGACGAGCGTCGACGTCCGACAGGTCATCGACACCGTCACCGACGCGTATCCGACCATCAACCTCCTCAAGCGACGACAGCGCACCCGTAACACCGAAACGACGACGCAGGTTCGTCGCGTGCTGGAGTCGGACCTCACCGACCGGCAACTGACCTCGCTGCAGGCCGCCTACTACGCCGGCTTCTTCGAGTGGCCGCGCGACGCCTCGGGCGAGGACGTCGCCGACTCGCTCGGCGTGGCTCCCCCGACGTTCCACCAGCACCTCCGGAAGGCGGAGTCGAAGGTGTTCGATCGCCTCCTCTCGACGGAACTCTCTGCGCCCGAGTGACCGACGGTCGCGGCGTGTCGTGCCGTAGCCCCTTCCTAGTCATGCCCTGCTCATCGGGCGTGTCAAAAACCTATACGATTAGGCCTGATGTACTTCCACGAGAGAGGACAGTGGACATCCATGCACACCGACCACGACGTGGTCTCTCTCACGGTCCTCGACGTCGGGTCCGGCGTCCTCGCTTCCGGGCCGCTCCGGGATTACCTGTCGGCTGTCGACGTTCCAGTCGAACGTCTCGCCGTCGAGAGCGCCGCCGAGGCGAGACAGAGCGCGGCGGCGATCGACCCCGCTGTCGTCGTCTCGCAGTACGACCTCGCCGACGGCGACGGACTCTCGGTCCTCTCTCACTACCGCGAGGCGCATCCGGACGCGCTGACCATTCTCGTCTCGGCCGACAGCGACCCCGACCGCGTCGAACGGGCCTACGACGCCGGTATCGACAGATTCGTCCACGACACCGGTCCGGAGAAACACCGCGTCGTCGAACATCACCTCCGAGAGCGGTTCGGAGACGGGACGCGGGAAGCCGGGACGCCCCACACGACCCGACACATGGAAGCGCTCTCGTCGGCGACGCCGGACGCCATCGTCTCTATCGACGAGTCCAGCGTCATCCGGTACGCGAACCCCGCGGTCGCCGACGTGTTCGGGTACGACCCCGACGACCTCGTCGACGAACCGCTCACGGTGCTGATGCCGGACGACCTCGCCGCCAGTCACCACGAGGGAATCAAGCGCTACCTCCGAACGGGCGAGCGGACCCTCGACTGGGACACGATCGAGTTACCGGGGCAACACGCAGACGGCCACACGGTCCCGCTGAGCATCTCGTTCGCGGAGTTCACGACCGGAACGGACCGGTACTTCACCGGAATCATCCGGGACGTCTCGGAGCGAAAGCGCCTGGAAGCCGAGCGGACGCTGTACCGCGAGACGACCCAGCGCATCCTCCAGGCCGACTCCTTCGAGGACGGACTCGAAATCGCCCTCGACGCCGTCGGGTCCGCGATGGACTGGCAGTACGGAGAAGCCTGGGTACAGACCGAGAACGAGCACTTCGAGCGCGTCTCGGAGGTCTACGCCACGTCTGCCGACGCCGCGTCGTTCCAGCACGCCACGTCGCCCGTCTCCTTCACGCGGGACGACGGGTTCGTCAGTCGGGTCTGGGACTCCGGGTCGGCCGAGTGGATCACCGACGTGACCGACGCCGACGCGGACTTCGAACGCGAGGCAGAAGCGGTCTCGGCGGGACTGCGCGCGGCCCTCGCCGTCCCCATCGTCACCGACGGGACGGTCGTCGCGGTCATGGTCTTCCTCCTCGACGAGTCGCGCGAACCGGACGAAGCGATGCTAGAGGCGACTCAGACGATCGCGGCGGACCTCGGCCGGCTCATGGAGCGCCTGCGCGCCGAGACCGCCCTCCGCGAGGAACGGAGTCTCAAGGACCGCATCCTCGAGACCAGCCCTGTCGGAATCGCCATCATCGACGCAGACGGGACGTTCCGGTACATCAACGACCGAGCGACCGAGATTCTTGCTATCGACGGGTACGACGGCCCGCTCACCGAGGCGGACCTCTCGCTCGACCCGCTCACGTTCGACGGGGAACTGATCGACGACGACCGCCGTCCCTACCGGCGCGTCGTCGAGGGCGGCGAGACGTTGTCAGGACAGGCAAGCGTCGAAATCGATGGGGAGACGCGCTGGCTCTCGGTTCACGGGACGCCGCTGTACGACGGGGACGGTGGGGCCTCGTCCGGCGTCTTCTCACTCCAGGACATCACTGCTCAAAAGCGGCGCGAACGACAGCTTCAGCGGTACGAGGCCGTCGTCGAGACCGTGAGCGACGGCGTGTACGCCCTCGACGACCGGGAGCGGTTCGTCCTGGTCAACGAGGCCTACGCCGACCTCCTCGGCTACGACCGCGACGAACTGCTCGGACGGCCCGCGAGCGACGTCATCGACCCCGACGTCACCGACGTCGCGCGAGACCTGCAAGACGAGATCCGGGACACTGGGTCCGAGCGGGCCACGCTCGAAACCACCCTCGAGACCGCCGGCGGGGACCGTGTCCCCATCGAGGCCCGCATCTCGCTGTTCGAACTGGCGGACGGGAGCCACGGGCGGGTCGGCGTCGTTCGTGACATCGCCGAGCGCAAGCGGCGCGAGGAACGTCTCGCGACGCTCAACGAGATCGGACAGGCGCTGACGGTCGCGGAGACGGAGACCGAAGTCGCGGACATCGTCGTCAGCGGGGCGCGCGAGATGCTCGGCTTGCCGCTGGTGACCCTGACGTACTACGACGAGGAGACCGGACAGTTGACACGCGGGGCGGCGACCGCGCCCCTCGAGGACCTCGTCGGGAGCGACCCGCTGTTCGCGTCCGAGTGGGACGTGCCGTGGCAGGTGTTCGCGGAGAGCGACGCTCGCGTCATCGACGACCTCTCGGCAGAACCGTCGCTCTCCCCCGACGAGACGCCGCTCGAAAGCGCGGTGCTCCTCGACGCCGGGAGCCACGGCGTCTTCATCGCCGGTTCGACAGAGCCCGACGCGTTCACCGAGACGGACGTGATGGTCGCCCGAGTCCTAGTGGCGAACGCGACCGCCGCGCTCGACCGTGTCGACCGCGAGCAGTCGCTCAAGGAGAAAAACGAGCGGCTGGCCGACCACAACGAGTCGCTCGAACGACTCGGCCGTCTCAACCGCGTGATCCGTGACCTCACACAGGAGCTGACGCAGGCGTCGACGCGCGAGGAGATCGAGACCGCCGTCTGCTCTGAGCTTGTCGATTCCGAGCCGTACGTCTTCGCCTGGATCGGCGAGCAGCGAGCCGCGAGCGACGAGGTCGCCCCGCGCGCGAGCGCCGGCCGAGAGGACGGGTATCTGGACGCTATCACCGTCTCCACCGGCGACGCACAGACCGGTAGCGGGCCGACCGGGACCGCCTTCAGGTCCCGCGAGCCGACCGTCCAGAACTCGCTTCAGACCGACCCGCCGTTCGAGCCGTGGCGAACCCAGGCGCTCCAGCGGGGGTACCGGGCGAGCATCGCCGTCCCGCTGGCGTACCGCGACACCGTCTACGGAATCCTGAACCTCTACGCCGACGAACCGGGCGTCTTCGACGAGATGGAGGTCGCGGTGCTCGGGGAACTCGGCGAGATGGTCGGCTACGCCATCAACGCCCTCGAGCGCAAGAAGGCGCTGGTCAGCGACGGTGCGGTCGAACTCTCCTTTCACCTCGACGACGAAGCGATTCCCGCACTGGAGTTCGCGAGGCGGACCGAGAGCACGTTCGAGTTTGAGGAGCTCGTCGAACACGGCGACGGCCTTCTGCGGGTCTTCTTCACCGTTTCCGACGCCGCGCCGGAGCAGGTCTACGAGTTCGCGGCGCGGGTCCCGACCATCGAACGGGTGAATCTGCTGACGGAACGCGACGACGGCAGTCGGTACGAGGCGCTCGTCTCCGAGGACGGGTTCCTCTCTCAGCTCCTCTCGTACGGCGTCCACCCGACCGCGGTCTCCGCGGGGGCCGACGGCGGAACGGTGACCGTCGAACTCCCCCAGAGCGGTGACGTGCAGTCCTTCGTCCGGATGTTCACCGACCAGTACGAGAGCGCCGAACTCGTCTCTCGGAAGGAGTACGACCGGCCGGTCCAGACCATGGCCGAGTTCGAGGCCCACTACCGCGACCGCCTGACCGAGCGCCAGCTCGAAGTCCTCGAGACGGCCTACTTCAGCGGCTTCTTCGAGTGGCCGCGGGAGACGAGCGGTCAGGAACTGGCCGACCTGCTGGACATCGCACAGCCGACCGTCAGTCGCCACATCAGGACGGGCGAACGGAAGCTGTTCTCACAGGTGTTCGAGGAGGGATAATTCGACACGGGCTAGGAATATAGCCCCCTGACTACACACGGGGTATGTCCTTAGTGACGACGCGTATGGGGCTGAAGCCTGTACGGTGTCGTAATGGCGTACGACCGATTCGACGAGACGGCCGGCAACGACGGACCCTCCGATTCGCTTCTCGTCTCGATCACGGACCAGCTCGCGACCGCACGCGAGGTCGACCCGCTCGACCTTCCGCCCCTCAACGAGTACGTGGACGTCGAAGCCCTCACGACGCTCGTCGAGAGCACGTCCGGCGGACTGGGCTCCAGCCGAGTGACGTTCCGGGTCGAGCAACACGTGGTCAGGGTCTCGGACGACGGGACGGCGGACGTCCGGCCGGCCGACGGCACCTGCGACTCTTCGCCGGTCGTCGGGGAGGAGTGACCGATGTCGGCCCCGAACCGGTCGACTGGTGCGCACCGTCCGAGCAGTGGTGCGACGACAACCCGGTTCCCGCCCACCGCGCTGGGTGATGCGAACCGAGGGACCTCCGATGGACACTGAGAACGACGCCGGGGACGGGGGCACTGGACTTTCGGACAGATTCCGCTGGATAGAGTACAGTGGTGACCTCGGTCCGGTCTCGATCATCCAGGACACCGAGAACCACCAGGCGTGGCTCCAGTCGGACTTCGTCCTCGACGTGCGTCCCTGAACGACGCGTCGCCGGGCCTTCGGAACCACCCAGCCATTCACTATAGCCATCTGGTATAGCTATTCGGTATGGCTATTTCGGACTCGCCGATTCGTCCAGAAGACTGCCGAGCAAGAGCCGTCGAAAGACGTCGTGACTCGACCCGGTCGCTCCCGACATCGAGGGCGCTCTGAATGCGTATGCGCTGGTCAAGCGGGCACTCGCCGTCTCAGGCGGACGGTTCGGGCGGCTCCCGGTCGGCCGACGGACTCGGGTCGTCCAGTACCAGTCGACGCCCTCGGACGAGTCTGACGATGTCTGCGGGGTCGAGGATTTCTGGCTCCGGGTCGGCCGTTTCCGGGTCGGTCTCGGGAGGGTAGCGCCGGACTTCGAGGGCGTCGAGTGCGTTGCGGTTGTCGGTGACGGGTTCGAGAACGCGTATCCGCTCGTCCGTCCGCGTGTCGCGGTAGGTGGTGTCGGGGTCGAGGCCGACGACGGGTCTGTCAGCGGGCCACTCCCAGGAGAAGTCGCGGCGGTACTGGTCGAACTGCCAGACCAGGCGGTCGATGTCCGCCCCGTCGTCGTCGGTCTCGTCGCCGTCGCCGCGGCGGGCGTCGAGCGTGCGGTCCCAGTAGTTGAGGACGCACTCCTTGAGGTCCGACTGGAGGTCGTCGTCCATGAGTTTCTGTTCGATGGGATAGCCGATTTCGATGGCGACGACGGCGTGGGTGTCGAGGTGAGTGAGACAGCGCTGGCACTCGGTCTCGAAGACGGAGAAGCCGAGCGGCGTCTCGGCGGTCAGGTGGGCGAGCTCGTTGCCGCAGCTGGGACACCACAGGAACACCACGCCGTTGTCGGGCCGTCGCAACTCGGCCAGCACGGTCAGGTCCTCGAAGGGCTTGTCCGGGACCGCGTCCTCGGCCGCGGCCTCGTGTTCCTCACCGGTCGCGGCATCGCCCGGTTCGTCGACGTACTGGGCCAGTTTGCGGTCTTTCAGCAGGGACTTGATGACCGAGTCGTGCGAGGAGTGCGACTCCGCGTCCCTGATCCGCTCGATCTGTTCTTTCGTCCAGTCGCGTACGCGAATCGTTGCCATTTACCGTGTCTTTCTGACACGTGACAATAGTTGTTCCCCTGTCACTGGGCCGCTGACAGACGCACCCGTGGCTAGGCGGCGTGCTCGACACGCGAGTCGTGGTCTCAGTGAGTCTCCGTCGTGATCCGTCGCCTGATCTCTGCGTGTGAGACGCGTATCTGGCCGGCGGCGAGGCGGTGGGTCACGAGGTCGAGGAGGTCGAGTTCCCCGAGTAGCCGGCGTGCGTGTCCCCGGCTCAAGTCGAGTCGCCGGGTCACCTCGTGGACGGAGTCGGACTGATTGACTGTCGTCGCGAGTTCGGCGACGGTCAGGTCCTGTGGGACGCCGAGACCGTCGGCGACGAGGTTGTCGTCGCTCTCTTCGGCCTCCTCCGCGAGCAGGGCGGCGACCGAGCGCCCCCCGAGGTCGTCGTGTTCGCCCGGTTCCGACTCGTTGGCCGACTCCGTCTCCGGCGGGTCCGCCGATTCCGTCTCCGGGTCGGAGCCGGTCGACTGTGGCTCCGAGAGTTCGAGACCGGCGGCCGGGGCCGCGTTGTCGGACGGGTCGTGGATGTCGTACTCGACCATGTACCGGCGGACGGTCTCGGAGGTCACGTCGGCCCCGAGCGCCTCCGTCATCTCCGGAAAGGTGTCACAGGCCTCGTAGGCGGCCCGTAGCGCCTCGGGGTCCTTGTACGCCGGGACCGAACTCGACTCCGACAGCGTCTCTGCGAGTTCGTCGGCCGACTCACCGCCCTCGTCCGATGGGAATTCGAGTGTCGCGTCGACGGGCACCGTGACGGTCACGTCGAGTTCGACGCGTCGGTCTCGCACGTCGACGCTGTCAGCCTCGATCGCGACGTCGTCGTCCAGGCGTGCGTCCCCCAAGACCGGCGTCGCGACGGTCAGGTCCGCTGTGATCTCGTCGTCATCCGCGGTCGTCCGTTCGCGCACCGAGACGGCTTCGACTTCAGTGGCGGACGATTCGACGCGCTGGAGTACCGCTGTGAGCGTTTCGAAGGCGTCACTAACGACCATGTTGTGTATGATAGATAATGACACTATTACGTGCCGGTATGGGAGAAAATTGCCACTATACGCACTCCTCGCGGCGTGTACGTACCGTTTACATCTGGAACAGGCCGGTCGACCAGAATTATCACACCCTTAGTGCGTGAATATCTGTGGCCGCTCGGGTCAGAGTCGGTCCCAGAGGTCGGCGCTCGCCGTCCCGACGGCGTCGAGGTCCGACTCGTCGACCCCGGCGACGCCCGATTCCGGGTCGTACGCCACGTCGCCGTCGACGATGGTCCGCGTCACGTCGGCGCGGCTCGCCGCGCTGACGACGTAGTACGGCGCGCTCCCGTCGAGGACGGGGTTCGGACCGAGGTCCAGCGTGACGAAGTCGCCGCGCTTGCCGACCTCGATACTGCCGACCGCGTCGTCCATCCCGAGGACCTCGGCGCTGCCGATGGTCGCCCACTCCAGGGCTTTGGCCATGTCGAACCCGCTGGGGTTGTTCTGCTTCAGTTTGTGGATGCCGACGGCCGAGCGCATCGTCTCGAACATGTCGGGGTCCCAGCCGTCGTCGCCGATGCCGATGGTCAGGCCGTTGGCCTCCATCGTCTCCACGTCGGCGATGCCGACGGCGTTGTTGATGTTCGAGTAGGGGTTGTGGGCGACGCGCACGTCGTGGTCCGCGAGTATCTCGATCTCGGTCTCCGTCGAGTGGACGCAGTGGGCAGCGATGACCTCCGCGTCGAAGAAGCCCATGTCAGCCAGCGCGGGGACCGGCCGCTCCCCGTACGCGGCGATGGACTCGTGGACGTCGACCAGGCCCTCTTCGAGGTGAATCTGGATCGGGCGGTCGTCGTCGGTCGCCCGGTCGACGCACGCCTCGACGACGGACTCGGTGTTGGTAAACAGCGTGTGCAGGCAGTAGTGGCCCGAGACCCTGTCGTAGTCGCCCTCGCCCTCGCGGACGAACTGGCGGTTCTCCTCGATGCCGGCCATCGCCTCGTCCTCGGAGTTGCGGGCCGTCGTCTCGAACGTTATCATCCCGCGAATCGGCGTCTCGGCCACGCCCTCGGCGACGGCGTCGAGGCCGCCGGGCAGCGTGTTCGGCCCGGAGTAGTTGTCACAGAACGTCGTGACGCCGCTTTCGAGCATCTCGGCACAGGAGCCCAGGGCCGAGAGGCGGGCGTCACGCTCCGTGAACGCCTCGTCCACGTTCCACCAGATGTCGACGAGCGCCTCGTAGAAGCTCTCGGGCGCGACCGACAGCGGCGCGCCGCGTATCGGCAGCGCGTACATGTGCGTGTGGCAGTTCACGAGCCCCGGAATGACGACCTCGTCGCGCGCGTCGACGTCCGCGTCCTGCGCGAATCCATCCTCGATGGCGACGATCTCGCCGTCCTCGGTGACGAGGGTGACCTCCGATCTGACCTGTCGCTCGTCGTCCATGGTGACGAGCGTCCCTGCGTTGACGTTCACACCCGATGTTCCCCCGGACCGACCAAAAAGCTACCTCACGGTGCAGTTTTCGGAGGCGGGTGCCACGGGGTCACAGACCGGTGCCGAACCGCCGCAGGCCGGTTCGCAAACCCTGCGACGGGCGGCAACGTTTTCCCGCTCGTCCGAGACGAGTGGGTATGGCGGACCGCTGTATTCGCGGCGCTCGCGTGGTCACCGACACCGGCCTCGCCGAGCGCGACATCATGATCGAGGACGGGACCATCGCCGCCGTCGGACCCGACGCGGCAGACGGGATCGAGGCGGACCACTCGCACGACGCCGAGGGCATGGTCGCGCTCCCCGGCGTCGTCGACGTCCACAACCACATGCACGACGACGACCTGTTCCCCGACGGCATCGACTTCGGCTCCGAGACGGCCAGTGCCGTCGCCGGCGGCGTCACCACCGTCGTCGAACTGCCCACCCAGACGCCGGTGACCGACCCCGCGGCCGTCCGCGCCAAGCGCGAGGCCTGCGCGGACCTGGCGCACGTCGACTTCGGTCTCGTCGCCGGTAACTTCCAACAGTCGGACCCGGACGCCGAGGGGGTCGTCGCGGAAGGGGTCCCCGACTTCAAGACGTTCACCGCAGAGCCGTACCTGGCCGAGGACCGCACCATCCTCGAACTCATGTCGGCCGTCGGCGCGGCGGGCGGAAAAGTCCGGGTCCACTGCGAGACCCAGGGGATCCTCGACCACGCCCGGAGCCGGATCGACGGGAGTGACCCCGAGGTGTACATGGATTCGCGGCCGCTCCGGGCGGAACTCGACGCCATCAACCGGATGGGGTGGTTCGCCGAGGAGGCCGACTGCCCGCTGCACGTCGTCCACGTCTCCAGCGGCAGCGGCGCCCGCGAGGGCGCACGATTCAAATCCCGGGCACAGACGCCGGTCACCCTCGAGACCTGCCCGCACTACCTCGCCTTTTCGAAGGGGGACGTCGCCGAGAAGGGGCCGTTCCTGAAGGTGAACCCGAGCCTGAAATCCGCCGCGGAGGTCGAGCGGCTCTGGGACGCCGTCGCCGACGGGACCATCGACCTCGTCGCCAGCGAGCACTTCCCGACCTATCGCGCCGAGCGCGAGTCGGGGTGGGACGACATCTGGGAGCCCTACGCCGGCCTGCCGGGCATCGAGACGACCCTGGAGTTCCTCGTCAGCGAGGGCGTCCACGAGGGGCGGATCGACTGGTTGCGCCTGCGCGAGTTGCTCTGTGCCCGCCCAGCCAGGGAGGCGGGCGTCTACCCTCGCAAGGGGTCGCTGCGTGTGGGCACCGACGCCGACATCGTCCTCCTGCGCGAGGAGCGCTACACGGTGGCGGCCGACGACCTCGCCTTCGTCGGCGGCTGGACACCATACGAGGGTCGCGAGTGGACCGCCCGCGTCGACACCGTGATCGCCGGCAGCGAGGTGGCCGCTCGCGACCACGACGTGCTCGCCGACCCCGGCGACGGCGAGTTCCTGCACCGCGGCCCCGCCGCGGAGTGACGGCGTCCCCCCGCAACGACCGCGACGGTCCGATCCCGGTCGCGGTGTGCAGTGCGGGATACTTAAGTGAGCGAGGGAAGTGGTTCCTACCATGGCGTTAGCCCACGTGACCACTCTGGAGTGTACCCTCTGTGGCGCCGAGTACGACCCGGAGCAGATCATCTACACCTGCCCGGAACACGACGGCGTCGCGGGCATTCTGGAAGTCAAGTACGACTACGACGTGATCGAGGAGCGGTTCGACGCGGACCTGGACGGCGACATCCGGAGCCAGTGGAAGTACGAAGCGTTTCTCCCCGTCGACGACGAGGCCGACCCGGTCACGCTCAACGAGGGCGGGACCGACCTGTTCGACGCGCCGCAACTCTCGGCGGCCCTGGGCGTCGAGACGCTCGTCAAGGACGACGGCCGGAACCCGACCGGCTGTTTCAAAGACCGCGCGAGTTCCGTCGCGGTGACGAAGGCCCGCCACGCCGGCCGTGACGTCATCTGCTGTGCGTCGACCGGCAACGCGGCCGCCTCGCTCTCTGGCTACGCCGCCCGCGGCGGCCTCGACTGTCGCATCTTCGTCCCCGGCGACGCGCCCGAGGGGAAACTCGCACAGCCGCTCGTCTACGGCGCGGACGTCCTGGCAGTCGAGGGCACCTACGACGAGGCCTACGACCTCAGCGTCGCGGTCACCGAGGAGTACGGCTGGTACAACCGCAACGCGGCCATCAACCCCTTCCAGGTCGAGGGCAAACGCACGGTCGGCCACGAACTCGCCGAACAGTCGGTCGTCCGCGGCGAGGTGCCCGACTGGGTCGTCTTCTCGATGGGCGACGGCTGCACCATCGCCGGCGCCTGGAAGGGCTTTCGCGAGTTCTACGAACTCGGGTACGTCGACGACCACCC
>ENA-ORCR01000200-ORCR01000200.1-marine-metagenome-genome-assembly--contig:-NODE-200-length-58243-cov-6.984768_pt1 | contig 58243 bp, 60 predicted proteins | sample MGYA00237782_ERZ508514 | MGnify/ENA primary metagenome ERZ508514 (study PRJEB26185, sample SAMN06268960) | marine metagenome | isolation source: Eden Landing Ponds, San Francisco, CA, USA | place...
GAGCGGCGAAGCCGCGAGCCGAGTCCACGTCGGCCCCATCGCGACGGACGACGCCTTCTACGCCGAGACGGACGAGTACATCAACGACTGGGAGGCCGCCGGTCTGCTCGCTGTCGAGATGGAGGCCGCCGCGCTGTTCTCGCTGTGTCGCCGCAAGGGCCTGCGCTCGGGCGCAATCTGCACCGTCGACGGGAACCTCGTCGAGGGGACACAGAAGGGCGAGACCGAGGCCGACGAACTGCCCGAGAAGGCAAAGAACAACGTCGAACGCGCCATCGAGATCAGCCTGACCGCCGCGGCGTCGCTGTAGGCGGGGACGCCGCCGCCCCGTTCCGACCGCCGCCTCGGCCCTGTCGCCGCACGTTCCGACTGCCGCCCGGCCACCGCGGTGGTGTTTAGTTTAGCAGTCAGCAGTGCAGAGAGCCAGAAAGCCCCCGGTTTCTCTTCACTAAACACTGCCGCCACCGCTGGCGGAGGGCTTAACAGACCGTCTCCCGTGCAACGACGTATGCTCGACCGTCTCCGAAATCGGACGCGCGCGGCGGTCGCGCGAGCGCGACGGGTCGAGCGCCGCGAACTGCGGGACTTCAGGCGCTGGGCGGAGGTCACCGACAACCTCGTCCACCTCTCGATGCTGGTGGTCGTCCCGCTCGCCATCGCGCTCGTGACGGCACTCGCGAACGCGGTCCCGCGGCTGAGCTTCCTGCTCTTTCCGCCGCTGGCCGCCGGGACGTACACGCTGTTCGTCGACCCGACGGGCAAGTACTCCGAGCCGGGGCGGTTCGTGGCGGGCCTGACTATCGGGGCCGTCTGCGGTCTCGCCGCCCTCGCCGCCTCGAACGCGGTTCTCGCCACCTCGGCCGGGCAGTTCCAGGCCAGCGCCCTCGGCGCGGGGCTGGCGGTGTTCGCCACGGGCGTCGTGACGTGGCCGCTCGACATCGAGGAGCCGTCGTCGTACTCCACGGCCCTCCTGGCGCTGCTCGTCCACCCGAACCAGCGGGCGGCGTTCGTCGGGAGCATCTTCCTCGCGAGCACGCTCGTGGCCGGCATCTTCGTCGTCTGGCGCGAGCAGTTCTACGAGCGTCGCGCCTCGTACCTCTACGACTCGATGACCGGCGACGACCACGTCCTCGTGCCGATGCGCGGCGAGTCCGCGGGGAAGACGGCGATGCTCGGGGCGCGTCTCGCCGCCGCCCACGAGGCCGGCAAGGTCGTCCTGCTGGACATGGTCCCGGACGACGACGCCGCGGCCACCGAGGAGGCGCTCATGCGCGACACCATCCACGTGGACATCTTCTCCGAAGGTGACCGCGACGGCTCGTCGGCCGGCGGCGCCCCCCCAGTGGCGGACCAGCGACTCGTCGGCGACGGCGGCGACCCGGCCGACGCCCAGACGGACCCTGCCCAGACGGACTTCGACGCGCAGGTGAACTGGCTGGAGACCCACGCGGACCGCATCGAGACGCGGACCGGCGTCCCCTGTCAGGTCGTGGTCGCCAGCGACGACGGGTCGCCGGCGGAAACGACGCTCCGGACCGCCGAGGAGACCAACTGCGACCTCATCGCCGCGCCCTACGAGACCCGACACGGCGCGCTGTCGCCGTACCTCAAGCGCCTGTTACAGAGCAAGTCGGACGTGGTCGTCCACCGCTCGCGCAGCGACCGGACGAGCTGGAAGCGCGTCCTCGTCCCGGTCCGGTCGGTCAGCGACGTCTCGCACAACATGGTCGACTTCGCCTGCCGGCTGGCGGGCAAGAGCGGCCGTGTCGCCGTCGCGACCTGCATCGGTCCGCGCGGGGACCGCCGGCGGGCGGAGGAACTGCTCGCGGACCTCATCGAGCCGTTCGAGGGCTCCTTCGAGACGCGGGTCCCGCGGACCGACATCCTGTCGTTCCTGTCCGAGACGGGGCCGCAGTACGACCTCGTCGTCATCGGCGCGAGTCGGGACCGGAGCACTGCCTCGCGGTTCGTCTCCCCGCCGACGTTCGAGCGCCTCGAAGACGTGGACACCGACGTGGCCATCGTCGACCGCGGCCGGTCGTAGCGGTCTCGCGGAGAAGTGCTCGAGGCCACGCGAGTTCGCCGCTAGACTCAGCTCTCAGTAGCCGGGCCGTACTCCTCGTCCGTGACGTGGTCCAGCCAGGTGACGGCCTCCCCGTCGCGCTCCTCCTGGACGGCGATGTGGGTCATCGCGGTGTCCGGCGTCGCGCCGTGCCAGTGTTTCTCGCCCGGCGGGAACCAGACCACGTCGCCCGCTCGGATTTGCTCGATCTCCCCGCCGTCGCGCTGGACGAGGCCGCAGCCGCTCGTCACGAGCAGTCGCTGGCCGAGCGGGTGGGTGTGCCACGCAGTGCGCGTGCCGGGCTCGAACGTGACGCTCGCCGCCGCTGCGCGGGCGTCGTCTCGCGAGTCGAACAGGGGGTCGATCCGTACGGCCCCGGTGAAGTACTCGTCCGGTCCTTCGACTGAGGGCCGTGAACAGCTGCTGGTGATATCCATCGTTCGTCTCCACGTGGCAGTTGCGCGCCGTGTGACTTGGCTTCGGGGCTATCCAGAAAGGGGACTTAAGTACTGACCCCGGCGGACGCGACCGCGGACAGCGTGTGATAAAAGCGTTCGCTGTAGGGAGATACAGCCGTGGCGAACCCGGCTCGCCGACCGCGTCCGTGGATGCCGACGGCGGACGCTCCGTGGTGTCTACCGAGACTCTTACCCATAGATTTACCGGCGTACCGGGCGACGTCGAGGTATGAGCGGGTTCAGTCACGAGACGGACGCTGACCCAGAGTTCGACGGCGACGTCGAGCGGGAGTCGCCCTCCACCGCGGAGCGAGGGCATCTCGGAACAGCGGCCCGGGAAGAGCGGATGCTTCCCGCGGAGGCGTTTTCACTGCTCGGAAACGACACCCGCATCGACATCTTGCAGGCGATGCTGGACGAGAACGCGGACAACGCGCCCGTCGGCTTCACGGAGCTGTTCGAACGAGTCGAGATGGCGGACAGCGCCAACTTCAACTACCACCTGCAGAAGCTCACCGGCCACTTCATCAAGCAGACCGAAGACGGCTACGAGTTCCGTCACCCCGGTCGGAAGGTCGTGAGCTCGATATTCGCCGGCACGCTCACCGACCGCGCACAGCTCGGGTTCTTTCCCGTCGAGGGCTCCTGTCACGCCTGCGACGGCGACCTGCACGGGTGGTACGTCGACGAGGTCCTCACCATCGCCTGCGTCGACTGCGCGACCGTTCTCGTGCGGTACCCGTTCCCGCCGGGCGGAATCGACGAGCGAACGCCCGAGGAGCTCCTCCAGGCGTTCCACCACTACGTTCGGCACCACTACTGCCTCGCCGCCGACGGCGTCTGTCCCGAGTGCACCGGCCCCGTCGAGACGGAACTGCGCTACGAACCGACGGAAGCGGACCCTCTCGACGTGACGGTCGAGCACACGTGCCAGCGGTGCGGGTACGACCTCCAGTCGAGCGTCGGCGTGAACCTCCTCGACAACGCCGAGGTGCTCCTGTTTCACTCCGAGCGCGGCATCGACCTGAGCACGGAACCGTTCTGGCACTTCGAGTGGTGCGTGAGCGATGCCTGTACGGAAATACTGTCCGAGGAGCCGTTGCGCCTGCGGCTCGACATCTCGTGTGCCGGGGACGAGTTACGCGTCGTACTGGACGAGACCCTCACGGTGACCGAGACGGCGAGACGGGAACACCTCTCGTACTGAAACACGCGCCCGAGCAATCGTTCGGAAAGAAATCCGGCCGGGTGCCCACGGTGAAAAACGGGTTTCAGTCCGTCAGCGCGCCGCTTATTCGAAGAGCTGTACGGCCTCGGCGTACCGGGAGCTCGGCTCCTCCCAGTCGACGACCTCGAAGAAGGCGTCGACGAAGTCGCCGCGGGCCGGGCCGTAGTCGTAGTAGTAGGAGTGCTCCCAGACGTCGAGGGCCAGGATGGGGTGGCTCCCCCAGAGCGCGCCCTGGTCGTGCTTGTCGACCGTGACGGTGCGCAGTTGGTTGCTGAAGCTGTCGTAGACCAGCAGCGCCCAGCCGCCCGCTGCGGACGCGGCGGCCTCGAACTCGCCCTTCCACGCCTCGTAGGAGCCGAAGTCCTCCTCGATGCGGTCCGCGAGGTCACCCGTCGGCTCGTCGCCGCCCTCGGGGCTCATCGACTGCCAGAACAGGTCGTGGAGGATGTGACCCGAGCCGTTGTGGGTCACGTTGCCGATCGCCGAGGCGGTCGAGGAGTAGTCACCCTCGTCGCGGTTCTCCGCGAGCGTCTCTTCGGCGCTGTTCCAGCCGTTGACGTAGCCCTGATGGTGGGTGTCGTGGTGCCACGTCAGGACCTGTTCGCTGATGTGCGGTTCGAGCGCGTCGTAGTCGTACGGGAGCGGCGGAAGTTCGTAGTCTGCCATTTGTATCGACAGTATCGGCCAGGTGCGAGCGGAATATGAGCGTTTTCTGTAACGCAGTAGAGTAGCGCTCCCGACATGTGGCCGACGCGAGTCCTTCGGTGGGGTTGCGGTCGACCCGCGGACGCTCGAAGGCGACGGTGTCCTCGGAGCCGCGATCAGGGCTGGACCTGGTCCAGCGGCCGAATCAGGACCTCGTTGATGTCGACGCGTTCGGGCTGGCTGACGACGAACGTGATGGTTCGGGCGATGTCCTCGGGCGCGAGCGCGTCCATCGACCCGACGTACTCCTTGACGCCCGCCTGGAGTTCGTCGTCTGGGATGTGCTCGAGGAGTTCGGTGTCGACCGCGCCGGGTTCGATGGTGGCGACGTGGATGCCCTCTTCCGCGACGTCGAGGCGGAGCGAGTCGCCGAACATCTTCACGCCGGCTTTCGCCGCGTTGTAGTGGGAACTGTTCTCCTGGAGGAACCGTCCGACCACGGAGGAGAGATTGACGACGTGGCCGCTCTCCTGCTCCAGCATCGTCGGAACGACGGCGTGGGTGAGCGTGATGAGGCCGGTGAGGTTCACGTCGATGGTCGTCTGGAGCGTCTCGCGGTCCGCCTGCGCGATGTGCGCGAGGGGCATGACGCCGGCGTTGTTCACGAGGATGTCGATGCGGCCGTACTCGTCGAGCGTCGTCTCGACGAGGTCGTCGATGTCGTCGTCGTTCGTGATGTCCGTCGAAACGACGAGCGCCTCTCCGTCGTCGTCCTCGATACTGGCCGCGAGTTCTTCGAGGTCGTCTACGCGGCGAGCGGCGAGGACGACACTTGCCCCTCGCGACGCGAGTGATTCAGCGGTCGCACTGCCGATTCCGGACGACGCGCCGGTGACGATCGCGACCTGTCCGTCCAGTTCCGAACCGAAATCTGTTGCCATCGAGTACCAGAAGTCCGGCCGTCCGCTTCGCCGTTGTGCTATCTCGAAAGCGTGTTTAAGTACTACCGCGTGGAAAACGGCCGGCCGCCAGTCGAGTCGAGGCTATCTGGAGAGCGTGTCTATCTCGGGTTGCGTCCCGAGCGCCGAGGTGAGGAGTTGCCGCTCGCCGCGGCGGAGGAGACTCGACATCGACGGCTGGGAGATTCCCATCTCCTGGGCCAGTTCCTCGGTGCTGACCTGCCGCGGGCTCTCGTAGTACCCCCGGCTAATCGCCAGAGTGAGTGCCTCGTGCTGTCGGTCGGTCAGTCCGTACTGCGACGACTCGTCTCCGTCGGGAGCGTTCTGCGAGATAGAAAGCAATTCGATATCGATTCCGTACTCTTCACAGCGGGTCCGCATCCCGTTGAAGGCGTTGTAGTTCTGAAAGAGCTTCTTCTCGTACCAGCCCTCCGGCGTGACGACGGTCGGTTCCATCTGCGTCGCGGTGAACCGCTCCGGTGCGAACGCCTCCGAAATCACGTCCGCCAGTTCGATCGTGACCTGATAGACGTCCTTCCCGCTCGCCCGTCCGAGCGCCGTCGCGTCCACCACCTCGTCCAGCGCCAGGAGATCGCCCTCAGAGACGTCTTCGGTGGGTTCGAGGTAGACGACGAACACGCGGGCATCCTCTTCGAGGCAGAGGCCGTGTACGCACTCGAACTGGGACGTGCTCACTCGTTCTGCAAGGCTCACGAGCGGCAGTGCCGACGAACTGAGGAGGAATTCGGTCGTGACCGTCATGATCCTGGTACACGCGACACTCGCAGTTAAGTTCGGTGACGACTCCGCCGCCGGCCTCAGATGTCCGCGTCGGCCTCTTCCTCCACGTCGAGCAAGTGGTCCGCGATGTTCTCCATGCCCTCGCGGCCGAGCGCGGACTGGACGATGAGGTGGCCGCCGAGCACCGCCGGGCTGATGACGGTCTCCGCGCCCGCCCGACGGAGCTTCTCGATGTTCTCGCGGTCGGTGGCGGCGGCGACGATGTTGACCGCCGGGTTCAGCGTCTGGGCGGTGAGAATCGCCAGTGCGTCCTGTGCGTCGTCGTTGGTCGCCGCGACGACCGCCGACGCGTCCTCGATGCCCGCCCGCTGGAGCGGTTCCTCGTCGCTCGGGTCGGCGGTCAGCACGTTGATGTCCTGCTGTTGCAGGCGGGTCGCCGCCTCCGTGTCCGGCGTGATGACGACGAAGTCGATAGCGCCGGCCAGTTCTTCGATGATCGGTTCCGTCAGGTCGCCGTAGCCGAGCACCAGCACGTGGTTCTCGAGCAGATCCAGTTGTGCGTCAGTCATGTTCCCGAGGGCCTCCGAGAGCCGCTTTTCGATGGCCGGGCCGAGCAGTGACCCGAGCGCGATGGCGAAACTCGCCGTCCCGAGGACGACCACGGACATTCCGAACAGCCGCGCCTGCGGGCTCTGTGGCGTGATGTCGCCGTAGCCGACCGTGCTGGCGGTGACCAGCGTGAAGTAGAACGCGTCGGTCAGCGTCGAGATGCCGCCGAACTCGTCGCGGAGGGCGTACGCCCCGACGGTCCCGTACACTTGCGCCCCCACCAGCGCCGCGCCGGCGGCGAGCTGTGCCGTCGAGAGGTCTATCGGCCGGTCGAACCGCCGGCGGTTCAGCAGCATCGTCGGCAGCGAGAGCAGCGAGAGGACGACGAGCGGGAGCGCGAGCGCATCGGACTGGACCAGCCCCTGGAGCGCCGAGACGGGGAGCAAGACGACGGTGACGTACCACGCGACCCGGAGCCGCCGGCGGAGTCCGAGCACGCTGACCAGCAGCGTGAACCCGGTCAGCGCGCCGGTGAAGCCGGCCGCTCGCTGGACACTTCCCGGGATGTACGCACCGAGTGGCCCAGTGATAGACACGTCGCTGATGTTGACGACGCCCGTGGCGAACGAGAGGATCGCCACCAGGACCGGGAGCAGGATTGTCGCCCGCGCCCCCAGCCAGTCCCGCGGTCTGTCCATGTCCATCCAGATTGTATGGGTGGGCGTAAATGTACTGTCTGGCCCCCGTCCGCCGGAAGCGATTTACTGCCGGACGCGCACGGTGTGGACATGGCTTCGCTCCCGATCGAGATTCTCATGGGCATCTACCTGGGGCTGTTGGTGGGAGTGATCCCGGCGCTCGTCTCGTGGGCGCTCGGCTTCATCTTCAAGTACTTCACCGGGGTGAGCGTCCCCGGCTTCGGTGTCGTCGTGCTGGCGATTGCCCTCGCCGGCGTCAGCGGCGGCCTCCTCGCGCTCGCCGACCGGTCGATCACGCAGGCGCCGAACGCCGAGCGCGTCGTCACCGCGATTCTCCTCGTCGGGATGGTGTCGATGTACGCCCACAGCAAGGGCGACCAGCTCGGCGCGAACTTCCCGAAGCGCCTCTCGCTGAAGGGACTGCGAGACAAGCACCTCTCGGCCGACGTGGTCGAGTTCGTCGGCGGCCGCGACGAGGTCCGCATCCAGATCGTCGGCGAGGTCGCCGACATGGAGGGGTACCCGCCGCTGCCGGAACCGCTCCGGGCCGACATCCGCGGCGAGGAGTGGCGGTTCCCGGCGGACCTCCGCATCGGCGAACTCGAACGTCGCATGGAGGAGCGGCTGAAGTCCGAGTTCGACCTCGGCGACGTGGCCGTCACCATCGACGAACAGGGGCGGGCGTCGGTGGTCGCCGCGCCGCCGTTTTCCGGCCTCTCGAAGCGCGTGGGCGACGGCCGACACGCGGTGTCCGTCGACGCCCTCCTGCCGACGGGCCTCGCCCGCAACGACGAGGTGACGGTCCTGACCGAGGACGCGCAGGTCCGGGGCACGGTCGTCAGCGCGCGCTCGGCGGACGCCGCCGACGAGACGCCGGTCGACACGCCCGACGAGCCGGAAATCGCCGACGCGGAACAGCCGGCCGCCCCGATTCGGGCCCCGACCACCGACGGCGGCGAGGGACGGCTCACCGTCGCCGTCACCCGGACCGACGTCCAGCCGCTCCTGCGCTCGGCCGCGCCCAAGGTCGTGGTCGAGCCGCGGGGCACGCACCGCGAGTACGAACTCGTCTCCTTGCTCCGGCGGGCCGGCAGCCGGTTCCGGCGGCTCACCGTCCGCGCCGAGGGCTCCCTCGACGGGGTGACGCTCAGCGACGCGCGGGTCCGCGACACCTACGGCGTCGCCGTCGTGGCCATCCGGAAGCCGGACGGCTGGCAGGTCGCGCCCCACGGGACGGCGACCGTCGAGGCCGGCGACGAACTGTACGCCGTCGGGGGACGCGACGCCCTCGCCGACTTCGCGGAGGCGGTAGCGTGACGGCGCTCCTCCAGAGCGGCATCGTGCTCCAGGGCGACTCGACGACGGAAGTCGTCGTCGAGACGCTGGCCCAGTTGCTCGGCGTGGCCATCGCCGCCGGCGGCGCGTCCGCGCTCACCGCCCTGGTGTACCGCTGGTACGTCCGCGAGCGCGTCCAGACCGGAGTCGCCGTCCTGTTCGGGCTGACGGTCGTGGTGCTGTACCTCGGAACGACGACCGCGCTCGGTCAGGTCATCGGCGGGCAAGACGAGGTCCTCGAACTGCCGCGGGTCCTCGCGAACATCTCGGCGTTCGTCGCCGGCGGTCTCGGCGCGTACACGGGAACGCGGGTCGGCGACCGCCTCGGCACGGACCTGTTCGCGGCGACGGCGCGCGGCGCGGTCGACGCCGACGTGAGCGAGATCGTCCAGACGGTCGGCCGGGTCACGTCCGTCCGCCTGCCGGAGGAGATCGACGACATCGTCGGCTACGACCCGTCGCCGGACGCGACGAAGGAGACGCTCGCGAACCGGCGCTTCCTCTTCCCGCGCCGGCTGACGAAGGCCGAACTGCGCGAGCGGCTGGTCGCCCGGCTCAAGACGGACTACGGCGTCGGCCACGTCGACCTCGAACTGGCCGACGACGGGGCCGTCGAGTACCTCGCCATCGGCTCGCGGGCGGCCGGCATCGGCCCGACGCTCCCGCCGGCGACCAACGCCGTCGCCGTCCGGGCCGACCCGGCGAACGCCGCCAGCGCCGGCGACCTCGTCCAGGTCTGGGAGCGGAACCCGGCGACGCGCGTCCTCACGGGCGAACTCCGCGGCGTCGCCGGCGACGTGGTCACGGTGGCCATCGACGCCGCCGACACGCCGAAGCTCGACCCGGAGACGACGTACAAGCTCGTCACGCTCCCGGTCCAGGAGCGCCCCGACCGCGAGTTCGCCTCGCTGCTCCGGGCGGCCGACGAGACGATGGGGACCGCCACCGTCGAGCGCGGCAGCGAGGTCGAGGGGGAGACGGTCGGCGCGCTGGAGGTCACGGTGGTCGCCGTCACCCGCGAGGGCGAGTCGCCGGAGACCATTCCGTCCCGGGAGCGCGTGCTCGCGGCCGGCGACACGCTCTACGCCATCGCGACCCCCGACGCACTCCGACGGCTCGAACAGGCCACTGAGGGGACGGACGAGGAACCGCCGGGTGACGACCCCGCTGACGGACCCGACGCGGCGACGGAATCCGGAGCCACCGAGTCAGAGTCGGCCGTCGGTGCGTCGGCGACCGACGGCGTTCCGGCGGACGCGACGGCCGAGGATGCGACGGCCAACGACGCAGTAGCCGACGACACCGAGGCCGCTGACACAGTAGCCGACGACACCGGGTCCGCCGACGCAGTAGCCGACGACGCTGTCGGCGACACCGCCGCGGCGTCCGACGACGAACCGCGCGGCGACGACCCCTTCGACGCCATTCCCGACGCCGAGGGAGCCGACCCGCTCGGCGACCTCACCGACGATGACGACGAGCCGGTGGAAGTGTGGGACCCGGCGGAGCGAATCGGCGAACCGGCCGCGGGCGGCGAAGGAGAGGTGGAGGCAAACGGCGACACTGACGAGCCGGGCGACGACGGGAACACGGGCGAGTCGGGCGACGACGGCGACACTGACGAGCCGAACGACGTCGAGGAGACCGACGAAGCGGACGACGAACCGGGGGAGACGGTCGAAGCCGACAGCGGCCAAGAGGCGGCTGCCGACGACGGGGACGAGTCCGACGCGGCGACCGGCGACCGCGGCTCGCCGGCCGACGGCGACGACGCCGAGCGGTCCGGCTGAGTCGCCGGACGGCGGTCCGGAACGCTCTTTTGACCGACGGACCGAGAGACGGACATGGAGTGGAAGCTGTTCGCACACCTCCGCGACGCGGCCGACGGACAGTCCGTCAGCGTCGACGTCGACGGGGACGCGACGGTCGAGACGGCGCTCGACGCCCTGCTCTCGGCGCGCCCGGCGCTCGCCGAGGAGGTGCTCGACGAGGACGACGAACTGGCCGACCACGTCCGACTGCTTGTCGACGGCGAGGACCCGTTCGCCGGCGGCGACGGCCTGGCGACGCCGGTCGACGGCGACACCGAACTCGCGCTGTTCCCGCCGGTCAGCGGCGGGTGAGTCGCGGTCGCGTCACGCCCGTCCCATCGTCGTCCGACCCGAGACGACGACGCGGAAGCCGTCGCGGTAGTCCGTGTCGATGGTCGGTTCCCAGCCGTGGGTCTCGGCCAGCAGTCGCAGGTTCGGGAGCGGGAGACCCGACTGGCCGTCCGGAATCGCCTGCCCGTACGTGAAAAACGGCGCGGGGTCGTCGCGGGCCGGCGGTTTGCCGTCGTCGGTGATGGTGAATCCGTCGTCGGTGACCGCGACCGACACCGTCGAGGCGTCGTTGTGCGCCGCGAACCGGAACGCGTTCTCCAGGAGCGTCTGCAGGCGCGGCGGGTCGGCCTCGAGCGTGCCGTCCGCCTCGACGGTGAGCGCGAGGTCGCCGACGTCGGCGGACTGAAGCGCGCGCTCGGCGATGTCCGCCACGTTCACCGGCTGCGTCGATTCGACGGTCTGCCCGTGCTGTGCGAGCCGAGCGAGCTTGTTGACCACGTCGGTCATGTGGTCGGCCGACTGGGAGGCGGTCTGGAGCGATTCGCGAGCGCGGTTCACGTCGCCGTCCGTCAGGGCGCTCCCGGCGATGTCGACCCGTCCGTTGACGGTCTGGAGCGTGTTGAGCAGTTCGTGCCGGATGGCGGCGGCGAACCCCTCGAGCTGTTCGTTCTGCCGCGCGAGTTCGCGCCGCTGGCGCTCCACCTCGGTCACGTCGGAGAGGACGAGCATCTCGCCGATGTTGGTCTGCCCGAGGGCGAAGGAGGTCCCGCTGACGAGATAGTAGTGAACCTCGCCGTCTTCGGCGTGTTCGAGTATCTGCTCGTCGCTCTCGAGGGCGCTCTCGACGTTCGGAAGCGCGTCGCCGAGTCGCTCGCCGACCGTTCCGTCGAGGACCGGAAACGTCGACGCCGCGAGGTCGTTGTACTCGCGGATCCGACCGGTGTCGTCGAGGTAGATGACCGGGTCGTCGACGCCGTCGGTCAGCTGGACGGCGAGGAACGTGGTGTCGAAGACGTAGAGGACGCCGACGGCGAACACCGCGACGCCCAGCGGTTCGTAGTTGATGTCGAGCAGCCGGTCGCTCGCGAACCCGACGATGTCGAGGAGGACCGGGAGCCCGGTCACGCCGACGAGCGCGACCAGCGGGCGCGTGTCGTAGTCCGACTCGGAACAGAGTTCGTACAGCATGAAGAAGCCGACGGCGACCAGCGCGTACGAGAGGCCGGTCACGAGCCAGTGGAACGTCTGGTGTTCGATGGTCAGGTGCGGGAACGGCGTCTGGACGACCACCGTCTGGAAGTACAGCCCGTGGAGCGGATTCGTCACTTTGACCGCGACGATAGCGAGATAGACGCCGACCGCCAGCCGGCGGTACGGCGCGGCTCGGTGGAGCGACCGCCCGGTGTACGCCGAGGCGAAGTAGAGCCACGACCCGACCGTCGTCAGGCCGACGACGAGGCTGAGCAGGTAGGCGGCGTACTTCTGCCCCGGCGTCGGCGCGACCAGGAACGCCAGTTCCAGGGCGGCCCACCCGCCGCTTCCGGCGAGCAGGCCGACGAGACCGCGCCGCGTGTCAGGGTCCGCGACGCGGAGCGCGCGCGGCACGGCGGCCAGACATCCGAGCGTGGCGACGGCGTACGCCGTCACGTAGGCGGTGAACGAGAGGGAGAGCCCGGTAACCCACATTGGCCCTGAGTACGGCCCCTCCACATCATGAACGCTCTGGCCTCGTTTCCAGGGATGATAACAGGATGGCGGTCAGGTGAGGTCCGCGGTGCAGACGAACGTCGGCCAGTCGCTCGTGTCCGCCCGGACCGAGGCGGCCTCCGCCACGTGGGTCGGCGTTTCGGGAATCAGAACCCGCGTCCGGTCCACCCCCAGTTCGGCGGCGTCGGCCCTGATGGCGTCGAACAGGGCCGCGGCCGCCTCCCTGTCGTCCCACGCGCCGACGGCGTACTCCGCCAGGCGCACGTCGTCTCCCGGGTCGCGCGTCACCCGGGCGCGGCAGGCCATGGCGCGCGTCCCGCCTCCGGTGACCGCGAAGACGGCCTCCTCGTCGGCGAGGGTCCGCAGGTCGCTCCGGGTGAGCTCCGAGAGCGCCCACGACTGCTCCCCGTCCAGCGCGAGTCCCCCGAGCGCGGTCCGGGCGTCGCTGTCCGTCCAGTAGGTCCAGGCGACCGTCGGGTCGTCGACGACCGGGAGCGACGGGGTCGCCTCGCGCGGGTCCGGCGACGCCCACCGGAACGAACAGGTTGCCTCGAACCCCGCGGTGACGGACTGCCCCAGGCCGGCGTCGTTCCACGAGAACACCATGTTGCGAGCGACCGTCGCACCGCCGTCGCCGGCCCACTCGAGGAGGTCCTCGACCATCGCGAGGCCGTGGCCCTCGCCCCGGTGGGCCGGGTCGACGCGGATGCCCTGGAGCCACGCCTCGTGGTCGCTCAGCACGACGCCCTGACAGAGGCCGACGGGTGTCCCGTCGGAGACGGCGACCACGGTGCGCTGGTCCGGGCCGTCGCTGGCCACCCAGTCGCGGAACACCGCCGGGATGTACTCCGCCGTGTCGCGGTCGCTCCAGACCTCCTCGACGAAGGCGACCACGTCGTCGTAGTCGTCGGTTCGCGCTTGCCGCACCGTCGGTGACATACCCGACACTGCGAGGCGGGGCGTGAAAAGTTCGGCCGCCACAGCCAGGGGGTCGACCGACCGTTACAGCCAGGGGGTCGACCGCTGCTGAATCTCGCCCGCGAGCGGCTCCTGCATGGCGTCGGCGACGTCGTCGCTATTCTCGAGCGCCCACATGAGTTTGACCTTCGCCGTGCCGGGCAGCATGTCCTCGCCCTCGACGACGCCGGCGTCGAGCAGGTCGCGGCCGGTGTCGTAGACGCGGTCGCAGACCCGGCCTTCGAGGCACTGGCTGGTCATGACGACCGGGACGTCGAGGTCCTCGATGACGCCGATCCAGTCGGTGTTGACGTGGCCCAGGCCGGTCCCCTCGATGACGAGGCCCTCGCTGTCGGCGGCGGCCGCCTCGAGCAGCGACGCGTCCATGCCGGGCGAGAACTTCACCAGTTCCACGTCCGTCTCGACGGCGTCGTGGAGCGCAAGGTCGGTCGCGCCGCGCTCTTCGTACTCGCGGCGGAAGGTCACGGTGCTCTCGCCGTCGATGTCGTAGTCGACCTCGCCCAGCGGCTTCGCGCCGACGGTCTCGAAGGCGTCCCGGCGCGAGGTGTGGTTCTTCCGGACCCGCGTGCCGCGGTGGAGCGCACAGCGGTCGTCGGACTCGTCGGCGTGCATGCAGACCAGGACCTCTGCGCAGTCACTCGTGGCCGCCTCGACGGCCGAGACGGCGTTCATCACGTTGTCCGAGGAGGGCCGGTCGGCCGACCGCTGGCTCCCGGTGAAGACGATGGGAACCGGCGTGTCGAGCATGAAGGCGAGCGCCGACGCGGTGTACTGCATCGTGTCCGTGCCGTGCATGACGACGACGCCGTCCGCGCCGGCCTCGATCTCCTCGTGGACAGCCCGGGCGAGGTCCTGCCAGACCGCGGGCGTCATGTTCTCCGAGAGGATGTTGGCGACGACGCGGCCGCGGTAGTTCGCCATCCCGGCCAGGTCGGGGACCGCGCGCAACACGTCCTCTGCGTCGAACTGCGCCGTCACCGCGCCGGTGCGGTAGTCGACGGTCGAGGCGATGGTCCCGCCGGTCGAGATGAGCGACACCGTCGGCAGGTCGTCGTCGAACTCGATGGCCGATTGGCTCTGCTCGTCCTGTGCGCTCTCGACGTCGTACACGTCCGACTCCAGCACGTCGACCTCGGCCTCCTCGCGGTCGATGCCGACGTTGTATCCTCCGTCGAGTTTGACGACGAGGTGCGCCGGCGTGCTGGAGGGGAGCAACACGCCCTCGTAGGTCTGGGCCGCGCGCTCGACGCGGACCCGGTCGCCTGCGTTCATGCGCGGGACTTTCCGCCGGTGGGACTTGAACCCACTCGTTTCGGCCAGCGCCCAGCATCCGCCCGGAACGTACCGCTTCGAACACCACTCACGTTCGGAACTGCAACTCACACGCGCTACCAGACCACAAGGTTATCCCAATAGACACTCTTCTAACAAGTATGGCAGACAACAAGTCCGGGCGCGAAAACCAGGCCCGGAACGACGAGCGCCGCCAGCGAGAACGTGCCATCGCGGAGGAACTCGAACGCGCGGACGACCCCGAGCCGCCGGTCGATCCCACGGCGCTCGCCTACTTCGAGACAGAGCTCGACTCGGTCGATTTCCCGGCGACAGCGGCTGAGGTGGTCGATTCGGTGGGCGGTCACGAGGTCGAGTCCGCCGAGGGGACGCACGCCGTCGCGGACCTCCTCCCGGACGCGACGGTCGAGTCATTCGATTCGCCCGCCGCGGTTCGGACGCGGATCCAGCGGCCGACGGTAGCGGGAGCGATGAAGCGCGTCGTGGAGGCCGCCGACGCACACCAGAGCGCGGCGTTCGGCACCTCACAGCGCGACGGCTACGAGCGAACGTTCCGGGAACTGCAGGCCATCGACGGGGACGACGACGACGAGGGCATCCGGGTCGTCGCCGACTGGATCGTCGAGCGCATCCACGAGAAAGAGCGGCTCCCGAGCTCTCGCGACGTTCGGCGACGAGCGGCGACGTTCTGCCGGGAGAACGGCTACTCGGTCCGCAACGACGACTGGCTCGGTATCTGAGCGGCGACACCGCCGCGCGCACGGCTGTTGGCGGTCCCCACAAGGACCATACCCCTCGCCGTCCCACCTCCGGTATGGCCGAGCGAACAGAGGAGCGGACCCGCGAGGCGGAGGCCGAGTCCGGCGGCGAGTTCGGCGTGGACGTCGACGCGACCGAGTCGCTGGGCGGGACGACCGACACCGCCGCGGCGCAGTCGTCGGAGTCCACCCGGAGCTACTTCTCGCTGCGCGCGCTGCTGTACGCCTTCTGCGCGGTCGGCGGCGGGATGGTGCTGGGCGGCCTGATTCCACTCTTGCCGTTCACCGAGATGCTCGGTATCGCGCTGGGCGCGTTCGTCTACGGGCTGGTGGCGAGCCACCGGCGCTACCTCGAACTCGCCGTCGCCGGCGGCGTCAGCGGCGGGCTCACGGCCGTCTTCTCGCTGCTCCCCCAGCTCGCCGCGGGGTTGAACGGGACCCGGTTGTTCGCCATCGCCGGCGCTATCGGGCTCGTCCTCTCTGTGGTGGGCCACTACTTCGGCCGGGACCTGCGGGACGGTCTCACGAAGGACCTCTGACTGACGCGCGGGCGGCCCGGCCGCCGCTCAGGTGATCTCCCAGCCGTCGTCGGTCTGCTCGACGACCCCGTCGTCCTCGAGCCGCCGCAGCGCCTCCTCGACGATTTCCGGCGGGGCCTCGATCTCCCTGGCCAGCGCGGGGACGGAGTCGACGCCGTTGGCCAGCCCGCTGACCAGTTCCGCGTACAGCCGGCCGTCGCCGTTCTCGAACCCCTCGTCGATGCGGTCGCGCACGTCGGTCATCCGGGCCTGTACCCACCGCTGGGCCAGCGAGAGCTCGTTTTCGAGCTGTTCTAGGTGCTCCAGTTCCCGCGCGAGGCCGTGGAAGTCCCCCCCGGGTTCCGCGTCGAGCGTTATCGACAGGTGGCGACAGGACGGCATCTCGAACTCTGGATTCGCCGGATAGGCGCTCTTGGTGCCGAACTCGTAGGGCGAGACGCGGACCTCCAGACGGAGGTTCCGGGCGATGGAGAAGTACTTGCGCCGCTGGTCGTCCGTCCGCGAGTCGACGAGTCCGGCGTCTTCGAGCTTCTGGAGGTGGTCGATGACCGCCTTGGGACTGACGCCGATGTACTCGCTGATCTCGGTGACGTAACAGGGTTTGTGGGCGAGCAGTCGGAGAATCCGCCGTCGGTTGGCGTTCCCGAGGAGATTGAGCAGCTCGGCGGAGTCCATTCGTCTGAAGATAGCGGGTCACGGTTCAAAAGCATGACTCTCGTCGGGCGATTTCTCGACCCCGCCGGACGTTCCCTCGAGGGTGGCTACGGCAGCGGCGTCACGTCGTCAGCGGAGCCGAAGGAGTTCGGTCCGCCGCCGCTGCCGCCGGTCCCCCCGCTGCCGCCAGCGCCGCTCCCACTGTTCCCGCTCCCACTGTTCCCGCCGCCGCTGTTGTCGCTTCCGCTGTTGTCGCTTCCGCCGTCGTCGCTATCCCCGGCGCCGTTGTCACCGCTCCCGCTGTTACCGGCGTCGCTGTTATCGTTGCCGCTGTTTCCGGCAGCATCGTCGCTGTCTCCGGGAGCGCTGTCGTCGCCGGCGGTATCACCGTTTCCCTCGTTCCCGGCGTCGTTGTCGCTTCCACCGTCGCCGCTACCGGCGCCGTCACTCCCGTTCCCGTTTCCCTCGCCGGCCTCGCTCCCGTCGTTCCCCGAGTTCGACTGGTCGCTACCGGTCGTCGAATCGCCGGCCCCGTTTTCGGACGCCGAGTCACCGGCGGAATTGCCGCTCGCGCCGTCACCGGCGTTTCCCTCGTCGCCCGGGCCGCCTTCGCTCGCACCGTCCGGCGGTCCGGACCCGTTCGAGGCGTCGCCGGCGTCTCGTCCCGGGGCGTCAGACTCGTTCCGCGCCGTCGCGTTTCCCGCTTGACCGGGCACGTCGGTCGACGGGCCACGCACGGTCTCGTTCTCGTCGACGCCGGGCACGTCGGTCGGCGGACCGCGCTTGCCCTCGTTCTCGGCCGCGTCCGGCGGTCCGCCGAGGCCCCGGGCGACCACGGCGACCCGCTGGCCGGAGAGTTCGCTCGCGTTCTGCCGGAGCCGTTCGAGCGAGGTTGCGTTCACGCCCGTCCGCTCGGCGGCGTCGTCGGTGTCGTTGATCGCGGTCTGGAGGCCCTCGATCTCCGCCGAGAGTCGGCTCTGCTGGGCGACGTAGGCCGGCCGCGAGAGCGAGCCGTTCTCGTATCGTGCTTCGAGGGACTCGTTGCGTTCCTGGAGGCGGTCGAGTCGCCGTTCGAGCGACCCGGCCCGCTCCGTCACCAGCCGCGCTTGCTCGGTCTCGTTCGACCCGGCGAACGCCGCCTGCCACATCCCGTTCTCCACCGTGTCGTTCGCTGCGGCCGAACTCGACTGGAGGAACGCGGTCAGGCGCGTCCCCAGGCCGCCGTCGGACTCGTTCTGGACGGCCGGCGTCTCCGTCGCGGTCTCCTGTGCCGCCGCGGCCGGGACACCGACGGCGACGACAGCGACGAGGACCAGCGACGCGAGCAGCGCGGCCTGGCGTTGGCTCATTCGTACTCCCGTGTATCGACCCCGCATTAAAAAAGAGGTGCCTTCGTTCGTGTCGTTCACGCACCACCGAAACCCCGTCAGACCGTCCAAGAGCGTTTATCGGCCGTTCACGGGTCGTCTCCCGCCCGGAAGGAGCGCCCAGGCGAGCGCGACCGAGAGAACGGAGAGCGCGACCGTGGCGAGCGGGAGCGCGAGCCCGGGTTCGTACCGTAGCGGCGGGTAGTAGCCGAAGCCGTAGTCGAGCGCGTCGTTGACGAGCGCCAGCACGAGGGCTGTCGCCAGCGCGCCGGTCGTCGTCCGGGCGTAGTGAGGCACTAACAGCCCCTCTGCGACGAACCCGACGTGGGTGACGATGATGCCGAAGTACGCCCACGGGGCCGGGAAGTAGGCGTCGAACCCGAGGTTCAGCGCGACGACGGTCCACACCCCCATCTTGACGAGCCAGACCAGCGCCAGCGTGTGCAGGTACGCGAGCGGGGTCGTCAGCGGCACGTCGTCGAGCGACCGCCCGAGGAAGGGCAGCAGCGTCGCCACGGACAGCGTCATCAGGAACAGCGCGGCCGGGGAGTCGGCGTACAGCGGCCAGAGGAACGTCGACACCTCCGGCATCGTCTCGACGTAGTAGCGGACGCCGACCAGCATCGCGACGGCGTTGACGACGAGCAGCCACACGAGACTCGGCGTCTGTTCCAGGTAGTAGCGCGCGTACCGGCGCGGCAACGGCCCCCAGTCACTCATGCGTCGAACCGGGACCGCTCGCGGCAAAGCCCTGTCGAAGGGCTCCAGGTCCGCGGACCGACCGGCGAATACTGCGGTCTGAATGCACGACGGGAAAAGGATACCGGCAAAAGCTTATGTGTGGCAATGTCCCACATGAAACCGCACCGATGTTCGAACAGTTTTCGAGCGGATACTACCTCGGCCGCCTCTACATCGAACCCAGAGACGACGCGGCGGCCGCAATGTGTCGCGAGCAGCACGAACGAGTGAACGAACAGTTGTACGCCTCCGGAGACGGGGTCGAGCGGACAGACTACCCGCTCGTCATGAAACTCGGCTCGCGGCACTTCGCGGTCCACGGCGACGAACAGGTCCCGGCAGACACGCTCGCGCTCCCCGAGACAGTGCTCGAGGACGCAAACGTCAGGAACCCGCCCAGCCTCGAAGAGGTGTTCCTGGCGAAGGCCGACCACGCGGCGCAACTGCTCTCGATCTCCGAGGGGACGCCGACGCTCCCCGACACAGCGGTATAGCGGTCGCGGGAAGCCACTTTTAAGCCCGTCGCCGCACGCCTCTCAGTCGATGTTGGATCGGTTGCTGGGACGGGCCGCGCTGAAGGAGCGGGTGGCCGAACTCGAAGACGAGAAGCACCACCTGGAGCGCCAGCTGGAGGCCGAGGAGGAGCGGCGGGCCGACGCGGCGACCGAGCGCCAGCGGGCCGAAGCCGAGGTCAATCGACTCGAAGACCGCGTCGCCGAGCTCCGCGACCGGGTCGAGCGCCTGCAGGACGAGGGCGCGGACGCGTCGTTCCGGGCCGAGGAGACGCTCTCCCGCGAGCGGCTGGCGACCGTCCTCGACCGCCTCGAGTCGTTCGAGACGGGGCCGGAGGGCGTGTTCAGCGCCTACGTCGCGGACGAACACGACCTGCCCGGCCCGGTCCGCGACGCCTTCGGCGACCGCGCGTCGCTGGTTGCGAGCGCCGCGCCCTGCCTGGCCGTCACCGACGACGCCGGCCTCCTGTCGGCGTGTCTCTCCGTCCCCGCGCCGCCGTCGCCGTTCGCCCAGTGGGGCGAGGCGGTCCGGCTGGAGCGGTCGTGGTTCGAACCGACCGGCGAGTACGTCGTCGCGCTGGTGCGCTCGGACCTGTTCGCGGTCGGCGAGTACGACGGCCGCGAGCGAACCGCGTTCCACGGCTTCGACTCGGACCTGAAGAGCCAGCACTCGAAGGGCGGCTTCTCGCAGGGGCGGTTCGAGCGGCTCCGCGACCAGCAGATCGACACGCACCTCGACCGCTGTGGCGCGGCCATCGACGCGGTGTCGCCCGACCGGCTGTACGTCGTCGGCGAGCGCTCGGTCATCCACGAGTTCGCGGACCGGGCGACGGCGACGAAGGCCGTCGACGCGACGGGCGAGCCGGCGGCCGCGCTGGACGACGCCGTCCGCTCGCTGTGGACCGTGCAGTTGCGCGTGCCGTAGGGTCCGGGCCGAGGGAGTGGGGCGTGGGTAGCTTTTTCGCCGGTCGGCGACTCTCTCCGGACATGGACCTCGCCATCCTCACACACGGGTCGTTCCCGGACCGGGCGAAGACCGGCGTCGGGCTGTTGCGCTACGGCGACCAGACGGTGCGAGCGGTCGTGGACCGCGAGCGGGCGGGCCAGCGCGTCCACGACTCGCTGCCGGACGTGCAGGACGCCCCCATCGTCGCGTCGATGGCCGACGCGCCCGCGGTCGACGCGCTCCTCATCGGCATCTCGCCCATCGGCGGGGAGTTCGACGAGTCCTGGCGCGAAGACGTACGCACGGCCATCGAACGCGGCTGTGACGTGTATTCGGGACTCCACTACTTCCTCGCGGAGGACGAGGAGTTCGCCGACCTCGCCGCCGAGCACGGCGTCGAACTGCACGACCTCCGGAAGCCGCCGGACGACCTCACCGTCGCGGCGGGGACGGCCGGCGACGTGGACGCCACGGTCGTCACCACGGTCGGGACGGACTGCTCGACGGGGAAGATGACGGCCTCCTTCGAGATCCGTGACGCGGCGCGCGAGCGGGGCCTCGACGCCGCCGTCGTCCCGACCGGCCAGACCGGTATCGCCATCACCGGCCGGGGCATCGTCGTCGACCGCGTCATCGCGGACTACGCCGCCGGGGCCGTCGAGCGCCTCGTCGAAGCGGAGGGCGACCGGGACCTGCTCGTCGTCGAGGGCCAGGGTGCCATCGCCCACCCGGCCTACTCCGGCGTGACGACGAGCATCCTCCACGGGTCGGCCCCGGACGCGCTCGTCATGTGCCACGAGGCTGGCCGCGAGGCCGTCCACGGCTACGAGTCGTTCGCCATCCCGCCCCTGCCGGAGTACGTCGACATCTACGAGCGGATGGCGGCCCCGGTCTCCGACGCGTCTGTCGTCGCCGGGATGCTCAACACGCGCCACCTGGACGACGACGAGGCGGCACACGCCGTCGCGGACTACGCCGACGCCCTCGGCACGCCGGCGACCGACCCGGTCCGCCACGGCATCCCCGAGGACGTGCTGGACGCCGTCGTATGAACTGGACCGTCCAGCGCCACGACCTGCCGCTGTCGGACCCCTTCGGCATCTCGCGGGAGACGAGCGAGACGAGCGAGACGGTCGTGGTCGAACTGACCCGCGACGGCGCGACCGGAATCGGCGCGGTCACGCCCTCGGCGTACTACGACGAGGTGGCAGCGTCGGTGGCCGACGCCCTCCCGGAACTGCTCGAACGCGTCGACCAAATCGATGACCCGCAGAACCAGCAGCGCATCGAACAGGCCCTCTGGGAGTGCGCCCCGGACCGGCCCGCCGCGCGGATGGCCGTCTCCATCGCGGTGCACGACCTCGCCGCACGGGCGGTCGGCCTGCCGCTGTACCGCCGGTGGGGACTCGACCCCGAGGCGGTGCCACCGACCACCTACACCGTCGGTATCGAACCGCCCGAACGGATGGCCGAGAAGGCCCACGACGCCGCCGACGCGGGCTTCTCGCGCCTGAAAGTCAAGCTCGGCACGGACGACGACCGGGCGCGCTTCGACGCGGTGCGCGACGCCGCGCCCGACGCGGAGTTGCGGGTCGACGCAAACGCCGCGTGGACCGCCGCGGAGGCCGTCGAAGCGGCCGAGTGGCTCGCCGACGCCGGCGTCACGATGCTCGAACAGCCGGTGGCGGCCGACGACATCGACGGCCTCCGTCAGGTGACCGCGGCCACCGACGTCCCGGTCGCCGCCGACGAGTCCTGTCGCACCGCCGCGGACGTACCGCGGGTCGCGGACGCCTGCGACATCGTCAACGCGAAACTGCTCAAGTGCGGCGGCCTGCGTCCGGCGACCCGCCTGCTCCACGCCGCCGACGCCCACGGCCTCGACTCGATGCTCGGGTGCATGGTCGAGTCGAACGCCAGCATCGCCGCCGCCGTCAATCTCGCACCGCTCGTCGACTACCTCGACCTCGACGGGGCGCTCCTGCTCGCGGCCGACCCGTACGCCGGCGTTCCGCTGGACGGCGACGTGTTCGACCTGACCGCGGTGTCGGCGGGCACCGGGGCGAGGCGGAACTCGTCCTTCGGCGACTCCGACTGAGGGGGACGAGAGAACAGGGAGAGTAGTACAATCACCATTGATAATCAGGGACGAACTACTTTGTGTCGGTCTCGTGTCGCAGGACTATGGCACGCTCAGTTCTCTGTGTTGATACCGAAGAGCGAATCGACGAGGTTGCGGCGGCGGTCGAGGCCGACGAGTCGCTGACCGCGCGGACGGCGACGACGGTCGAGGAAGCGCGCGAGACGCTCGATGCCGAGCCGATCGTCTGCGTGGTCACGGCGTACGAACTCCCGGACGGGACCGGGCTCGAAATCGTCGGGGCGATTCGCGACATCGCGCCCCAGACGCCCTGCGTCCTGTTCACGGACGTTCCGCCGGCGGAGATCGACACGGCGTCGTTCGAGGAGAGCATCGTCGAGTACCTCAACCGTGACCTCCCCGACGCGCACGACCGGCTGGCGTTCGTCGCCAACGACGTGATCGACTACAGCGCCCAGGCGAGTTTCATCCGCCCGGACGACGAGGACGAACGACTGGAGACGCTCGCGCAGTACGACGTCGAGGACCTGCCGATCGAGGACAGCTTCGAGCGCCTGACGGACCTCATCGCCAGTCACTTCGACGCCGCGGTGGCGTTCATCGGACTCATCGAGGAAGAGGAGGAGAACTTCCTGGCCTGTCACGGCGGCGACCTGGACACGCTGACCCGCGAGAACACCATCTGCACCCACAGCATGCTCCAGGAGGACGTGATGGTCGTCGAGGACATCATGCAGGACGCCCGCTTCGCCGAGAACGAACAGCTCCAGAACCTCGGCATCCGCTCGTACGCCGGCGCGAACATGACCGCGAGCAACGGACAGGTCATCGGGCAGGTGTGCCTCCTCGACCACGTGCCGCGGAGCTACGACGCCGAGGAGCAGGCCGAACTGGAGGACTTCGCCGACACGGCGATGGAGATTCTGGAACTCAGACAGACCGTTCGCGACGCCGAGCGGACGGAGGTCGCACAGTGAGCTCCCTCTCCGCCGACGGGTTCGACGTGCCCGACGGAATCGGCCCGCTGGCGAGCGGCACGAGCGTCCTGCTGACGGGTGACGACGCGGACGCACTGGAGTCGGTGTTCGCCCGGGTCGTGGCCCCCGCCGACGGCGAGCGGAGCGTCGTCCTCACGACCGAGCATCGCGGCCGGGCGGTCCAGCGGACCCTGAACGGCGAGCGCCGCGGCGCGGGCGACCGGGCCGCGGTCATGGCCGCCGAAGGGGCGGCGAGCGGCGACGACATCACGGCCATCGACGACCTCGCCGACCTCACGGGGCTCGGGATGGCGTTCTCGTCGCTCGTCGCCGAGGCCCAGCAGGAGACCGAGCGCTTCCGGACCGGCATCTACCTGTGTTCGACCGTCGCCAGCGAAATCGACGACACCCGGTCGCTGTACCGCTTTCTCAACTCGAACTTCCTGACCGAACTGCGCCGCGGCAACGGCATCGGCGTGTGCGCGATCGACACGAGCGCCGACATCGGCGCGGACGTGGAGAGCACGGTCACGGGACTGAAAACGTCGTTCAAGACCCACATCGACGTGGACGCGACCGACCGTCGGAACGCGGAACTCGCCGTCGACGGCCCCGACGGCGAGCGGACGCTCGACGTGGCGCTCTAGAATTGAGCCGAAATCCGGCCGTCGGCCGGCCGCTCCGCGGACCGCTGTCTTCTCAGGCCGACCGGACGGCCTCGAGCACCGCTTCGTAGTCCGGTTCGTTCGTCGGGTCGTCGGCCACCCAGTCGTAGGTGACCGTTCCCTCGTCGTCGAGGACGAACACGGACCGGTTCGCGACGCCGAGCAGGCCGAGGTCCTCGATGTCGATGCGGACCCCGTAGGACTCGATGGCGTCGCGGTCCATGTCGCTGACGAGGTCGAACGCCAGGTCGTGCTCGTCGCGGAAGGCGTTGAGCGAGAACGCGGAGTCGGCGCTGACCCCGAGGAGCGTGGCCCCTGCGTCCTCGAAGTCGTCGAGGTGGTCCTGCAGCGCGACCATCTCGTTCGAGCACGGCGGAGTGAACGCGCCCGGGAAGAACGCGAGCACGACCGGGCCGTCGCCCAGGTGGTCGCTCAGTTCGAAATCCGCTACCTCTCCGTTCGCGACTGTCGCCGAGACGTCCGGCGCGGTGTCACCAGTGGATACCATCACGCGACACTATCGGCGTCACCGGAATAAATACCCGTCATCAGTGTGACATGCTAGCGTCTCGAAGGCGCGTCTACAGCCACTCGTCGAAGGAGTGATTGTCGCGACTTGCGGCGATGTAGTCCCGCTGCATCGAACAGATGGCGTCGGCCAGCGGCTCTCCGTCGTCGAGGTACTCGCGGACGCGCTCGACTTTCCAGGCGCTCGGCGTCGTCCCCGCGTCGTAGCGCGCCTCGAGGGGGGCGAGATACTCCTCGGCCTGCGCCTCGGGGACGCCCTGTTCGTCCAGGCCGCGGCGGGCGTAGCGGAAGACTTCGTCGTAGATGACCTCGCGGTCGCTGGTCCGCTCGCCGTGGACCGTCACCCATGAGATGTCGGCGTCGAGCCCGTCGCGGGCGGCGGCGTAGAAGCTCCTCTCGGCGTCCTGCCAGGGCAGTTCCGAGACGGGGTGGTCGTCGACGACGAGTCCGCGGAGCAGTCCGGCCGTCAGCAACTGGAGGCCGATGACGTCCTTGACGTGGGGCTGGGTCGGGAGCGGGCGGTACTCGATGCGGAGCGAGCGCTCGGTGCTGGCCCCCTCGACCGGGTCGCCGCCGACGACGCACCGGAGCCAGCGCCAGTAGGTCCCGCGCTTGTGGTCGAACTCCCAGAACTCGTCGGCGAAGTCGTCGCGGTCGCCGTCTTCGAGCCACTCGCGGAGGAACGGGGCGAAGAGGTCGTCCTCGACGACGCGGCCGACCACGTCCGTCGTCGAGTCGAGGTCCCGCGGCACGCGCACCTTCGGGTGGTCGCTGGTGTTGACCGACTGCTCGAAGGCGGCGATACGCAGTTCGTGGTGCGTGTTGTCACACAGCCACGCGCCGTCGACGTCGTCGTACAGGTCCGCGGGGAGGAACGGGGAGTTCGCGGACAGCGCGAGCAGCGGCCCGAGCGTCCGTATCGCGGCGTTGTAGTACTCGGGGAACGCCTCGGTGTCGGGAATCTGGAGGTGGGGCTGGATCGACGTGGCCAGCGACTCGAACAGTATCGAGGGAAACGACCCGCTGTAGCCGGGCACGTCGAAGTCGATGCGGCCGCCGGCGTGGCGCAGGGCCTCGTTGTCCAGCGCGACGTACCGCGGGGCCTGGCGCATGTTCTCGGCGAGGACGACCCCATCGCGCCTCTCGTGGGCCGAGAGGTACGCCTCGCTTCCCTCCTCGGGGGGGATGGTCCACATCGCGTCGAGCACCAGTTCGCAGTTGCGGTTGCTCGCCTGCTGGCGGGCCTGCTTGGTCTGCATCTCGACGGCGGTCGTCTGGACCGCGATGCCGGTCTCGTCGAAGCTGTCCGGCTCGGTGTTGACCTCGGCGTTGTGCAGCCCCAGTTCCTTGTTCGCCTCCCCCTCGAAGACGGCCTCGGGCAGGCGCGTCAGCCGTCCCTCCCAGTCCTCGGGGTCCATGTACGGCTCGTCGGGCTCGTCGTCGGTCGCCTCGACGGCCGGCTCCTCGTCTTCTGCCGGCGTCTCCGGTTCGTCCGCGGCCAGCGGGCTGTCCGGGTCCACGTCGAGCGATGGACCCTCGCCGGGACCGAACCCGGCGTCCGCCGCTTCGTCGCCGTCCGCCGGGTCCAGCGAGTCGCCGCCCGCGTCCGGCCCGTCACCGGTCTCGGCGTCGAGCGACCCGCCCGGACTGGGTTCCAGCGACGCGCCGCCCCCGCTCTCGGGTTCCGCCGGCGCGTCGAGCGACCCGCTCCAGGCCGCGTCCGACGACCCGCTCAGGTCGTCGTCGAGGTCCGATTCGTCGATTTCCGCGTCGCTCTCCTCGTCTGTGTCGGGTTCGGGCGGGTCGGGTTCGGCGTTGATCGCGTACAGTTCGACCTCGATGCCCACGGAGAACGCCTCGTTGTCGAACTCGCCGGCGTCGATGGCGGACCGGAGCTTCATCGCCTGCTCGTCGACCCGCTCGGTGAACTCGGCGGCTGTCTCGTCGGCGAGCGACCGCGTCACCAGGTCGACGATATCGTCCATGCTCGGTACTGTGTGGGCTCTTCCACTATAAGTGACCCGTCACCCGTTGCCAGATCTGATACTCGGCCCCTACTCGAAGAGGTCCTCGTGACGGGCCGCGAGGTTGGCGTAGTCGCCGGAGTGGAACGCCTCGAACACCTCGTCGGGGTCGATGGTGGTCTCGGACAGCGGCGTCACCGAGGCCGGCGACCCGCGGACGAACGACTCCGACGGGACCTCGTAGCCCGGCGGGACGACCGTCCCCATCGCGACGATGGAACCCTCGCCGATGACGGCGTCGCTGACGGTCGAGTTGAAGCCGACGAGCGCCCCGTCGGCCACCGCGGCGTCGTTGAGGACGGCTCCGTGCCCGACCATCACCTTCTCGCCGACGGTCGAGGCGTGGACGATGGCGCCGTCGCCGATGGCCGACTCCCGGCCCACTTCGACGGGGCCGACATCGCCGCGCAGGACTGCGCCGGGCCAGACGTTCGCGTTGGGGCCGACGGACACGTCACCGACGAGGGTCGCCTCGCGGCTGACGTGTGCGTACCCGTGGATGTCTGGCGTCGCTCCCTCGAACGCGTAGTCTCGGCTGTCCATACGTACGCCAGCGTGTCGCTCGTCCGAAAAGATACCGGTCAGACTGACGAGCGCGGTCCGGTCGACGGTGTCGCCGCTCCGGCCGGTCCCGACGTGACCGTCGCTGACCGTCGTCGGGAACCGCGTAAAATCACGCCGCTGGTGGGTATCAGGGCCGGACGCCGCTCACTCGATGTGGACGACGAGGACCGGGACGGGCGCGTTCTGGACGACGCGCTCGGTGACGCTGCCGAGGTTCGCGACGCGGTCGCGACCGGTGCGGCCGTGGGTTCCCATCACGACGAGGTCGATGCCCGCCTCCTCGACGTAGTCGATGATGGTCTTGTGGGGAATCCCCTCCTCCATGCGCGTGACCACGTCGAGGCCCGACTCCTCGCCGCCGACGACGATGTCGTCGAGAGCGATGTCCCCCTCCTCTTCGAGGGACTGGCGCACGTCGTCCTGGTCGTCCTTGTCGGCTGCGAGGTACAACCGCTTGTCGACGACGTAGAGCCCGTGGAGCGTCGCGTCGTTGTCCCGCGCGATGGCGGCCGCGTGAGCGAGCGTCTCCTTCGTTCCCGAACTGCCGTCCGTGGCGACGAGTACCGAGTCGTACATTTGCACGCGTGGTCATGCGGCCCGTGCCCACATAGTACTCCCTGTCGCCGGACCGTCGCGTCTCTGTACCTCAACCGTGGTGCGGATTTTGTTTTCTCCGGATTCCACTGTTCAATATAAAGTTCGAGTGTCCATTACTTGTCAACGGGAATACTTTTCCCCGTCCCTGTCTAGTGTTTGCATACGATGCAGGGGAGCACGCAGCCGGACGACACACGGGCAGAGCTATATGTCCGCTCGTTACTGCCCGATGGACATACCCGGCAACAGGCCGGGCTGATAGACCGACTCCAAGCGCTCACCGACGGCGACGGGCTGACTGACGTGACCGTCCACGTCGTCGGGCGACAGATCCCGTCGACGCCGGCCGAGGCCCGGACCGACATGGGGCTGTTCGCGCTGAATCGCGTCAGCGTCTTTCAGGAGTGGGCCAAGCGAAACGACTGCTCGCTCGAACCCGCCTTCCGCGTCCGGACGGTCGATTCGGAGATGACCGGCGAACAGTACCGCGCGCTCGTGTTCCCGGTCCAGCTCCTGGCGGAGTACCGTGGTTCGACCCTCACGTGCGTGACTCCCCACACGGCCGACGGCGAGACGGTGACGGTCACCGACCACGTCGAGATGCTCGAACGGGAGGACTCGACCGCGTTCTCGCCGCTCGAACGCGCCAGCGCCCCACGACCGGCGACCGGCTCCGAGGCCACACCCGAGGTCGAAGTGGAGGCGGAGGCCACCCGGTCAGAGGTGCTCGACGAGGACTCCGACCCGCTGTTGCCGGAGTGACGCCCGCGTCTCAATACACTTATCCCCGGCCGCCATCGTATTCCCGGGTATGAGTACGGTCACGGTCACGCTGCCCGACGGGACGCCGCTCGAGGTCGAGCGTGGCAGCACGGTCGAGGATGTCGCCTACGAAATCGGGCCGGGGCTGGGTGACGACACGGTCGCCGGCGTCGTCGACGGCGACCTGGTCGACAAGCACGCCCCCATCGAGGACGACGTGGAACTCGAGATCGTCACAGACGGGAGCGACGAGTACCTCGACGTGCTTCGTCACTCGGCGGCCCACGTCTTCGCGCAGGCGCTCCAGCGGCTCTACCCCGACGCGAAGCTGACCATCGGGCCGTGGACCGACGACGGGTTCTACTACGATATCTCCGGCGTCGACATCGACGAGGACGACCTCGAAGCAATCGAGGCCGAGGCCCAGGATATCATCGCGGAGGACTACGACATCGAGCGCGAACTCGTCGACCGCGAGGACGCCTTCGAACGCTACGAGGACAACCCCTTCAAGCAGGACATCCTCGAGACGGAGGCCGCCGACGAGGACCTCGTCTCCTTCTACACGCAGGGCGAGTTCGAGGACCTCTGTCAGGGCCCCCACGTCGAGTCGACTGGCGAAATCGGCGGATTCGCCCTGCTGGAAATCTCGGCGGCGTTCTGGCGCGGCGAGGAGGACAACGAGACGCTGACCCGCGTCTACGGCACGGCGTTCCCCACGCAGGACGAACTCGACGAGTTCCTCGAACGCCGGCGCAAGGCCGAGGAGCGCGACCACCGTAAAATCGGCCAGGAGATGGACCTGTTCTCCATCGACGACACGACGGGGCCGGGCCTGCCGCTGTACGAGCCCAACGGCAAGAAGATACTCAACGAGCTGTCGGACTACGTCGCCGGGCTCAACCGCGACGCCGGCTACGACGAGGTCGAGACGCCCCACGTCTTCCGGACGGAACTGTGGAAGAAGTCGGGCCACTACGAGAACTACGTCGACGACATGTTCCTGCTCGACGTCAACGACGAGGAGTACGGCCTGAAGCCGATGAACTGCCCGGGCCACGCGACCATCTTCGAGCAGAGCTCCTGGAGCTACCGCGACCTGCCGGTTCGGTACTTCGAGGACGGGAAGGTCTACCGCAAGGAACAGCGCGGCGAGCTGTCGGGGCTGTCCCGGACGTGGGCCTTTACCATCGACGACGGCCACCTGTTCGTCCGGCCCGACCAGATCGAGTCGGAGGTGCTCGCGACGGTCGACATCATCCTCGACACGCTCGACACCTTCAACCTCGACTACACGGTCCAGTTCGCCACGCGGCCCGAGAAGTCCGTCGGCGGCGACGAAATCTGGGAGAAGGCGGAGTCGCAACTGGAGTCCGTCCTCGAGGAGCAGGACATCGACTACGTCGTCGAGGCGGGCGACGGGGCCTTCTACGGCCCGAAGATCGACTTCGCCTTCGAGGACGCGCTCGGTCGCCACTGGGACGGCCCGACCGTCCAGCTGGACTTCAACATGCCCGAGCGCTTCGACCTGACCTACACGGGCGAGGACAACGAGGACCACCGCCCGGTGATGATTCACCGCGCGCTGTATGGCTCCTACGAGCGCTTCTTCATGGTGCTGACCGAGCACTACAACGGGAAGTTCCCGCCGTGGCTCGCGCCCGAGCAGATCCGCCTGCTCCCGGTCAGCGACGACAACATCGAGTACTGCGAGGAGATCGCCGCGGCGCTCGACGACTTCCGCGTCACCATCGAGGACCGCTCGTGGACGGTCGGCCGGAAGATTCAGCAGGCCCACGACGACCGCGTCCCCTACATGTGCGTCATCGGCGACAACGAGGAGGAGGCGGGCACCATCTCCGTCCGCGACCGAAAGGAGCGCGAGGAGGCGGACGTCGACCTCGACGCGTTCCGCGAGCACCTCGAGACCGAGATCGAGCAACAGCGGACCGCCGTGACGTTCCTCGCCGGCCGGTAAGCCGGCGCGCCGGCTCTCCGGTTCCCGCACTCGACCGACCACCCGGCGGTCTCCGGGCCCGCGCTTTTATCCCCGGCGGGCGACCGTCGGCGTATGGCCCCCTCCGATGGTCGCGCTGCCGACGACGGCGACCGTTCCGACGCGAACGGCGGTTCGAGCGACCCCGACGGTCGGTCGAGCGACACCATGCGCGAGCGCGCGTCCGAGGACACGCGACTCCTCTGGCTCCTGCTCGACGCCGACCGCTGGCTGGTGACCGGCCTCTTCTCGGCCGTGCTGTTCTGTGGTATCGTCGCCGTCGGCCACTTCCACCCGTCGTCGGCGCTGACGATGCTGACCCGCGGCGACCCGGTCGAGACGCTGTTTCAGGCGCTCATCACGGGGACGATAACGGCCGTGACGCTGGTGTTGACGCTCAGCCAGCTCGTCCTCTCGCAGGAGCTCGGCGCGGTCGGCGACCAGCGCGACCGGATGGACGGCGCGATGCAGTTCCGGGAGACTGTGGCCGACGCGCTCGGCACCGCCGTCAGTCCGGCCGAACCGTCGGCGTTCCTGCGCTCGCTGGTCCGGGCGACCGGCGAGCGAGCGCAGACGGTTCAGGACGCCGTCGACGAGAGCGACCTCACCGAGGACCACCGCGACCTGCTCACGCGGTACCTCGACGACGTGGTCAGCAACGCCGAGCACGTCACCGACCAGCTCGAAGGGAGCACCTTCGGCGAGTTCGACGTCATCAAGGCCGCCCTGAACTACAACTACTCCTGGAAGCTCTACGCCGGCCGCCGCATCCGCGAGTCCTACGCCGCCGACCTCTCTGACGACGTGGAAGAATCGCTCGTCGACCTCGTCGAGACGCTCGAACTGTTCGGGCCCGCCCGCGAGCACTTCAAGACGCTGTACTTCCAGTGGGAGCTGTCGAACCTCTCTCGGACGCTGCTGTACGTCGCGGTCCCGGCCCTGCTCGTCTCCATCACCGCCCAGGTGTTCTTCGACCCCCGGGACTTCGTCGGCGTCACCGCCGGCCTCTCCGACGCCCTGCTCATTCTCGCCGTCACGACCACGCTCTCGATTCTCCCCTTCACCGTCCTGCTGTCGTACATCCTCCGCATCGTGACCATCACGAAGCGGACGCTCTCAATCGGCCCGTTCATCCTCCGCGAGACGGACCGCTCGGTCGACGTGGACTGGGATTAGCCCGTTCGCGCCGAGACCAACGGTATAAGTGTGGCTCGCCACTCGATAGGCACATGCAGATCGGCTCCCGTCGGTGCGTACTCAACCCCGTCAGTGGCGACGGCGAACACGCAGACTACGTTCCGCGCCTGCTGGAGGCACGCGGCTTCGAGGTCCGGGAGACGGCGGGTCCTGGCGACGCGCTCGCACTCGGCCGCGAGGCGGGCCGGGACGGCGTGTCGGAACTGGCGGTCTGTGGCGGCGACGGGACGATAAACGAGGTCGTCCGCGGCCTGCACGACGCCGGCCACCTCTCGGACGTGACGCTGAGCGTCGTGCCCGCCGGAACCGCGAACCTCCTCGCCGGGAACGTCGGCATCACGGGCGTCGAACACGGCGTCGAGGTCGCCGACACCGGCGAGAAGCGGACGGTGGACGTGGGGATGGCCGGCGACGAACCGTTTCTCGTCTCCTGTATCGCGGGCCTGCCGGCCGACGCCAGCGTCTCGACCTCGGGCGAACTCAAGGAGCGCTTCGGCACGCTGGCGTTCTTCATCACCGGCGTTCAGGAGACCCTGCGATTCGACGGGCTCGACATCGACATCGAGGCCGTCGGCGAAGACGGGCCGTTCACCTGGTCGGGGACGGCGACCTGCCTGCTGGTGGGCAACGCCCGGAAGTTCGTGGGCGAGGGCGGCCAGGGCGACATGGAGGACGGACTGCTCGACGTGGCGGTCGTCGAGCAGATGCCCGCCGGGAACCTCGTCGCGGAGGCCATCGGCCAGCGTCTGCTGGCGCTCGACACCGAGGGCGTGACCCACGTTCGCGCGAACGAGATATCGGTCAGCGGCGACGGCGACGAACTGACGTTCAGCCGCGACGGCGAACTCAGCACCCACGAGTCGCTGACGCTGTCGGTGCGCGAGCGGGCGCTCACGCTCCGCGTCGGACCGGGCTACGAGCCGGACCCGGCGTGAGGCCGGTCGGACGCCACGCCCGCCCGCCGTCGCGGCGGTGACGGGACCGGACTGCCCCCGACGCTTTTGTCGCCGTCCGTCGAGAGACGTGGTATGCCCCCGCTCTCGACGGGCGCGCTCGTGGTCTTCGCGCTCGTCGCCGCCGCGCTGACGCTGTTCGTCACCGAGTGGCTGCCGCCGGACATGACCGCGGTCGCCGTCCTCGTCGCGCTGGCCGTCCTCGAACCGTACACCGGCGTCCCGGCGCGGACGGCCATCGAGGGGTTCGCCAGCCCGGCGGTGGTCACCATCGTGGCGATGTACATCCTCAGCGCCGGCGTCGAGTCGGCCGGCGTCGTCGACTGGCTGGCCGGGAGGCTCGCGGCGCTGACGGGCGGCGACGAGCGGCGCTTGCTGACCGCCATCGTGGGCACGACGGGCGTCAGCGCGGGGTTCGTCAACAACACGCCGGTGGTCGCGGTCTTCATCCCGCTCGTCACCGGGCTCTCGGAGCGATACGGCATCTCGCCGTCGAACCTGCTGCTGCCGCTCTCTTTCGCCGCGATGCTCGGCGGCACGCTCACGCTGGTCGGCACCACGACGAACCTGCTCGCCAGCGACCTGTCGGCGCAACTGCTCGGCCGGCCGTTCTCGATGTTCACGCTGACGCCCGTCGGCGTCGTCGTCCTCGCGGTCGGCGCGGCCTACCTGTTGACGGTCGGCCGGGCGCTCGTCCCCGAGCGGGTCCATCCCGCGGCCGACTTCACGGAGGAGTTCGGGATGGACCGACACCTGGCGCAGTTACGGGTGCGCGAGGCGTCGCCGCTGGTCGGACTGACGGTGCAGGAGGCACTCGACGGCGGCGTCCCCGAGGAGGTAGTCGAGGCGGTCGCCGACGTGGCCGGCGCGGGGGAGTCGCTGCCGGCCGACGCCACCGTCGAACAGGTCATCGCCGCGAGCGACCCGCTCGACATCGACGTGCTCCAGATCGACCGCGACGGCGAGTCGTTCTTCGCGACGGCCACCGACCGGCCGCTCGAACCCGGCGACGTGCTGACGGTCCGGGGCAACCGCCAGGCCGTCAATCAGTTCGCCCAGACGCTCGACCTGCGGGACCTCGCCCGCGAGTCCGTCACGGCGGACCTCCTGGCCGAGAGCGGCCATCCGGGCATCCTCGCGGAGGCCGTCATCGACAGGGAGTCGCGGCTCCGCGGGCGGACGCTCGCCGACGTGCAACTGCGCAGCCGGTTCGACGTGACTGTCCTCGCCGTCCGCCGCGGCGACGAGATACTCCACGAGGACCTCGCGGCGGTCGAACTGTCCGCCGGCGACCTGCTCTTGCTCCAGACCCCGCTCGACGAGGTGGGCCACCTGCAGGACGAGGGCTACCTGACACTGACCGAGGGGCCGCCGGAACTGTTCGAGGCGCTCGACGGCGGGCCGCCGTCGCTCGACGCCTCGGCGGCGGTCCCGCTCGCGACCCTGCTCGCCGTCATCGCGCTCGCGGCGCTGGACCTGCTCCCCATCTACATCGCCGCGCTGGGCGGCGTCGTCGCCACGGTGGCGACCGGGACGCTGAGCGCGTCGAAGGCCTACGACGCAGTGAGCTGGAACGTCGTGTTCCTGCTGGCCGGCCTGCTCCCGCTCGGACAGGCGATGCAGGCCACCGGCGGGGCCGCGTTCGTCGGCGGGCTCCTCGTCGACGCCGCCGGCGTCCTCCCGCCGCTCGCGCTGCTGGCGCTGGTGTACCTCCTGACGGCCGTCCTCGCGAGCGTCATCACCCCGGCGGCGACCGTCGTCCTGATGGTCCCGATCGCCGTCGCCACCGCCGCCGAAATCGGCGTCGCCGGATTCCCGTTCCTCGCCGTCGTGACGTTCGCGGTCGCGACGGCGTTCCTGACGCCCGTCGGCTACCAGACGAACCTGATGGTGTACGGCCCTGGCGGCTACCGCTTCACCGACTTCGCGCGCGTCGGCGCGCCGCTCCAGCTCCTCCTGTGCGCCGTCACGACGCTCTCGGTGTCGGTCGTCTGGCCGCTGTAAAATCCCGATCTCGACGCCCGCTGTCGGTGGGCTACTGCTCGTCCTCTTTCAGCTCGTCCAGTTCGGCCTCGACCTCGCTCTCGTCCACGTCGACCTGCGTGGACTCGTCTGCCAGCTCCTGTTCGAGTTCGGACTCCGAGACGCTCTCGGCGTCGCTCGACCCGCCGTCGGCCTCCCCCTTCCCCATCTCGGCTTTCAGCGTGTCGAGTTCGGCGTCGATGGAGCCCTGCTGCTGGACCTCCTCCAGTTCGCGCTCCAGCGAGCTCTTATCGGAGAGCTGGTCCTCGAGGACGCCGTCCTCCCGGAGTTCGTCCATCGCCTGCGCGCGGGCCTCCATGTCCTCCGTGCGCTCCTCGGCGCGCTCGATGGCCTGATTGATGTCTTCCATCTCGTCGCCGGCCCCGGTCATCGCCTCGTTGACGCGCGCGGACGCCTTCGCGGCCTCGTGGCGGGCCTTCATCGTCTCCTTCTTGGTGCGGAACTGCTCGATCTGCTTCTGGAGTTCGTCTTTCTGCTCGACCAGCGTGTCCTGCTGGGACTGGAGGTCTTTGATCTGGGTCTCCAGTTCCTCGATCTGGGTCATCTTCTGCTTTTTCTTCTCGAGGGCCTGGCGCGCGAGGTCCTCGCGGTCCTGCTCGACCGCCTGCCGGGCCTGTTCGTTGTGCTTCTCGACGTTCTCTTCGAGGCGGCGCTTCTGTATCTCCAGTCGCTTCTTCTGGGTCGTCAGGTCGGCGATCCCCTGTTTTACGTCCTGCAGTTCGTTCCGCAACTGCTCGTAGCTGTAGTCGAGGGTCTCTGTCGGGTCCTCCGCTCTGTTCAGGACGGCGTTGAGCTTCGAGCGGATGACGTACGACGCGCGCGAGAGGATTCCCATAGTACGGCATAGGGGTCGCCTGCCTTAAATTTCTTACAGCGGTGCGTCAGATATTCTCGGTGTGCGCCGGGCGGCCCGCGCCGTCGGCTGGGACGCCGACCGTCCGCCGGAGCTATTTCGCTGGCCGCGGTAGGCGACCGTATGGCTCCCGTTGGTATCCCAGGCGGGCGCTCGGTCACGGGGACGCTCGACCGGGGCGACTCGGACGCCGTGGTCGTCGCCTGCCCGCCTCACCCCCAGTACGGCGGCTCGCGCTCTGACCGGCGCCTCCGCGCGGTCAGCGACGCCGTCGCACCCGATATCGGCTGTCTCCGCTTCGACTACGGCCCGTGGGACGAGGGTCGGGGCGAGCGCGCCGACGCCGAGAACGCGCTCCGGTGGGCGAGTGAGCGGTACGACGCCGTCGGGCTGTTCGGCTATAGCTTCGGCGCGGCGGTGGCACTCTGTGCGGCCGCCGAGGTCGGTTCCGCCGCGGAACCGGCGGCCCTCTCGGTGCTCGCCCCGCCGGCACACGAGACCGACGACCTGGACGCCGGTGGCGCGCTCGACGAACTCGACTGCCCGGTGCAGGTGGTCGTCGGGGAACGCGACGACACCGTCGACTGGCGGCCCGTCGCGGAGCGCGCCGCCTCGCTGGGCCACGCCGTCGAACGCCTGCCGGCCGACCACCACTTCCTCGGACAGGCCGCCCGCGTCGGCGAGGTCGTCGGGCCGTTCCTCCGCGAGCGGTTGTGACCGCGGCGGCGTCGACGGAGCACCGGCCCGACCCGCAACTTCCGCAGTCGGTTTCGGACCGCGCGTGTCAGGACAGAACACTTATCGGGAATCTGGTGGACTGTCCGGTATGGCCGTCCTCCAGGCCCTCCGAGACGCAGTCGAAACGCTCCAGCGAAACCCGGTCCTGTTCGTGGCCGCCGCCCTCTACGCGCTCGCACAGACCCCTGGCTTACTGCTACAGGTCGCCGGAAACCCCCTCCTCAACCTCGCCTCGTCGGGGTACAACCTCCTGTTCTATCTGGTCATGCCCTTCTTCCTCGGCGGGACGATCGCGATGGCGCGCGAGGGGCTCTCCGGGCCCACCGACCTGTCCCGGCTGTGGACCGGCGGCAAGCGGTACTACCTGCGCATCCTCGTCGTCGTGCTCATCGGGCTGGTTGCGTACTTCGTCGTCGGCTTCGGCATGTTCATGCTGGTCATCGCGCTCGTCCTCGCGCTGGGTGCGAACTTCGAGAGCGCGTTGGCCGGCCACGGCGCGGGACTCGGCGGGATGTCGATGGCGGCCGTCGCGCTCATCGGCGTCCTCGTCCTGCTGTTCGCGCTGGTCATACTGGCAGTGCTGTTCCTGCTCCAGTTCTACGCCCACGCCATCGTCGTCGACGACGCCGACGCGGTCGGCTCGCTGAAACGGAGTTACGCGGTCGCCCGCGGGAACGTCGTCTCGGTGCTCGGGTACGACCTGCTGGCGACCGTTCTCGGACTGCTCATCGTCGCAGTGCCGTTCGCGTTCGTCTTCGTCGTCGCCGGTGGGTTCGGTGGGCTGTCGGCCGCGGCCTGGTCCGTCCGACTCGCGTACGTCGCGCTCACGGTCGTCCTGTCGGCCGTCTCCGGGGCCTTCGGGCTGACGTTCTCCACCGCGTTCTACGTCCGGTTGACCGATGGGAACGCCGGATTCGGCGGCGCGTCAAGCGGCGGCCTGTGAGTTCCGCTGACTGGGCCGTCGAACCCGAATCGAAAGCCAACAGGGACACGCGCCCGTAGCGCCGGACGTGACACGCCCACTCGTCTACGCCGCCGCCGCGTTCGTCGCCAGTCTCGTGGCTATGCTCGCGCTCATGTACGCGACGACGCTCGTCGCCGGCGGGCCGCTCAGAGCTGTCGTCCTCGCGCTGGCGGCCGGTCTCGGCACGTACCTCGCCGTCAGGTCCGGCGTCCTCGAACCCTGACCGAAGGTACATTTATATTATATAATGAATAATATCAGGGTATGTCGACGCAGTCGCGAACGGCGGTCGCACGGTCGACGCGCCACGGCGTCGTCTCCCTCCTCGGGGGATTCGTCGCCGGATACCTGCTGTTCATCGCGGTCGGGTCCTCGCCCGGTGACGCGCTGTTTTCGGCGCTCTCACTCGCGGTGCTCGTGACGGTGTGGCGCACGCTCACGCGGTCGTCGCTGGCTCCGCGCTGACAGTGCGACGGGGTGGCGAAGATGGCGCGCTCCGAAACCGTTTAGACCACGCGGGGTTCACCGTCGGTATGCCGACCGAACCCGAAACGGACTACGACCCGGAACTGGGTCGGAAGTTCATCTTCGTAACCGGCGGCGTGATGTCAGGCCTGGGGAAGGGCATCACCGCCGCCAGCACAGGTCGCTTGCTCAAGAACGCCGGGTTCGACGTGACAGCGGTCAAGATCGACCCGTATCTCAACGTCGACGCCGGCACGATGAACCCGTTCCAGCACGGCGAGGTGTACGTGCTGAAAGACGGCGGGGAGGTCGACCTCGACCTGGGGAACTACGAGCGGTTCCTCGACATCGACATGACGTTCGACCACAACGTCACGACGGGCAAGACCTACCAGCACGTCATCGAGAAGGAGCGCGCCGGCGACTACCTCGGCCGCACGGTTCAGATCATCCCGCACATCACCGACGACATCAAGCGGCGCATCCGCGAGGCCGCCGAGGGCAACGACGTCTGTATCATCGAGGTCGGCGGCACCGTCGGCGACATCGAGGGGATGCCCTATCTCGAGGCCCTGCGCCAGTTCGCCCACGAGGAGGACGAGGACGACATTCTCTTTACCCACGTCACGCTCGTCCCCTACTCGAAGAACGGCGAGCAGAAGACCAAGCCGACCCAGCACTCCGTGAAGGAACTGCGCTCCATCGGCCTCCAGCCGGACATCCTCGTGGGTCGCTGTTCGGACAAACTCGACATCGACACGAAGGAGAAGATCGCGCTGTTCTGTGACGTGCCGACGGAGGCAGTCTTCTCGAACCCCGACGTGGACGACATCTACCACGTCCCGCTGATGGTCGAGGAGGAGGGACTCGACGAGTACGTGATGGAACGGCTCGACATCGCCGACGAGGCGCTGCCCGAGGACGAGCGCGAGAACCGCTGGCGCGACCTCGTCACCCAGCAGACCGAGGGCGAGGTCGACGTGGCGCTCGTCGGCAAGTACGACCTCGAAGACGCCTACATGTCCGTTCACGAGGCGCTGAAGCACGCCGGCCTGGAGAAGAACGTCGACGTGAACGTCCGGTGGGTCAACTCCGAGAAGATGAGCGACCACCACGCCGACCGGATGCGCGAGGCCGACGCCGTCGTCGTCCCCGGCGGATTCGGCGCGCGCGGGACCGAGGGCAAGATCGAGGCCATCCGCTACGCCCGCGAGAACGACGTGCCGTTCCTCGGTCTCTGTCTCGGCTTCCAGATGGCCGTCGTCGAGTACGCCCGGAACGTCCTCGACCTGGCGGGCGCACACTCCGCCGAACTCGACGCGGACACGCCCCACCCCGTCATCGACATCCTCCCCGAGCAGTACGAGATCGAGGACATGGGCGGGACGATGCGGCTTGGCGCACACGAGACCGACATCGACGCCGGCACGCTCGCCGCGTCGCTGTACGGCGGCGAGTCCTGCACCGAACGGCACCGCCACCGCTACGAGGTCAACCCCGAGTACATCGACGACCTCGAAGCCGCCGGATTGACGTTCTCCGGCCGCGCCGGCAACCGCATGGAGATACTCGAACTCGCGCCCGAGGACCACCCCTATTTCATCGGGACGCAGTTCCACCCCGAGTTCCGCTCGCGGCCGACCCGCGCCAGCCCCCCGTTCGTCGGCCTGCTCGAGGCCGTCATCGGCGAGGACCCCCACGCCGCGACGACCGGGGAGGTGAGCCACTGATGGTGGACGTCGACGAGTTCATCGAGGAGGCGAAAGCCGAGATCGCCGAGGAGATCGGCGACAAGCACGCCGTCATCGGGCTGTCGGGCGGCGTCGACTCCTCGACCGCCGCCGCGCTGGCCTACGAGGCCATCGGCGACCAGCTCACCGCCGTCTACGTCGACACCGGGCTGATGCGGAAGGGCGAGACCGACGAGATTCGCGAGACCTTCGACTACATGGACTCGCTGCGCATCGTCGAGGCGCAGGACCGCTTCCTCGACGAACTCGAAGGCGAGACCGACCCGGAGGAGAAGCGCCACATCATCGGCGAGCAGTTCATCCGGGAGTTCGAGACGGTCGCCCGCGAGGTCGACGCCGACTACCTCGTCCAGGGGACCATCTACCCCGACCGCATCGAGAGCGAGGGGACCATCAAGTCCCACCACAACGTCGGCGGCCTGCCCGAGCGCATCGACTTCGACGGCATCGTCGAGCCGATGCGGGACCTCTACAAGGACGAGGTGCGAGAAGTGGCCCGCGCGCTCGACCTGGAGGAGATCATCTCCGAGCGGATGCCGTTCCCCGGCCCCGGACTGGCCGTCCGCATCATCGGCGAGGTCACCGAGGAGAAACTCGACGTCGCTCGCGAGGCCAACCACGTCGTCGAGGAGGAACTCGAGGAGTACGAGCCGTGGCAGGCGCTGGCCGCCGTCATCGGCAAGGCCACGGGCGTCAAGGGCGACAACCGCGTCCACGGCTGGGTCGTCGCCGTCCGCTCCGTCGAGAGCCGCGACGGCATGACCGCCCGGGCGCAGGAACTCGACTGGGACACCCTCCAGCGCATGCAGTCGCGCATCACCGGGGCCCACGAGAACGTCGCCCGCGTCGTCTACGACGTGACCCACAAACCGCCGGCGACCATCGAGTACGAATGAAGGTCGTCCTCGTCGGGACGGACCCCAACGGGCTGACCGACGCGCTCGACGCCGAGGGACACGAAGTCACGGTCGCCGACATCGGCAACCGACCGGGGCTGGAGGAGGCCGGCGTCCACGACGCCGACGTGTACCTCCTGACGGAGATGGAGCAGGCCACCTCCATCGCCGTCGCCAAGGACCTCAACCCCGACCTCCGGGTCGTCGTCTACGCCGAGGGCTCGCTGCCCGACTTCGCCAGCCGGCAGGCCGACCTCGTGGTCGACCCGAACCTGCTCGACCCAGAGGCCGTCGCCGAGGAACTGGACTGATTACAGCGTCGCCGCCAGCCGGTCGAGTCGCTCGGACCCGCCGCGCTGGAAGGGGACGCCGTGGCCCGGCACGGCGACGTCGAAAGCCGGCGCGCGCTCGCTGAACGTTTTGACGCTCCGTTCTGCCTCCTCGGCGTCGTAGCTCATCAGCCACGGCGACGGCTCGAAGCGCCCGCCGTCTTCGCGCACCGCGTCACCGAGCAGCGCGAGCGAGTGGCGCTCGCTGACGTAGGAGACGTGACCCGGCGTGTGGCCGGGCGTCTCGTAGGCGGTGAAGCTCCCGACGGTGTCGCCGTCGGCCAGCGTCACGACGGAATTGTCCGGCGCGTCGAGAAACGACGTGGCGAGGCGCTGGAACGCCCCCTTGTGGGTGGAACACGGCGGGTCGCGCTCGCCGGTGACCAGCGGCGCGTCGCGCTCGCCGACGTAGATGGTCACGTCGATACCGTCGAAGGCGGGCAGGCCGCCGACGTGGTCGAGGTCGAAGTGCGTCACCAGGATTCGGTCGAGGTCACGGAGTTCGAACCCGGCGTCGGCGAGGCCGGCGATGAGCGCGTTGCCGTGCCAGGGCATCCCCGCGTCCACGAGCGTCAGGTCCCCGTCGTTGTCGACGAGCGCCGCGTTGACTCCTCCGAGGTCGTACCACCAGACGGCGTCAGCGAGCGCCGTTACCATGCGACGGCGTAGGGACGCGGCCGACAAAACGGTTAATCACTCGGCTCGCGGCCGCCCTCAGTCGAGACGCGCCCTGTCGGCCCGGCGAACGTCCCGTTCGAGTCGGTCGGCGTAGTCGAGTCGCAGTTCGCGAGCCGCCTCGGGCGAGACCGGCTCCCGGCCGTCGATGTCCCGCGAGATGGGGTCGTACGCGTCCACGTCGAAGCCCATCCGGTCGAGGTAGGCGCAGACCTCGGGGGCGGCTACCCCGTCCCGAATCGCGTCGTCGACGTAGTCGAGTACGGCGTCGAACTCCGGGAGGACGATCTCCCGCTCGCTCACCCGTCCGGTGTCGCCGTCGATGCGGACGTCGGTGCCGCGGAGTCGGCCGACGAAATCGGTCACGTCGTCGGTCAACTGGACGACCTGGCTCGGGAGCGCGGTGTCGGGCGAGCGCCACTCGACCGTTCCGAATTCCGCTCTGAGCTGTACCGGCGTCCAGACGGCGCTCTCCGGGTCGAAGTTCGCTTCGACGGTGTGTCGGTCGATGCCCGCGTCGACGGCCGCGGTGACGAAGTCCTCGTACCGGCGTTCGAGTCGCCGGTTCCACTCCGCTTCGTCGGCCACGTAGGACCACAGCCACCCCTGGTGGGGGACGGAGTTGTACGCCATCCAGCGGTACAGCTTCGAGCGCGCCCCGTCGGCGATTCGCTGGCCCCGGAAGTACGGCGAGGACGAGACCAGCGCGAGCGCTGGGTCGATGGCGACCAGTGCATTCAACTGGTCGACCGCGCGGCCGGGCTGTTGCTCGACGTGGATGTGCGTGCCGGCGCAGTGGCGGACGTACTCGAAGTCCTCGCCGACGACGCAGTTCTGGACGCGTGTCCGGTCGCTCGGCAGTTCTCGGATTTCGTCGGCGTAGACCGGGGTCGCGAGCGGGACGAGTCGCTTCCCGAGGTCGTCGGCCAGTTCCAGCACGGCCCGTATCCGCCCGAACAGTTCCTCGCGGAGGGCGGCTGTCGTCTCGCACGGCGTGGTCTTGACTTCGAGAACCGGCTCGACGAACTCCCGTTCGGCCCCCGGTGTCGCCTCGACGAGCGGTCCCGGGGTGACCAGCCGCCCGTCGTCGTCTATCACCCAGTACTCGACCTCGACGCTCTGTCGTATCGGTTCGGATTCGTGTACAGACACGGTATCCCCGGTGCGGTTTCGTCGGTGTGTGCTTTCCACCCGAGACTATTGATACCACACCACAGTCGTCGTCGGGCGAGCGGACTCATGATAGTTTCGCGTGTCGCAAAATTTGCTCCGGGCCGCCGCGGTCGTGTTCGGCGATGGCATCGCGAAGGTAGTTCGGGAGCGCGGCGGCCGTCGCCTGTCTCCATTCCGTATCAGGGTATTCCGGGGCTACCGACCGTCGTCCGCTCGCGACGCCAGTGGGTCGAACCGCGCCACGCACGTCCGTAACCGGTGACTATCCGCTGAACGGTTTCCCGGTATTAAGCCGGACAGCGAGCCATACGCACCGTCTCTCGCGAGACAGGAGCACAACGCATGCGACACAGCACTCGGCGGCGGGAACGGATCGACGACCGACAGCCCGGACCACTGGAGCGAGGCGGATGAGCGACGTTTCGGGCGTATTCGTCTCGCTGACGACCGGATCGGGGCGGTACGAGGGGACCGACGACCACGTGTACCTCGGCGTCTGCGGGACCGTCGGCGGGCGGGAGTTCGCCCTCGACGTGGCGGACTTCGACGACTGGGAGGAGGGAAGCGTCGTCACCTACTCCTTCGGGCAGTACGCGGACTTCTACGGCGGAAAGGAGCCGGCGACGGCGGACGAACAACTGGATCGCATGACCGTCTGCATGCCGAACGTCACGCACGTCTACCTGCGCAAGCAGGGCGACCGGACCTCGCGGGGCGACGACTTCTGGGAGCTGTCGTCGTGTCGGGTCCACCTCCACACGCGTTCGAGCACGCGGATATTCGAATCGACCGGGTCGGCCCGCCTCGGCAACGAGTACGGACACAAGGTCTGGCTGGCCGAGAGCGGCGACGAGTACGTCGACATGCGGATGGTCGACGAGGGCGACACGGACTGCGACCCGGCGTAGCGGCTCCCGGCCGTCGGACGACCGCGGGCACAGCGGTCGCTGGAGTGCCGAAGCGCTCGGTCGGTTCGGTGGCCTGACGAGCGCGCCGTCGTTACGCTTCGAGAATCGCGCCGCCCGCGCCGACCGCGATGGCGGGGTCCCCCCGGACCACCGCTGTCAGGTTCTGCCCAGTCGGCGTCTGTGCCTGTGCCCAGTCGCCGTCGTCGAGCGCGTACAGTTTGCCGCCGCCACCGACCGTGTAGCCGCTGTCGTCCCCGTCGGTGACCTCCACATCACGCAGTCCGGCGTCGCCGGTGTCGGCCGGCGTCCACGCCGACCCGTTCCAGTGGAACACCGTGCCGCCACCGCCCGACACCCACACGTCGTCCGGCCCGTCGGAGTCGACGCCGTAGAAGTTGACGTTCGCGTCCGCCAGCCCAATCCTGTCCCACGTCGCCCCGTCGTCGGTGGCGAACACCGACTTGTTGCCGTCGACGATGTGACCCGACCGCGGCCCGTGGAAGTCGACGGCGTTGATCGCCGAACCGGACCCCGGGGTGGTGTACTCCCACGTCCCGCTCGCGCCGTTCTCGAAGGAGTAGTACACCGTCCCGGAGTCGCCGGCGACGTAGACGTTGGCCGCGCCGGCCCCGCCGGTCACGGCCACGTCGTTGAAGTTGTTCGTCACGTCCATCGGGGCGCTGTGGTCGGTCACCACGCCCGTCTCCACGTCGTACTCGCCGATGGCCCCGGACGAGCCGACGAACCAGAGGCGCTTCCCGTCGTCGGTCACGTCCGCCCCGTAGAGGCTGTTGCCGTTGCCGGTCGGCCCGCCGCCGAGGACCTTTTTCCAGCGGGTCTCGGTCCGTTCGAGGACGACCCCGCCGCCGGCCACCGCGTACACGCCGGCCGCCGTGTCCTCGACGTCGTGGAGCGTGTTGCCGGTCGGAGACTCGACGGCCGTCCACGTCTCGGTCGCCGTGACGGTCCCGGAGAGCGCCGCGCCGCCGAGCGCCGTCGCAACTGTCGCGCCGATGCCTTCGAGCACGCCGCGTCGAGTCGCCTCGCGTTCGGACATGGCATCGAGCGCTGGGGACCGATCGCACTTCAATGGGGGCCGCAGTTAACGTGGATTTGCGCCGTTTTGTTCGTTTACACCGACGATTTGGCGACGGAACGGCGCTGAGGGCCGGAAATCGAGAAACGGCCGTTTCCGCGGCTAAATCAGGTGTTAAATCCGGGCAAACGACACAAGACTGATACGGTCGCCCCCCTCCGGCGGTTTCACTGCAGTGCGGCGACGATGTCGCTGGCCTCTGGCGCGATGATCTCCTCGACGGCAAGGCCGGCCGCGTCGGGGTCCGCCGGGAGACAGAACACCGGCGTGCCGTCGGCGATGCCGGCCGTCGCCCGGACGGTGATGACGCTCGTCCCCATCTGTTCGAACAGGAGGCTTCGGTACACCTCCTCGAAGCCGGGCAGCGCCTTCTCGAACAGCGGGTGGACCGCTTCGAGGGTAGCCTCGGACGGCGCGATCCCGATTCCGCCGGCGGTGACGACGGCGTCCACGTCCGCGCGCCCGACGAGGGTGTCGACGGCCTGCTGGATGCCGTCGTAGTCCCCGCGCAGGCGCTCGCGGGCCGTGACCGCGTGCCCGCCGGCTTCGAGCGCCGTTTCCAGGCGCTCGGACGTCGGGTCGCCGCCCTCCTCGGTCGCCGTCCCGACCGTGACGACGGCGACGTCGACGGACTGGCTACGGTCGGTCCCGACCGCCGAGGCGGGGCCGGTGCCCCCCTTGCTCGTCGCGGGTCCGCCGCCGGTCGCGGTCGGCTCTGTCGCGTCCGCCCCGGTGGCCGACGCGTCGGCGTCGGTGGCGTCCTCCGCGTCCGGCGCGACTGCCGCTTCGTCCCCACGGGCGGCGTCGTCCGCGAGCGGGTCCCGGTCCGCTCCAGCCTCGTCGTCACGGGCGGCATCGTCCACCGTTTCCGTGGCGGCGTTTTCGTCGCTCGCACCGTCTGTGGACGTCTCCGACTCGATGGTCTGTTCGGGGGATTCGGCCGTCTCGTCGTCTGTCTCCGAGGCCCCGTCATCGTCCTCGCTCTCGTCCTCGTCGTCAGTCGGGCCCCGGCGCGTGTCCCGAGACTGAAAGTCGACCATACCGACAGATGTGTCGCCGCGGGTAAATAGGCCTAGAGCCACTGGAACTGCGACGCCAGATCTGGGATCTGGGTTCGATAGATTTATCCGAGAAACTAGGGAAATAAAAATCATGGTGGGGGCCTATCACCTCGTTTGTCACGAGTGTCCGTTCGAAGGGCTGTTCGACGACCGCGCGACCGCCGAGCGGGAGCGAGCGGCACACGAATCGACGACCGATCACCAGACGACCCTGCTCGACATCTCCGAGCCGGAACCCGCCGGTACGCCGGGTCCTTCTTGACGACGAGACCGCCAGCGTTTTGCGCGTGCTTCCCTCACGCCGAGCCATGACGACTCGCTCGCACACCGGTCTGTCCGCCCCGTCGGCGCGGCGAGGTGCCGCCCGATGACGCCAGACGAGTCCGCGCCGGCCGACGCGGACGGCGGCTACGTTCACCGGCCCGAGGGGGACGCCGACGCGTCGCCCGACGCCGGGGCCGACGCGGAGTTCGGGACGAGCGGGTGGGTACTCGTCGGAATGCTCGTCGTCGCGTTCCTGGTCGTTCCGGGCGCGATATTGCTGTTACCGGCCGCACAGGGGCTCATCGGCGGCCTCGGGCTGACGCTCCGGGACGCGTACCTCACGCTGCCGCTGGTCCCCGCGTTCGCGCTCGGCGCGCTCGCGGTCTGGTCTGCGCTGCGCTCGCACGCCGAGTGAGCGAGAACAGTTATATCTGGGACTGCATTACTACGGAAACGAATGGTCACGACGCCGCTCGCTGTCGTCCTGCTGGCCGGCGTCGTCGGCATGGCCGTCGCCTTTCTCGTGTGGCTCCACCGCGACCGGCCGGGGGCGGGCCCGCTGGCGGCGTTCGTCGTCGCTGCGAGCCTCTGGGCGGTAGCGTACGGGATCGAACTCGCGATGCCGGGGCTGGAGGGGATGGTTCGGCTCTTCGCGGTGCAACTGACGCTCTCGGTCGTGGTCCCGGTCGCGTGGCTCGCGACCGTCGTCGAGTACACCGGCCACCCGGACTGGCTCACGCGGCGGCGCGTCGCGCTCCTGCTCGTCGAGCCCGCGGTGTTCGTGACCCTCGTCTGGTCGAACGAGGCCCACGACCTCGTCTGGACCGCGGCAGAGACGCGATACATCTCGTCGTCGGCGGTGGCGCTCGACCCCGCGTTCGGCATCGCTTACTGGGGGCACCTGTCGTACATGCTGGCGCTGGTGCTGGGCGGCGGCCTGTTGCTCCTGCGCGTGCTGGTCGGGTCGAACCAGCTGTTTCGCGGGCAGGTGCTGGCGCTGCTGGTCGCCATCGCCGTCCCAACCGTCGTCCAGTCGCTGTTCGTCCTCGGCGCGCTGCCCGTCGACTTCAATCCGACGAGCCTCGGCTACGTCGCTTCGGGCGTCGTCCTCTCGGCGGCGATACTGCGGACCAAGCTCCTCGACGTCGCGCCGGTGACGCGGGAACTCGGACGCGAGGCCATCTTCACGGAACTCGACGACCAGGTGGTGATCGTCGACGAGCGACTCCGCGTCGTCGACGCGAACGAGGCCGCGGCGGCCCTGTTCGAGCGCGACCCGGACGAGCTACTGGGACAGCCCCTGACCGAGGAACTCCCGCGGCTCGCCGAGACCGTCCCGGGTCCCGGCCAGCGCGCCCAGACCGAGACGGCGCTCGAACGCAACGGCGCGCTCCGGCACTACGACGTTCGCGTGACGCCCCTGTATCGAGCCTACGGGGTCGTCTCGGGCCACCTCGTCAGCCTGCGAGACATCACCGAGCGTCGCCAGCGCGAACAGCGCCTCGACGTGCTGAACCGACTGTTGCGCCACGACATCCGCAACGAGATGAACGTCGTCCAGGGCAACGCCGACCTGCTCAGGGACACCGCCGGGCCAGAGGAGCGCGAGCGAATCCAGCGCATCATCCGGACCGTCGACGGCATCGTCGCTCGGAGCAACAAGATCGGTCGCGTCACGGAAGCCCTGGAGAGCGAGCGCCACCGTCCGGTTCGCCTCCGGACGCTGCTGGAACCGGTCGTCGAGGAGGCGCGCGAGAGCTACCCGGCCGTGGCGATTTCGCTCTCGTGTGACCGCGACGTCTGGATCGAGGGCGGCCCGTCGGTCATCATCGCCTTCGAGGAACTGCTCGAGAACGCGGCTGAACACGGCGCGGCCGACGACGGGTCCGTGGCGGTCGAGATAACCGTCGAGCGGACGGCCGCCACCCCGGGCGTCGCCGTCCGCGTCAGCGACGACGGGCCCGGGATCGCCGCCCACGAGCGAGAGGTCATCCGCTCGGGGACCGAGACGCCGCTGAAACACGGCTCCGGCGTCGGGCTCTGGCTCGTCAACTGGATCGTCCGGAACCTGGGCGGTCGGATGGCCTTCGCCGCCGACGACGGGCCTGGGACGACGGTCGAACTGCAGCTACCGGCGGCCGACCCACAAGCGGCCGAGGACGAGCCGATACGGGCGAACGACGACTGACTCGGCTATCGCTCTTCGTCGCGGCGCATCGCGATCTCGAACCACGGACAGAGGCGGAGCTGGCGGTAGTACTCCGGATGTTCGCGGAGCCGGTCGTAGGGGACCCACATGAGGCCGTCGACCTCTTCGGGATTCGGGTCGAGCGCGGTGTCGGTCAGCGTCGCCTGCAGGACCGCACACACCTCCCACTCGAGTCCGGCGTTCTCGTAGTAGCGCTTGTACTCGAATCGGTCGGTCACACGGAGGTCGCGGTACTGGGCGGGCGTGACGCCGAGTTCCTCTTCGAGTCGCTCCTCGGTCGCCTCGATCTGCGTCTGGCCCTGGACGGGGTGGGAGGCGACGGTGCCGTCCCAGTGGGTGTCCCAGAGGCGCTTGGTCGCGGCGCGCTGGGCCAGCAGGATTCGGTCGTCCTCGTCGAACAGCAGCGCCGTGAACGCGCGGTGGCGGACGCCGTCGCCGGTGTGGGCTTCCAGTCGGTTGACCAGTCCCTCCTCGTTGTCGTCGGCGTCGACGGCGATGACCTCCTGACGGGCGTTCTTGTGCGTCTCGTCGGCCGCGTCGTTGCTCATATGTCCACCATCTCACGGAGGTGAGTATTACGCCCTTCGACTTCCCGTCAACGCGCCCGGCGGTCGCTGACGAACTCCTTCAGGATCTTCTCCTCGGCGCGGTGGAGCGTCTCGCTGCAGGTCGACTTCGCGATGCCGACGCGGTCGGCCAGTTCGGTCAGCGAGCAGTCACGCGGCGTGTCGTAGTATCCCGCGTCGATGGCCGCCTCGACGAGTTCCAACTGGCTCTCGGTCAGCAACTGTTCGGATTCGAGGTGCTGCTGGATGCGGTCCACGTCGAAGGGAATGCCGAACTCCTCCAGTTGCTCGCCGAGTTCCGAGAGCCGTTCCTGGGGCGCGGAGATTTCCCAGACGGCCTGTCCGTTCGAGAGGGAAAAGGGCATCTCGAGCGGGATGCCCGACCCCTGAACCGGGAACAGCAACAGCGGCATCGAGGTCTCGAACTGTATCAGCGCGCGGTCGTCGCGGTGCGAGAGGATCTCCATCGACGTGACCGACTCCCGACTCTCGACGTCTCGCAGGACCGCCGGGAGGTCGACCGACGTGACCTCGGCGAGGCCGACCCCGGCGTCCTCGCCCGGGAGCGCGGCCAGGATTCGAAAGGTCGCGTCGTCGTGGGTCCGTGAGACGTCACCGATCCAGATCTCCTCCGGTATCGTGAGGGTGAGTTCAGCGTGTGGCATCTGTCTATCCGAATATATTCGCCCCGGCTCCGCGGCAATGTCGCCGAACATGTTCGGTTTCGTCGGCTCGGTCAATGAATCTTGTGCATGGGTAACAAGGCCGGCTTGTGGGCCGCGGACGGGGCGACCGTGACGAACGGAACGCAGGCCGACCGCGACCAAGAGCGCCGGTCCGAACACGTACGGTCGTGGCGAACGCTTATTCCCCCGGGCGAACGCCATCCGGTATGGAGCGCGTCTCGCTGACCCGGACGGTCGACGCCGACCCGGAGACGGTCACCGACCTCGTCACCGACGTGGAACCGTTCATGCGGGCCGCGGGCTTCGACGACGTGACCGTCGATGGCGACACCGTCGTCATCAGGAACCACGTCGGCCTGTTCCAGATCGAACTGGTGGTCGAACTGATCGAGACCGACGCTGTGCTGACCTACGAGCAGCGCGAGGGCATCTTCGAGTCGATGGTCACCGACTACACCGTCGAGGCCGTCGACGGGGGGACGGAGGTGACGGCGACCACGGAGTACACGGCGCTCGACCTCCCGGTCCTCGGAAAGATGATCGACTCGACGATCGTCTCGCGCCAGCGCAGCAAGGAACTGAACCGCCAGTTCGACTGGCTCGTCGAGCAGGTGCAGTGATAAACCCCCGAACATCTGCGGGAGCAGACCGAGGGGGCCGGGCCGACTACGGTCGCCCATGAGCCGCGTCCACGAGAACGTCCCACCGATCACCGACGCCGTCCACGACAACTCCTGGTCGGCGAATCTGGAGACGCCCGAACACGCCGAGGACCGGTCGCTGGTCGTCGCGCAGGCGGTCGACGCCGTCGAGAAGACGGCGGCGGGCAACCACGTCAATCTGGTGAGCCACGCCGACCACGGCCACCCCGAGACGTACCTGTTCGACGCGCTGACGGATCGCTTCGGCGACGCCGTCACCGCCGAGTACGTCGACCAGTGTGGCTGTGGCGGCCACGTCACCCGCGTCCACGTCCACGGGGAGGCGTAGATGCGCGGGAAACTCGACCTCGACCGGCGGCCGCTGGTCCTCATCTGGGAACTCACGCAGGCCTGCGAACTGGCGTGCAAGCACTGCCGGGCCGACGCCCAGCCCCGCCGGCATCCCGACGAGCTCTCGACCGCCGAGGGGAAGACCCTCCTCGACCAGGCCCGCGAGTTCGGCGAGGGTCAACTGGTCGTCCTCTCGGGCGGGGACCCGCTCGCCCGCGAGGACGTGTCGGAGCTGATCGAGTACGGGACCGAGCGGGGCCTCCGGATGACGCTGACGCCGAGCGGGACGACCTCGCTCACCAGGGACCGGGTAGCCGACCTCGACGACGCCGGCCTCCGGCGGCTGGCGCTGTCCGTCGACGGCGGCGACCGAGCGGCCCACGACGCCTTCCGCGGGGAGGACGGGAGCTTCGAGGCGACGATGGCGGCCGCCGAGGCGGCCCGCGACCTCGACGTGCCGCTCCAGATCAACACCACCGTCTGCGCCGAGACGGTCGGACAACTCCCGGCGATCCGCGACCTCGTCGACGACCTCGACGCCGTGCTGTGGTCGGTCTTCTTCCTCGTCCCCCTCGGCCGCGGCCGGGTGCTGACCCCCATCGACCCCGACCGGGCCGAGCGAGTCATGTCGTGGCTCCACGAGGTCAGCGAAGACAGCGGGTTCGGCGTCAAGACGACCGAAGCGCCCCACTACCGGCGCGTGGCGCTGGAGGAGAGCGACGACGACGGCGACTTCCGCCGACGCCTCGGCATCCGCGCCGGCAAGGGGTTCGCCTTCGTCAGCCACACCGGCGAGGTGTTCCCCTCCGGGTTCCTCCCGCAGTCGGCCGGGAGCGTCCGCGAGGAGAGCGTCGTCGACATCTACCGCGACGCGGACCTGTTCCAGCGACTCAGAGACGACGACGCGCTGACGGGCAAGTGCGGGGCCTGCGAGTACCGCGCCGTCTGCGGCGGCAGTCGGTCGCGCGCCTACGCGACGACCGGCGACCCGCTGGGCGCGGACCCGCTGTGTGGCTACGAGCCGACGGGCTACGACGGGCCCGTTCCCGACCAGCACCCGGCGGATTGAGGGGCTTTTTCACTCCGTGGGAATCCGCCTCGTGCGTTTTGTAGGCCTGACGGGAACTATCGAACATGAGTGACTCGGGCATCAGAGTGGAACTAACGGTCGACTCCCCCGGCGCGTGCCCGGTGGCGAGCGTCTCCGAGGAGGCCGGGACGGCGGTGACGGACGTGGCCCGGAGCAGTCCGGACGCCGACGGACGGGTCATTGAGGAGTTCACCGCGGCGGACGACGACGACGGCGGCCCGGACATCGACGACCGGGCGGACCTCGACGAGGTGTTCGTCACGGGCAACGGGACGCGGTACCAGTTCACCCGGACGCGAACCGACTGCGTCTGCGAGGCGGTCGAGCGCTTCGAGTGCCCGGTGGCCGACATCCGCGCCGAGGGCGGACAGCTTCAGATGACGTTCCACGCGCCGGACATCGACCGCGTCCGCGCCATCGTCACGCGACTGAAGGAGCTGTACGACGGCGTCTCGCTCCGGTCGATGCGCCAGAACGGCTCGGTCGACCCGGTCGACTCGATACTGGTCGACCGGAGCACGCTCACCGACCGCCAGCGCGAGGTGCTGGAGACGGCCGTCGAGATGGGCTACTTCGAGTACCCGAAGGGGGCGAACGCCGGCGACGTGGCCACGGAACTCGACATCTCGGTGTCGACGTTCGCCGAGCACCTCGCGGCGGCCCAGACGAAACTGCTCGACAGCATCGTCGAGGCGTAGCCCGCCCTCACCGGCCGCGACGGCGGTCGAACGCCGCGAACAGCAGGTACGCGAACAGCACCGCGCCCGAGACTCCGAGCAGTGTTCCGACCGTCGACACGAGTTCGTGACCCAGTAACGCTCCGAGAACCTGGAGACCGAGTCCGCCGCCGAGCAGTGCGATGGAGCCGAACGCCGTCCGGTCGGATGCCAGTGGCCACGTCCCGACCGCCGGCGGGTAGAACTGGTACGCCGCCCCGACGACGGTCAGGCCGAGGAACCCCACGAGCATGAGCCGGTAGTGTGCCCCGACCAGCGCCGGTTCGCGGGCCGTCACCGCCATCGTCAGCCCGAGTCCGACGCCCAGGACGCCGGCGACGACCGCCAGCGCTACCGCGTAGAAGCCGACGCGGCGGCGGTCCGAGCGGGCGAACAGGACGAGATACGACGCGGCGAACCCGACGACGGCGACACCCTCGACGACGCCGCCGACGAGCAGGACGGTCGGCGAGAACAGTCCGAAAGCGAGTAGCGCCGGCCCCAAGGCTCCGGTCAGTAACACGACTGCGACGAGTCGGCGCGGGGGCTCGGCGACGAGAAACCGGGGGAACAGGCGGAAGCCGACGCCGAAGACGAGCAGGGCGGCCGTCCCCGCCGCCAGCAGGTGCGAGCGTTGCTGGACGGCGAGCGGACCCGCGCCGAACGGGCGGACCTCGAACGCACCGGCGAGCGCCGCGACGGCGGTCAGCGCCAGGTAGCCGAGCGCCACCGGCACGACCGCGTTCGCGCGCCTGTCGACCGTCCGCCGGTGGGCGTTCGCGTCGCCGGTCCCCGTCGCCGCGCCGGTCGGGTTGTCGCGAATCGTCCAGCCGAGCGTCCCGAGAAAGACCGCGACGCCGCCGGCCCACAGCGCCGTCCCCGCCGAACCGAGCCACCTCGGCCCCAGAGGAGTCAGTGCCAGCGCGGCAGTCCCGGCGACCGACAGCGGCCACTGGACCGCGGGCGCGGTCGGCCACGCCAGCGACCGCTGGAAGTACGAGGGGACCAGCGCGTAGGCCTTCCCGAACGCGACGTGCAGGACGAAGCCGTACAGTCCGAGTGTCACGACCGTCCGCCGCGGCGCGCCCGCGGCGATCGCTAGCTGGAGAGCGACGAGAAAGAGCGCGCCCGCCGCGACGAACCACCGCGAGGCGCGCGCGGTCCGCATCTCACTCCGGCCGGACCGTGACGTGCCACTCCTCGTCGGCGACCTGTTCCGCCTCGTAGCTGAAGCCGCGCTCTTCGAGGACGCCGTACAGCGGCACCGGTTCGAAGCTGTTCACCAGCCGGAGCCGCTCGTCGTCCTCGATGGCGTCGAGCGCCTCCATGATGTCCGAGAACGGTTCGCCTTCGACACGCCGCACGTCCAGTTCGCGAACGCCGCTCCGCGAGTCAGTGCTCATACGCATCTCCACGGCGGCAGTTCGTCAGGGGTTTGTCCCGAACGTGTTCGACGCTGCGACGGGCGCCCGTCACTATCGGTCGTCGCTGGCATCGTCCCAGTCGTTCGCGGAGTCGTCGTCCCACGCGCTCGTAGAGTCGTCGTCCCACGAGTTCGTGGAATCGTCGTCCCACGCGCTCGCCGAGTCGTCCGCCGTCTCGCCCGCGACTCGGTCGGTGGACTCGTCGCGGACGCCCGTCGCGGCGTCGGTCCCCGCGCCGAACCCCGCTTCGGGCGCGAGCGGCGGTTCGCCGTACTCCTCCTCGTAGGCGTCTGCGAACCCATCCGCCCAGATGTACATGATTCCCGACTGGCCGACGAACGCGACGAACGGCACGAGGAGGTAGCCGACGATGGTGAACCCGAGGATGCTCCCCACCGCCGAGACGATGATGTTGACCGCGAATGCCATGAGGACGGCCATCAGCATCGTCCGGTTCGTGACCACGGTCCGGAGCACGTCGAGGTCGAAGCCTGCGGCGATGCTGTCCTCTTTGACGAAGTTCCCCGTCGCGACCGGGAGGACAGCGGCCATCGCGAGGACGCCCGCGAGGTAGACGAGTCCGCCGACGAGCACGGCCAGCACCGCCAGCGCGCCGGACTCGCCTGCGATGCCGGCGAACAGTAGCACGCCCGGAACGGCGAGCAAGACCAGCAGCGCGAGCCCGTAGCCCAGCACGACGACCGTGTGACGGACCCCGTCGACGGTTATCTCCACCAGATCGAGGTCGCCCCAGGCTGGCGGCGTCGCCGTCTCTCCGCGCATCACCCGACGCATCACCTCCAGCATGTAGCCCTGGAACGTAAACAGCGGGACGAGGAAGAACCCGAGAAAGAGCACCCCGCCGCCGATCGCCACTCGTTTCAGCCAGTCGTCGCCCTGCGTCTGATAGCGGAGCGCGTCTTCTATCATATCAGTATCAGTCTCCAGTATACTTTAAATAGGTTTTGCCCCGCTTGAAAAATCAGTCACGCGGCCGCTATCTGCGTATCGCAGACCAACCCGCCGGTTCGGTGAGAGAACTGCGAGCGCGTTCCTCGGTGACTCCGGCGTCACCGCTCCGGAGAGGTCGTGTCGACGAACGCCGCGCTCCCGACCGGTCGGCCGCAGACCGGACAGCCGACCGCCAACAGCCGCTCTCGAACCCCGCCGTCGACGAGCGCGCTCGTCCCGCAGTCCGGGCAGGTAAACCGGAAGTCCGCCATGCGTTCGGGACCCCGGGCCGGGGGACAAAGGACCGCTACCCACGATTTGACGGCCCTATAGGGTCGTTCGCGCTCGCTCGGACGACGGCCGAATCGGGTCGGCTACTCCGCTCCCGTCCGTGCCCGACCGGTCACTGGTCGTGGCTACGACTAATCGACAGATGGCAGAGGGGCCGCCAAGGTTGCTGGTGAACTCGTCGCAGAGACCGCTCTCAGTATCGTTCTGAAGTGCCGAAATGAAATGGCTGGGGAGTTTTGCCCCCAGATTCCGGATGGCTGGAAACCACCCGGAGTGGGAGTGGGCCAACTCGGATTTGAACCGAGAGCCTCCCGGTTATCAGCCGAGCGCTCAACCTGATTGAGCTATTGGCCCGGGGTGAGCGCATATTCGTCTACCCGAGGGGTGTTGAAAAGGGTAACGTTTCGCGGGCGCCTGGGGATGTGAAACCGCGGCAGGGCTTCAGTGTTCGTCGCGTTCCTCGAAGTCGATGTCCGTGGCGTCGTCCGGGTCGAACCCTGAGCCGCCCGCACCGCCGTCGGGTGCGTCGCCGGGGCCGGAGGGGCCGGCCGCGCCGGGACCCGCGGGGCCGCCGTCCTCGTTGGGGAAGCCGCCGACGTACACCTGCCCGCTGGCGAAGCCGCCGGTCTTGGAGTCGATGTAGGGGCGGACGACCCAGCGGCGCGTGGCGACCCGGACCGGGTAGCGGGTGAACGGGACGGCGAGCAGGAGGCCGACGAAGTCCGTCACGAGGCCGGGCGTGAGGAAGAACGCGCCGGCGGCGATGAGCAGCCCGCCGTCGATGAGTTCGTCGGTGGGGAGCTCGCCGGTCGCCAGCTTCTCCTGTATCGTCCGGAGCGTGGCGCGCCCCTCGGCGCGGACGAGCAGCATCCCGACGAGCGCCGTCAGGACGACGAGGGTGACCGTGACGAGCGGGCCGAGGTAGGGAATCGCCACCGTCACCAGCAGCACGATGTCGAACAGCGGGATGAGCAACAGCAGCCCGATAGCCCGGAGCATACCACCGCTTGCAGGTCCGCCCCCAAACGCCTTTCGAGAGTGGCAGCCCACCGCGTCGTGACGCGCAGGTCGCCTCGGACGGCGGTCTCAGCGCTCGCGGAGGCGCACTTCGACCGGTTCGGTGGGGCTGAGCGTGATCTGCATCGCCAGCGACAGCGGCGGCTCGGTAATCGGCTCGACGGCGTACTCCTGGGCGATGGTCGCCAGCGCGAGCTTCGCCTCCATCCGGGCGAAGCGCATCCCGATGCAGTGGCGCGGGCCGCCGCCGAAGGGGTAGTAGGCGTAGTCCGGCAGGGCGTCTTCGAGGCCGTCGGTCCAGCGCTCGGGGCGGAACGCGTCGGGGTCGTCGTACCAGCGCTCGTCGCGGTGGACGAGCCACTGCGGCAGGGTGAGCTGAGCCCCCGGTGAGACGTCGTAGCCGCCGAGCGTCACCGGCTCAGTCGGCTGGCGGAAGACGGTGAACGCGGGCGGATACAGCCGGAGGACCTCGTTCAGTACGGCGTCGAGGTATGGCAGGTCGAACAGGTCGTCCGGCGTCGGTCGACGGTCACCGAGCGCGTCGTCGAGTTCCGCGTGCAGTCGGCGCTGGGCGTCGGGGGCGTTCGCGAGCAGGAGCCACGCGTAGGTGAGCGTCAGCGCCGTCGTGTCGTGGCCGGCGACGAGGAAGGTCAGCAACTGGTGGCCCAGGCGCTCGCGGTCCATCGTCTCCTCGTCCAGCGAGAGCAGGAGCGAGAGCACGTCGTCGCGCGCCTCTCGCACGCCCGCGTCCTCGCGCCGGCGGGCGGCGATAACCTCGTCCAGCGCGGCCTGGAAGTCGGCCAGCGACCGAGTGACCGCGCGGTTCGTCGGCGTCGGGACCCACAGCGGGAGGTACGCGGACAGCGACCGGGGGTCGAGACGGCGGCGGAGCGCGTCGAGCAGGGGTTCCAGCGCGTCGGCGGTCGTCTCGATGTCCACGTCCAGCAGCGTCTTGCCGAGGATGTCGAGCGTCAGCGACTGCATGTGCGGGCGCACGTCGAGGCGCTGGCCGTCCGACCACTCGTCGGCGGTCCGCGCGGCGAAGTCGGTCATCGTCTCGCCGTAGGCGGCGATGCGCTCCCGGTAGAACGCCGGCTGGAGCGCCGTCCGCTGTTCGCGCCACTCCTCGCCCTCCAGCAGGAACAGGCCCTCGCCGATGAACCGGCCGAGCGACCGCCGGAGGAGCGCGCCCTTCTCGTAGGACGCGGCGTCGGTGACGAGCACCCGCTCCACCAGGTCCGGGTGACAGACGAAGTAGCCCGTCGTCCCGGCCACGTTGTAGCCGACCACGTCGGCCGCGTGGGCGCCGGCGCGGTCGTAGAAGCCGAGCGGGTCCCGCAGCATCCCGACGGTGTTGTCGACGAGCGGGACGCGGCCGAGGCGCGGCGGGCGGTCGCCGGGCGTGACTGGCTCGGACGGCTCGGTCGTGTTCCGGAGGGCGTCCATCGCCGGTCCTTGGGTCGCCCCGCCAATCGGTCTTTCGTCGCGAGCGGGACCGGCGACAGTCCCTATGAGAGGGCCTTTGTACGCCCGCCGCCGAGGCCCCGTATGGACGAGTTCGCGAGCGAGACCAAAGTGGAGTGGCGCGAGTGGGGGCCCGACGCCTTCGACGCCGCCGCCGAGTCCGGCCAGCCCGTGTTGCTGGCGCTGACCGTCCCGTGGAGCGCGGAGTGCCGGGAGATGGACCGCCGGACGTTCGGCGAGCCCCGCATCGCGGCCAACATCAACGACGGCTTCGTCCCCGTGCGCGTCGACGCCGACCGGAACCCCCGCGTCCGGGAGCGCTACACGATGGGCGGCTTCCCGTCGACGGTGTTTCTCACGCCCGACGGCGAGGTCATCACGGGCGCGACGTTCCTCGGACCGGACGGCTTCCGCGGCATTCTCGACTCGGTCCGCGAGTCGTGGGACGCGCAGGGGACCGCCGCAGGCTCCGTTCCCCGACAGCTCCAGGACGAAGCGCCGCCTGCGGGCGACCTGCGGCCGCGCATCGAGGAGCACATGGTCGAACAGCTGCTCGGCGCGTTCGACGACGAGTTCGGCGGCTGGGGCTCGGACGTGAAGTTCCCGCTGCCACGGACCGTGGAGTTCGCGCTGGTCCGGGCGCGCGACCAGGCGACGCGGACGCTGGAGGCGATTCGCACGCACCTGCTCGACACCTACGACGGCGGCTTCTTCCGCTACGCGACCGAACGAAACTGGGGGAATCCGCGGCGTGAGAAACTGCTGGACGAGAACGCCGCGCTGGTCCGGGCGTTCGCCCACGGCTACCGCTACACCGGGACCGAGGCCTACCGCGACGCCGCCCAGCGGACCGTCGACTACCTCACGACGACGCTGTGGACGGGCGAGGCGTTCGCGGCCAGCCAGGCCGGCGACGACGAGTACTACCGGCTGGAGGCGACCGACCGCGAAGACCGGACGCCGCCCCACGTCGACGAGACGGTGT
>ENA-ORCR01000202-ORCR01000202.1-marine-metagenome-genome-assembly--contig:-NODE-202-length-58142-cov-3.925515_pt1 | contig 58142 bp, 47 predicted proteins | sample MGYA00237782_ERZ508514 | MGnify/ENA primary metagenome ERZ508514 (study PRJEB26185, sample SAMN06268960) | marine metagenome | isolation source: Eden Landing Ponds, San Francisco, CA, USA | place...
AGTTCCGATTCCTCGACGACCTCGGCCTTGTTCCGGGTCGCGAGTTCGAGCCGCTCGGCCGTATCCATGTCCACACCTCCCCGCGGCCCAAAGTAAAGCGTTTCTTTCGCCTGAGACGCCCTCACGTTCCACCAGTAGAGACAATCCGGCCGGATGGCGATCCGAAACCTGTCGGGCCAATTGATTTAACGACGGAAGCCCATCCAAAGACGATGGGCCTCTCGACTGGCTGTACGCGCCTCGACGCGCTTCTCCGTGGCGGCGTACCGGAAACCCGGAGTGTACTGGTGTCAGGACCGCCGGGGACGGGAAAGACGACGCTCGGAATGCAGTTCCTCCAGTCCGGTCTCGACGACGGTGAAGACTGTCTGTTCGTCAGTACCGAGCAGACGCTCAGTGAACTCAGGGACACCTTCGCACCGTACGCGTTCGACCTGGACGCAGACAATCTGACCGTCGTGACCGTCCACTGCGAGCAGGCCGAGACGATGGAACGGGACAACGACCTGGTCGTCCGGACGCTGGAAGGTGGCGAACGCGCAGTCACCGAGTGGTTCGAACTCCCGTTCACGCGCGAGAACGTCGTCCACTACCTCTCGGAGTACACGCCCCAGGACCGGGTCCTTCTCGACAGTCTCTCCGGCCTTCGACCGATCGCACCGGAACACATCTCCTTCTGGCGGTCGACCTACGACCTCATTCGCCTCTTCTCCGACGACTTCGAGGCGACGACGCTGTTGACCGCCGAAGACAGCGATAGGAAGGGGGGCCTCTCCAGTCACCTCCTGCAGTACGCGACCCACGGTGCCATCGAACTGTCGTGGGTCGAGCGAAACGGGCAGCGCAACCGCTTTATCACAGTCACGAAACTCCGCGGGCGCGACCACGACCATCGACGACACCGGCTCGTCCTCGGCGAGTCCGGCGCATCCGTCCAGCCCAGACAGCGAACTCCGCCCGCCACCCTGTTCGATCACGACCACCTCGCCACTGGCGTTCCCGCGCTCGACGACCTGCTCGGCGGAGGCCTCCTCCGCGGCAAGTTCGCCGTCATCTCCCACGACGGGACGACCGGATACTACACGCTCAACACACGAATGCTCGGCAGTGCTATCGATGCGGGAATGGCGCTCACCCTCGTTCTGCCTGCCGAAGTGTCCCTCGAACAGCTCGACCAGTACTGGCAGAACACGGACTGGACGGTGGCGGAACTCCTGGACGAGGACAGGCTGTTCGTCCCGAAACTCGTCGGCAATCCGGAGCGGGACCATCGAAACATCCTGGAACTCGGCTCCGCCGAACACGACTGGCAGCGGATCATGGAGACGTGTTACGAACGGAGCGGTGATCGGCCGCTCTTCGCGTTCGTCGACACTGAACCCCTCCTCGAACGCGTGCCGCCCGGGCGAGTCCGGGAAGTCAGGTACCGCGCGGCCGCACGCCACACGAGCGACGACGACGTCGTGGTGTACACCGTCAATCCAGCCATGCAGTCACAGTCCCTCGTCGAGTTCTTCGTGGATACGAGCGCCCAGACGATCAGAATCGAGCGCGACGCCGACGCTATCGAGTGGCTCACGATCAGAAAGTCACCGACCGGATCACCCGGCACGACCGCTGTCGTCGCCTACGACGACGACGAGCCATACGTCGACCTCGTCTGAGAAGGGCCGCGGACGCCTGGCCGTTCAGGCCGCCGCTTCCTCGACCACTTCGATAGCTTCAGCGTCGACGGACTCGGTGTCGAGGAAGTTCGGGATGTAATCGCGGCGCTGGTAGGTCTCGCGTTCGTCCTCGGTCCCCACAGTACACCAGAGTTGGGGGCGATCGGGACCGTGCCACTCCCCCTGTCGCGCGACGCCGAAGACGACCAGTTCCTCGCCGTCGACCGAGATGACGGCGTTCTTCCGGAATCCGGGGTCCCCGTTGACGATGAGCTTCTTCATGCCAGCCGGTTCGAGAGAGGCGTACTTAGTGACTTCGAACGAGCGGCGAGCACGCTCCCAGCCCGCGCGAGCGGTACGAGACTGACGCCAAAGGGAGTCGACGGAACGAAGCCGGACCCCGAGAGCGAACCCTCGTGTGCAAAGACTGAAAGGGAATATGATGTGTTAACAGCTGCCGCTTTTCAGTGGCCGCCCCAGCGAGACACACGTGGCGACCGAGTACCTCCGCGCAGGGTTCAACCGACCACTGGTGCGCCGCATCGTTCGGCCAGTGCTCGCGTTCACCTCCATCGTCCTCGTTGGCGTCGGTGGGTTCCTGGCCCTCGCGGGCGTTGGCGTCGTCGAGGCGCTCTTCTGGCTCCTCGACCCGACGAGCATCGAACTCTACGTCGAATCACACGACGCGCCGGCGAGAGCGCTCCGCGCCTACGCCATCGTCGTGCAGAGTGGACTCATCCTGTCGGGGCTGTGGATCGGTGAGACCGTCCTCTCGGCGACATTCGGCGGCCAAATCGGAACCGAACTGAAACAGATGCAAGTAGCACGCACTATCGAGAACTGTGAGAATCACGTCATCGTCTGTGGCTACGGCACCTTCGGGAAGACGATCGCACGAACGCTCGGCGACAGCGACCGCTCTGTGGTCGTGATCGAGACCCAGGACGCGGAGTACGAACGCGCACTCGAGGACGACGTCCTCGCGGTGCAGGGGGACGGTCGCCGCGAGGGGATGCTCCGCGAAGCCGGTGTCGAGCGGGCCGCCACCGTCGTCGGTGCCATCGACGACTCGAACGCGAATATCCAGATCGCCATCACGACCGGTGAGCTCGCACCCGACGCGACCGTCGTCGTCCGCGTCGGGGACGAAATGTACGAATCCGTCGCTCGTCGCGCGGGTGCTGACCAGGTCATCATCCCCGAAATCGTCAGCGGTGAACAGGTGACGACGACCCTCTAGCGGCGTCGGCTCGAAGATCATCGGGGCTGCAGGCGGGGCGCTCGCTCCCGAACGCCGGGCCGAACCAAACGGGTTTTAAGCGGGGATACCGAAGCCGCTCGCAAGGTCGATATCTATGGAGATGCCACGCCGATTTAACACGTACTGTCCGCACTGTAACGCGCACCACGAACACGAGGTCGAACGCGTCCGATCCGGGCGCAGTTCGGGCATGACCAAAGTCAACGGACGTCAGGCCGAGCGCACCCGCTCGGGCTACGGGAACGCGGGCAAGTTCTCGAAGGTTCCCTCGGGCGGGAAGCCGACCCAGAAGACGGACCTGAAGTACCGCTGCTCCGACTGCGGCAAGGCCCACCTCCGCGAGGGATGGCGCGCCGGCAAACTGGACCTTCAGGACTAACGATGGCAGGAAACTTCTTCAGCGTCGCATGCCCGGACTGTGAGAACGAACAGATCGTATTCGGCAAGGCCGCGACCGAGGTCGCCTGCGAGGTCTGTGGGCACACGCTCGCCCGACCGACCGGCGGCAAAGCGGCCATCGAGGGCGAGGTCCTCGAAACCGTCGAGGCACGATAATGAAATACAGCGGCTGGCCCGACCCCGGTGAACTCGTGGTCGGACGCGTCGACGAGATCGAGGACTTCGGCGTCTTCGTCGACCTCCAGGAGTACGAGGACAAGCGCGGCCTCTGTCACATCAGCGAGGTCGCCTCCGGCTGGATCAAGAACGTCCGCGACCACGTCTCCGAAGGGCAGACGGTCGTCGCGAAGGTGCTCGACGTCGACCAGGGGTCCCAGCAGATCGACCTCTCGATCAAGGACGTCAACGACCACCAGCGCAAGGACAAGATCCAGGAGTGGAAAAACGAGCAGAAAGCGGACAACTGGATGTTGCTCGCCTTCGGCGAGGACATCGAGGACGAGAAATACGCTGCCATCGCCAACGAACTGCTCGCATCCTTCGGATCCATGTACGAAGGGTTCGAGGAGGCCGCCATTCACGGCGAGGAAGCCCTCGAGGAGACGGACCTCTCCGACGACGAAGTCGACGCGCTCGTCGAGACGGCCCGAGAGAACGTCTCGGTCCCGTACGTCAACGTCACGGGCTACGTCAGTCTCGAATGTCCGAGCGAGGACGGCGTCGACGTCATCAAAGAGTCACTCCAGGCCGCGGAAGGCAACGGCGACGTCCCCGACGAGGTCGACCTCGAGGTCACCTACGTCGGGTCGCCGGAGTACCGGATCCAGGTCCAGGCGCCCGACTACAAGACGGCCGAGTCACAGCTCGAAGCGAGCGCCGACCGCGCCATCGACGTCGTCGCCGACCACGGTGGCACCGGCGATTACCACCGAGAACGCCACGAAGAGACCGAGTAAGTCCGAGTGGCGGACCGAACGGCACACCTTCTATCGCATGAAATCCGACATCCACGTCTGTGCTGCCTGGCGCGAGGCACACGAGCGGCCGCGATACACCCTCTCGGACACCTGCCCGGACTGCGGTGCCGACGCGGTCAACTCCGCGCCGGCGCCGTTCTCACCCGAGGACACGTATGGGGAGTATCGACGCGCACTTAAGCGACGACACCGGGACTAGGCCGTATGGACGAATTCGAACGCGAGGAGTTGGCCGACCCAGACCTCCAGGAGCCGGTACTCGTCGAGGGGCTCCCGGGTGTCGGCCACGTCGGGAAATTGGCCGTGGAGCACTTGCTCGAGGAACTGGACAGCGAACTCGTCGAGCGCGTCCACTCGACACACTTCCCGCCGCAGGTCAGCGTCGACGACGGACGGACGGAACTCGCTGGTGCCGAATTCCACGCCGTCCGGCCCGAAGACGGCCGCGACATGCTCGTCCTCACCGGTGACCACCAGGCCCAGGACAGTCAGGGCCACTACGGCCTGACCGATACCTTCCTCGACGTGGCCGAGGACTACGGCGTCGAGCGCGTCTTCGCCCTCGGCGGCGTTCCAACCGGCGAACTCATCGAGGAGTACTCCGTCCTCGGCGCGGCGACGAGCGAGACTGTCGTCGACGACCTCACCGACGTCGGCGTCGAGTTCCGCGAAGACGAACCGGCCGGCGGCATCGTCGGCGTCAGCGGCCTGCTCCTCGGCCTCGGCGAGCGCCGCGGCTTCGAAGCGGCCTGCCTGATGGGCGAGACCAGCGGCTACCTGGTCGACCCGAAGAGCGCCCAGGCCGTCCTCGAAATCCTCCAGAAGGTCGTCGACTTCGACGTCGACTACGCCTCGCTGGAGGAACGGGCCGACGAGATGGAAGAGGTCGTCCGGAAGATCCAGGAGATGGACCAGGGCACGCCCGCGGCATCTGACGAAGACCTCCGATACATCGGCTGAGGGGGAGTTCCGCTGCAGTTTTTCGCTGGCACTCGCTCGACCCTGCAACCAGTTCTCCGAGCGAGCGTTTGATACTGGAGCGGTGCCTACGGGCGCGCGTGGTTCACGACGGCCTGCTCGCGTTGCCCCAGTGGTTGCTCGTCGGACTCGGCCTCGGTATCGCGAGTAGCGTCTTCGCCGCCTGTCTGTTCGTCGTCGCGAACCGACGCTATCCGACGCGACAGCACCACCGGCGGGACCACGGGGAAGGCCGCCGCCGTGCCGAACTCCGTGACTACCTCGACGCCATCGACGAGTCCTACGCCGAGGACCACTTCGTCGAAGGCCAACACATCGCCTTCTACCTCCCCGAACGCGACGTGGCGATCACCTTCGATGCCCGTGCCTACTACCGCATCGAGCGCTCACCGACCGTCCCAGTGCTCGTGGAACACGAGATGCCGGGCGTCCACCTCGGCGACCGCCTCCCGTTCGACGTGCCCGAGGTCGACTTCGGCATCGCAGACGAGACCGAGCGCCGAGACCCGGTGACCGCCGCGTTCACCGAACTGGGCGTGCCCTCGACGGCCAGCCTCGACGAAGTGAAACGAGCCTATCGCCGCAAAGTCAAGGACGTCCACCCGGATCAGGGCGGCGACGAAGACGAGTTCAAACGCGTCAGAGAGGCCTACACGACGGCGAAACGCCACGCCGGGTGACCCGGTCGGCCGGTGGACTCGCGACAGCGGCCCGAACTGCCGCCGGGTGAGTGCGCTCGCGGTACTGCTCCGTTACTGCTCGTCGAAGTCGACGGCGTCGAACGCGGCAGTTACCGCGTTCCCGTTGCCCCAGGCGTTGGCCTTCAGTTCGAGGTGGAACTCACGACCGGTCCAGTCGAGCGCCGGCTTGGCCGTGACCCGCGCCTGGTTGACGCTCGCACTCACCTGTTCGGTGCCGTCGACCCGAAGTCCCACGTCCGTCCACTCCTCCACGCGAATCGCCTGGCCCAGGACGTGTTTCTGGACTTGCTCGCCGCTCTCGTCGACTTCGACCAGCTCCGGCACGGTGTTGTGGTACCAGCTATTGCGCAATCCGAGCCGTGCGTCTGAATCCGCGTCCACCAGCGATATCGACACCGCACATTCGTACCCGCCGACTGTCACCAGCTTGGTCTCGGTATCGACGAAGAGCGGTGCCGACGCGGTATCGATCGAACGCACGGCGTTCGCCGAGGACGTCCCCGGCGTCGAGGCGAGGAGAAGCGACTGCTCACCCTCGGCCGCGTGCCCGCTGGTCACCGCTGGCGTAACGTCAGCCTGACTGACGTCAGTGAACGAGTCCTCGTACCCGCTCTCGAAGCGCTCCTCCACGACCGGCGGTTCGGGCGTCGGCGTCGGTGTCGGTGTCGGCGTGGGCGTCGGTGTCGGCGTGGGTGTCGGTGTCGGGGTGGGTGTCGGCGACTGGGTCGCAGTCGACGCTGGCGTCGCCGTCCCGGCAGTTTCCGGCGGAGCGCCGTCGGACCCGCCCGAGTTCGGGTCCCCTGACCCGAAAACAGACCCACACCCCGCCAGGAAACCCAGCCCGGTCGTCGCGGCCGTCGTCAGTACTCGCCTCCGCTGGTCGTCGATCCCTGAATCCCCGTCCTGTGGCATCGTTCTGTTGGGCGATCCGGATCTGTAAAAATCAGTCGAATCGATCCGTCGTCTGTCAAAAGATTTCGCTCACGCACTGCCAACCGAGCCCTCAACTTCACGACCACCGGGTTCGGGAGCGGTGTCACACTCACGAGAGTCTCACGGCCCATCGCGCCAGAGCGTCACACCCCTGGGCCACGCTTTTGGTCGGTGCGAGCGACCGCCGAACGATGGAAGGCTTTGCTGCTGGCGTCGACGGCTATTACGACGTCGAGGACCAGCTATCGCGCTCGCTGCTCCGCCGTGCTGGACGCCACCTCGACCACGAGAACCGCCCCCTCACGGCGATAGGATCCCGTGCCGAGGCCGAGGCTCATCGGGACAGGATTCGCGACTTCGTCGAGTCGAGTCTCGGCGGGCTTCCAGAACGGCCGGCCGACCTGGCCGTCGAGACGACCGACCGTCACGAGCGAGCGGGATACGCAGTCGAGTGCGTCGGTTTCGAGAGCCGACCGGACTACCACGTGACCGCGAACTGCTACGTCCCGGACGACGACGGTCCGCATCCGGGACTCCTCTTTCTCTGTGGCCACGCCGGACCGCCGAGAGAGGATGAGGCCAACCAGCAGGCCTGCATCGAACTCGTCGAAAACGGCTTCGTCGTGTGCATCGTCGACCCGCTGGGCCAGGGAGAACGCCGCCAGTACGAGGATCTGGACCTCGAAGACACGAAGGTCAGCGGCGGCGACGGGACCTTCCCGCACATCTACGCCGGCCAGAAGTGTTTCTACGCCGGGACCAACCTCGCTCGCTACATGATTCACGACGACCGGTGTGCACTGGACTACCTCTGTGACCGCTCCGACGTCGATTCGGAGCGGATTGGCGTCACGGGGACCTCCGGTGGCGGCACGCAGACGGTGTATCTCTCCCTCCTCGACGAGAGGGTGGACGCCGCCGCCCCCTGTTGTTCGGTTTCCGCGCGGTACGAACAGCTCAAAACCGGGAACCCGACCCACGCCGAGCAGGCGCTCGTCGGCAGCGTCGCCCGAGGGATCGACTACGACGACCTGCTCGCCGCGCTGGCACCACTGCCACTCTACGTCGGCGCGGCGGCCCACGACCGGTACTTTCCCATCGAAGGCGTTCACGACACGCTCGAGCGCGTCCGAGCAGTTTACGACAGCTACGACGCCGCGGCAGCCGTCGGGCTCGACGTCGTCGACGCACCGCACTGCGCCGTGTTCCAATTCCGCGAGCACCTGTTCCCGTGGTTCTGCGAGCAGTTAGACGCGGGCGAGTACCGTCCAGTCGAGAACCCCCAGTCACTCGACGACGCAGTAGTCCAGTGTACCGACGCGGGGACCGTGCTCGCGGAGTATCCCGGGGAACGGACCATCGACGAAGTCGTCGCTGCCGACGTCCAGGAGCGGTATCCCGACGCCGGACCGGCCCCAGCGAGTGGCGGCGACGGTGGCGAAGACGACGCCGGAGGAGTACGCGGGACCGTCATCGAGCAGTTCGACCTCGCGAGCGACCGCTGTGACCTCCATCCCAGGTTCGTCCACGAAACCACCGAGGACGGCCTCGACGTCCGGCGCCTCTGGTTCAAGACCGAGCGAAATCCCGACGCCGTCGTCGCGGGCGTCCTCGTCTCGGACCCCGAGACACCCGCCGAGTCACCCGCCGTCGTCTCGTTCGAGCACGGGACGGCGGAACTCCCCGAGCGACGTGAACGGGTCGCGTCGCTCGCCAGAACGTACGGCACGGTGCTGGTGTTCGATCCCCGCGGCGTCGGCGCGGTCCGCAACCGGACGATTCCAGTTCCGCCCTGGGCCGACGACTACTTCGGTATCTTCGGCACCGAGTTCAAACTCGCGATGGACGCCCTCCTGCTGGACACGTCGCTCCTGGCGATGCGCGTGTTCGACGTGTGTCGGGCCGCCGAGTTCCTCCGCGCCGAGACCGACACGGAACATGTCTCGTTTGTCGGCGAAGGCGTCGGGAGCTATCAAGCCCTCTACGCAGCGGCCGCGACGGCGGACGTCTCACGAGTCGAACTCCGTGATCTCGGCCCGAGTTTCTACGAGCGGGCGACCCGGCGGGAGGTTCCGTTCGACTCGGCACTCACTGTCTCCGACGTGATCGGTGACTGCGACCTCCCGCACGTGCTCGCAGCGCTCGAACGGCGCGGGGTTTCCGTCGACCAGTCGGTCAGCGACCGGGGTCGGACCGACGAGTAACGGTCACCGAACGGTCCAACCGTCGCCGCGAAACCCGCAGAAAAAACGGTCCTCGGGCTCGCGTTATTCGTCGTCTTCGTCCTCGTCCTCGTCGACGTCCTCGAAGTCGGCGTCGACGTACTCCTCGCCCTGGCCGCCAGCGCCCGCGGCGCCACCGGGGCCGGCACCGCCCATGCCGCCCATGCCGCCAGCGCCGGCCGCGCCGCCCGCGGCACCGGCACCGGCAGCACCTTCAGCGGCCTGCTCCTGGTACATCTGCTTGCCGATTTCCTGGAGGGCCTCGGCGAGGCTCTCGGTGGCCGTCTCGTAGTCCTCCGTGTCGGCGTCCTCGTCTTCGAGGACCGCCTCGACCTCCTCGATTTCGGCCTCGATGTCCTCGACGAGTTCCTCGTCGACGTTCTCCTCGTTTTCCTCCAGCAGGGTCTCGGCGCGCTGGACCGTGCTCTCGGCCTCGTTTCGGGCCTCGATGCGCTCGCGGCGCTGCTGGTCTTCCTCGGCGTGCTCCTCGGCTTCCTGCTGCATCTCCTCGATCTGATCGTCGGAGAGGCCGGCACCACCTTCAATGGTGATGTTCTCCTCGTTACCGGAGCCCTTGTCCTCGGCGGAGACGTTGACGATGCCGTTCTCGTCGATGTTGAACGAGACTTCGATCTGTGGCGTGCCCGCGGGCGACGGCGGAATGCCGCTCAGGGCGAACTCGCCGAGCAGTTCGTTCTCGTTTGCGATCTCTCGCTCACCCTGGAAGACGCGGATCTGGACCTGCGTCTGGTTGTCCGCTGCGGTGGTGAATATCTTCGACTCCTCGGTCGGGATGGTCGTGTTCTTCTCGATGAGTCGCTCGAAGAGACCGCCCTTGACCTCGACACCGAGGGAAAGCGGCGTCACGTCGAGCAGGACGATGTCGTCGACGTCGCCGGAGAGGACGCCGGCCTGGATGGCCGCACCGAGCGCGACGGCCTCGTCCGGGTTGACGTTCTTCTTCGGTGCCTGCCCGGTCATCTCCTCGACCTGGTCCTGGACCTGCGGCATCCGCGTCGAGCCACCGACGAGGATGACCTCGTCGATGTCGCTCTTGCCGTAGCCGGCGTCTTCCAGGGCCTGCTCCGTCGGGCCGACGGTTCGCTCGATGAGGTCCGCGGTGAGCGAGTCGAACTTCGCGCGAGTCAGTTTCTCTTCGAGGTCGAGCGGGCCGTCGTCCGTGGTCGTGATGAACGGCAGATCGATGCGAGTCTCCTTGCGGTTCGAGAGTTCGATCTTGGCCTCCTCGGCCGCTTCGGTGAGGCGCTGGAGGGCCTGGCGGTCCTCGCGCAGGTCGATGCCGTGTTCGTCCTCGAAGGACTCCGCGAGGTAGTCGATGATCGCGTGGTCCCAGTCGTCGCCACCGAGGTCGTTGTCACCGTTGGTCGCGACGACTTCGTAGACGCCGCCGCCCAGATCGAGGATAGAGACGTCGAACGTCCCGCCACCGAGGTCGTAGACGAGGACCGTCTGGTCGGACTCGTCGTCGAGGCCGTAGGCCATCGCGGCGGCCGTCGGCTCGTTGACGATGCGCTCGACCTCGAAGCCGGCGATTTCGCCGGCGTCCTTCGTGGCCTGGCGCTGTCGGTCGTTGAAGTACGCAGGGACGGTGATGACCGCCTTCTCGATGTCGTCGCCGAGGTACTCCTCGGCGTCCCGTTTGATCTTCTGGAGGATCATCGCCGAGACCTGCTCGGGCGTGTACTCCTCCCCTTCGAGTTCGACCGAGTAGTCGTCCTCGCCCATGTGGCGCTTGATGGACTGGATCGTCTGGTCGGGGTTCTTTACCGCCTGATTCTTCGCGGGTTTGCCGACGAGGCGCTCGCCGTCGTCGAACGCGACGACGGACGGCGTCGTCCGCTCGCCCTCTGCGTTGACGATAATCTCGGGGTCGCCCCCCTCCATGACCGCGAACGCGCTGTTCGTGGTCCCGAGGTCGATTCCGAGAATCTTGTTACTCGCCATCTTACCAGTCTATACCCGATTGTGCCGGTTAAAAGTTGCTAGACGCGACGAGCACGGAAGCAGTGCAGACGCCCAGAGACCGCCGATCTGCCGCGCCACCGGTGACGATGACCGGTGCTTATAAATCCAACCGCAATACGAGCGGAACCGTCGACAGCTGCTGACACTCGGACCGGAATCGAGGCTACTCGCCGTTGCCGTCGCTGACGGTGACCTGGGCCTCGCGGAGTACCTTTCCGGCCATTTCGTAGCCGGGTCGGTGCAGGTCCGCGATAGCGTCCTCTGGCTGGTCGGAATCGACGCGGACCAGCACTTCGTGGCGGTGCGGGTCGACTTCCTGGCCCGGTTCGGGTTCGACGATGTCGACGTTCTCCTGGTCGAGCACGTCGTCGAAGGAACGAAGCGTGGACTCCACACCACCGCGGATGTCCGCGTCTTCGTCCTGTTCGAGCGCGCGCTGGAGGTTGTCGCGCACGTCCAGCAGTCGCGTGACCAGGTCTTCGGTCGCGCGCTGTTTCTCTTCCTCGCGGCGTTTCTCCATGCGCTTCTTGTAGTTCTGGAACTCGGCCTGCTTGCGTTTGAGTTTCTCCGTCACGTCGTCGAGTTCCTCCTCCCGAGCGTCGAGCTGGTCCTCCAGCCCGTCGACCCGCGTTCGGAGTGCCGCGAGTTCGTGCGCGACGGATTCGGGCTCCGATTCGGCGACGCGGTCGATCAACTCCTCGTCGACAGTGTCCTCGTCGACTGCCTCCTCGACGACTTCTTCGACGTCGACGACGGAGTCGGTGGCCTCAGCTTGAGCCTCGCCCGACTCGCCGTTCGGCGAGTGGTTCGACGCTCCCGACGATGCCGTCGTGTCTGACGCTTCCGACGCGTTCGAGTCGGCGCCGGCGTCGGCGGACTGGGTCGCATCTGGCTCCTCAGCAGCGCCCTCAGCGGGGTCGGACGCGTCCTGCTCGGTCATACGCGGTGGAAGTCGCCGCGTCGACAAAAGGGTTGAGAATCCGGCTCGTCCGGACCGGTCACGGATCGAACGGGCCGGCACGAGGGTCGTCCCTCCGGTCGGGAACGCTGCCGGTCACAGCAGCAGCGAGAGCACGGCGAGCACGAGGAAGACGAGGATCATGAGCTTCGCGATGCGCATGCTTAGCCCGGCGACGCCTCGAAAGCCAGCGACTGCCGCCACCAGCGCCAGCACGAAGAACAACACAGCAAGCTCGATGAATCCCCCCGACTGGAGCACAACTGGAACAGTCATCGGCGCACACTCCGCCCGTCCGCGGCTATCTGTCGGTCCATGCCCGCTTGTCTCCGCGACGCCAGATTGTAATCGGCCTGCTACTCGATCGGTGGGAGAGTAACAGCGAGCAACTCGAGCCGTCCCCGAGGGGTACCCTGTGGGATACCGAGTACGTCCGCGGTAGGACGGGCTTGCCGTCGAGATGGGTCGACCGGCGACACCAGTGGAGGAGGAGAGCGAAACGCTGCCCCGCGTCCGGCCGGCCGCCGGTGCGGTTATCACCACTGTATTCGCGGTCAGGGAAGAGCATTACTCGTCGGCCGGCACCTGAATGGCCCTCCGAGCACCTCCGGACCGACCCCGTCAGCGAGGTGGCGCTCGATACCGTTTTCACGGCGGCCGACCGACCGCTGGACATGGTCCGTCTCAGGTACGAGGAGGGGACGATTCGTGTCGACGACGCCCCCCAGGACCTCCCACACGCCGAGACGGACGACCGTTCGAAAACGCAACGGGCGCCCGCCCACAGGTACACCGACCTCGTCGCCGCGTTGAACGAACGAAGCACCGAGTACGAAGACCACGTCCTCGACCTGCCGGCACTCACCCTCGAATCGACCTACGAACTCCGCGAGTACCAGCGAGCGGCACTCGACGACTGGACGGCCGCGGACAATCGCGGCGTCCTCGAACTCCCGACCGGCAGTGGGAAGACCGTCATCGGCATCGCCGCGATGGAAGCCCTCGGAACGCCGACGCTCGTGGTCGTCCCGACTATCGACCTGCTCGAACAGTGGCGTCGCGAACTCGAAACGGAGTTCGACTGCGAGGTGGGCCAACTCGGCGGCGGTGAACAGCGAATCGCCGACCTCACCGTCTCCACGTACGACTCGGCGTACCTCCGGGCCGATGATCTGGGCGACCGCTTCGGCCTCGTCGTCTTCGACGAGGTGCATCACCTCGGCGGGGAGGGATACCGGGACATCGCTCGTCTGCTCGCTACACCGGCCCGGATGGGCCTCACAGCCACGTTCGAGCGCCCCGACGGCGCCCACGAGGTCGTCGCTGACCTCGTCGGACCACTCGTCCACCGCGTCGACGTGGACGAACTCGCCGGCGACCACCTCGCCGACTACGACATCAAGCGCCTGCGGGTCTCGCTCACCGACGCGGAGCGGGCGGTGTACGAACGCCACCAGGAGACGTTCACCGACTACCTGGCGACCTCCGGGATCCAGTTACGAAGCGGCAGCGACTACCAGGAACTCGTCAAACGCTCGGGGACAGACCCGCGGGCCCGGGAGGCCCTCTTGGCCAAACAGCGGGCTCGCGAAGTGATGATGAACGCCGACGAGAAGGTCGACCGCCTGGTGTCGATTTTCGACCGCCACCGGGAAGACCGGATCATCGTCTTCACTGCCCACACCGACCTCGTCTATCGCCTCTCCGAGCGGTTCCTGATCCCGGCGATCACGCACGAAACCGGCGCGAGCGAACGCCGAAAGATCCTGGAACGGTTCCGCTCGGGCGAGTACTCCCGGATCGTGACGGCAAATGTGCTCGACGAGGGCGTCGACGTCCCCGATGCCAACGTGGCCGTCGTGCTCTCTGGCAGCGGGAGTGAGCGGGAGTTTACCCAGCGACTCGGTCGGATACTCCGGCCGAAGACCGACGGCGGGAGAGCCCTCCTGTACGAAATCGTCACCGAGGAAACGGCCGAGGAGAGAGTGGCCCAGCGCCGTCGGTAAGCGCATCGGTTGGGCCGGTGTCCACCGCCGCGCACTTCGCGTCGACAGTACTCGCGTCGCTTGGGCCGGTGTCCACCGCCGCGCACTTCGCATCGACAGTACTCGCGGTGCTTGGACCCCGTTGGACACCTGCGAGTGGCCGCACAGTGTCGGACCCCGCGGGCGTTCACTCGCTGTCGGTTGCCCTGTCAGTCGCAGTCGACACGTCAGTCTCGGTCGTGCCGGTAGTTGCGGTGGCAGTGACAGTCCCTGTCGACTCCGCAGCAGTCGTCTGCCCAGCAGTTGCAGTCGCTCTGTCCGCTGGATATGGGGTCACGGTCCCGTCGGGAATCGGTGTCTCTGGGCCACCTGGCTCGAACACCGCGTCGAAACCCGGGTCCTGATTGAAGACGTCGAACGGGACCGGAATGTGCAACCGGTACTCCGTGGATTCGTCCGGACCCAGCGAAATGAACCGCGACGGTGTGAACGTCTTCGACCCAGCGTCGATGATGACCGTCAGCACGGCCTCGTGAGTGGTGTCCGTCCGATTTTTGACTCGCACGACGACCAGGAGGTGGCCGTCTTCGGCCTGCTGAAAGGATCGCGTCGGGACGACGAACCGCTGACGGTCCGGCGTATTGCCGGGGCCGTCCCCGAATCCACCATCGCCGCCTTCGACTTCGTCCGAGACGTCGTTCGACGCCGTTTTGACGCCCGGTGGTGGGTCCGGCGCCGTCACCGGCACCTCCTGGTTCGCACCCGTACAGCCCGCACTCGCACCGGCCGCGAGGGCTGCCAGCCCGCGCAGGACCCTGCGTCGTTGCATACCAGGTTCCGCGGGACGGTCCGGTAAGAATCTTCCCGTCGGAACGTGGCCACGCCCGCGGCCAGCGTCGCGCCGTCGTGGAGCCATCGGGCTTATGCCCGACGGCGACCGACCCTCGGCCGTGCTGACGAAGGACCTCCTGCGCGTCTCGCGGGCCGGTGGCGGGTTTCACCCGCAGTTCGTCGAGGACTCCCGACGGGACCTCGCAGCGCAGATCATCGACGTCTACGAGGAGCACGTCGGCCACTCGCGCGCTGAACTCGACGACGCACTCACGGACGTCGAACGCGAAGCCGACGACTTCAAACTCGTCCGCGGCTTCGCGAAACTGCTCGACAGGGAGGCCACCGTCGAGACGCGAGCGCCGGTCGACCCTCGCCGCGCTCGCGAGGCGGCCTTCGAAGCGGGGGAAGCGGTGGGCGTGGTCACAGCCGAGGACCGCGAGCGGGCGCTCGACCGCGCGTCCGAACGGTTCGACGTGGAGCGGGACGCCCTGGCAGACTCACTGTACGCCGACCTCGACGCCCGGCAGGTCCTCCTCGCGGTCCAATCGCGGTGGGATCCGGAGGAACTCGTCGCGCAGTACAACCTCTCGCTGGCCCAGACCGCCCTCTTCGACGCGACCGAGGTTCGCGTCCGGTCGAGTGACCCGAAGGCGCTCGTCTCGGCAGTCAAGCGACTCCGGTTGCTGTACGAGGTTCGCAAAACCGGAGACGGCCGCGAGGTGGTCGTGACGGGGCCGACCGCGCTGTTCCAGCGGACGCGCCGGTACGGGACCCGTTTCGCTCGCCTCCTGCGGACGGTCGCCACCGCCGACGAGTGGACGCTGGACGCGACGGTCGACGACAGGGGGACCGAACGCTCGATGACGCTGACCCACGACGACGTGTCAGTTCCAGGCGTCGAACCGGTCGCGGAGGTGAGCTACGACAGCGACGTTGAGGCGGACTTCGCGACGAGATTCGACTCGCTGGATCTGGACTGGGACCTCGTCCGTGAGCCCGAACCGCTGGACGCGGGCGAGCGAGTCGCGATCCCTGATTTCGCCTTCGACTATCGACACGCCGACTTCCGCGTGTTTTTCGAGATAATGGGCTTCTGGACGCCCGAGTACGTCGCGAAGAAACTCGCGCAACTCGAAGCGATCGACGAGGTCGAACTGCTCGTCGCCGTCGACGAGACGCTCGGGGTCGGAGAAGACATCGAGGCCCGCGACCACCGTGCGATCCCGTATTCCGAGACGGTACGAGTCAAAGACGTTCGGGACGCGCTCCAGCGGTACGAGGACGAACTCGTCGCCGAGAGTGCCGCCACGCTTCCGGACGACCTCACGCCCGAGGCTGACGTCGTGACGATGGGATCCCTCGCCGACACCCACGGCGTCAGCGAGCGTGCCATCGAGGACAAACGGTTTCCCGACCACGAGGTCGTGGGGCGGACGTTGATCCGACCGTCCGTCCTCCGTGCGGTCGAAGCGCGGATCGAGGCGGGCATGGCGCTCGACGAAGCCGAAGCGGTCCTCGACGAGTTCGGCATCGACGACGCCAGCGCCGTGCTATCGGCAGTCGGGTATCGCGTCGCGTGGGAGGGGCTGAGCGGCGGCACCCTTCGACCCAGGGCCGAGTGAGACCCAGCTCCGCACCGCGAAACCGAGGTGGGCGGGGCGGGCGAGCGCGCCGTGAGCGGCGACGGTCCAGCGACCGATGCGTCGAGTTCGGCGACCGCTCAGTACGGTGGTGATTCCGACCGGATGACCGCTGAGAGGTTCTTCAGTTCGTCTTCGAGGAGAACGACGAGGTCGTCGAGGGTGACGATTCCCGAGAGCGTCCCGTCTTCTTCGACGACCGGCATCCGCCTGATGCCGTGTTCCTGCATTCGCTTGCACAGGTCCATGACCCCCTCGTCACCGTCGGCGGTCACGAGTTCGGTCGACATGAACTCCGAGACGGGGGTCGTGATGTCGCGTCCCGCTTTGACTATCTCCATCGCGAGGTCGCGATCCGTCACGATCCCGACCGGTCGGTCGTTCTCGACGAGCACGACGGACCCGACCGAGTGGTCGTCCATGATCTGGGCGATATCGGTGGCCGTCGCTGTCGGCGGTGCTGTCAGTAATTCTTCCTCGCTGCGGGCGATAGTGCGTACTGGCATGGGTGGAATGGCTTCGGCGTTGCGACGAACCGACGACGCGCGACCAGCCACCTTGATATCGAGTACCATGAATCATACGACTGTCGGGACTTCCCACGCGCTGGCACTCAGCAGTCCCGCCCGGCCTTCACCGGTGTGAGTGTGACCGTCTTCGTCGCCTCGGCAATGGTTGCACTTCCCTGCGACACCTGGATGACCGCGTCCTCGTACTCCTGGGGTGCCGAGGCGCCCTCTCTGATCGTCGTGAACGGGACGCTGATCGAGCGCGAGGAATCCGGTGGCACCGAGGTGACGCGGCGCTTCGTCGCGTCGAAGACCGATGCCCGCACCGAGACCCCCACGGACCAGAACTGGGGGTTATCGGCGCTCAGCGACGGGCGCGAAACCGAAACCGTGACGCGCGCCGTTCGGATCACGTGGTCCTCGCAGTTCGCCGTCGTGTTCGTGGGCGTGTCGGTCGTTACGTTCACGTCGTCGACGGACACGGCCCCGTCGCCGTAGAGCGATGCCAGAATCGTCGCCGACGCGCCGACGATGGCGAGGAGCGCGAGCACGACCCAGAGTCGACGCGCCCATGACATGCACTGACGATTCTCGGAATCAGTGATAAGGTTTGCCGTGGATCCGATGGCCAGCCGTCTCTTGGCCCCGCCTCGGAGGGCTGACGCAACGCCGGCCGATTACAGGTCTCGGCGGCGGCCCTTGGGCACCTGCGACCGGAGTTCGCCGTGGACGTAGAGCCCGACGCCGACTGGTTCGGAGTCGCCAGCGATGTCCGTCGTGACGATCAGATAGCCCCAGTCACCGTCCCAGTCGAGTTCCTGGTTCTCGCCCGCGACGAACGTCGCGGCCGCTTCCTGCGAAAGGTGGATGACGCAGTCCTCGGCGTGGTCGCCGAAGCGCTGGACCGCCTCCAGCGTCGGTTTCCAGTGCTCGCGGCGCGTCCGCAGGAACGTCATCCCCAGTCCTTCGATGGCGACTGGTGAATCGACGTCGTCTGCGAAGGCCCAGAGTTTCCCGGACCCGTGCTCCCAGAACGTGTGGTCCTCGAACGTCTCGGGCGGGACGCCGAATCGGTCCTCCCACCAGTCGAGCACCTCCGACCGCGTGGGACGTCCCTCGACAACCCGGTCTTCGGCCGTGGCTGGTAACCGGTCGAATTGGGTACCGTCGTTCGACGGGGAGGGATCGTCGCTCATTCGGCGGTCACCGCCAGTTTGGCGCAGAAAAAGCCACCCGTGTCGTTGTGGTGGGGGTAGATTCGTTTTGCCTTCCGGACGGACTCGTCGAACTGGTCGTCCTGCCACTCGGTGATACCGGGCACCGAATCGAGTGGCAGGTCGAACTCGACGAGTTCGCAGGACTCCTCGGAGAGTGCGTAATCGAGCACCGCCTCGTTTTCCTCGGGCGCGAACGTGCACGTCGAGTAGACGACGGTGCCGCCTTCGCGAGTGGTCTGAATCGCGCGTCTGAGGACGCCCTTTTGCACGCCCGAGATGCCGTGGACGTGATCGAGGTCCCAGGTGTCGAGCGCGTCGGGATTCTTCCGGATAGTCCCCTCGCAGGAACAGGGGACGTCGACGAGTGCGCGGTCGTACGGTTCGCCCGCCCGTCCCGCTGGCTCGTCCGGTGCCCTGAACGGTTTCAGGGAGTGGTTCCGGGCGTCCTCGTGGGTGACCGCGACAGCTGTCGCTCCGGCGCGTTCGGCGTTCGACCGGAGCGCGGAGATGCGTCCGAGGTTGTTGTCTGTCGCGACGAGGAGGCCGGTGTCTTCCATCATGGCTGCGAGTTGCGTGGTTTTACTCCCCGGGGCCGCACAGGCGTCCCAGACGCGTTCACCGGGCTGTGGGTCCAGTACCTCCGCCGGGACCGCAGAGACTTCCTCTTGCCCGTGGAGCCAGCCGAGCACGTACGGCCAGTTGGTCCCTGGCTGATCCTCGGGAAGCGCGAACAGTTCATCGTGCCACTCGCAGGGTTCGTAGGCGATGTCGGCCTCCTCGAGGGCGGCCGTCGCCCGCTCGACGGTCGTCTTGATGGTGTTGACCCGGACCACAGACGGGAGCGGGCGGTCACAGGCCGCCCGAAAGGCCTCGAAATCGTCGACGAGCGACTCGTAGCGCTCGAGTACGTCCATTGCCCCTCCGTTCGCCGTCACCCCTGTTAACCCTCTCGGCTCGATGGCGTCGCGCCGCTGTGGTACGCTCGCCCGACCGCAGGCGGTTTTATGCTCGTGGCAGTGAGTGACATGGGCATGGCGCACGTACAGGTCCACCGTGACGACATCGAACTGGACACGCCGACGCTGATAGAGGGGCTTCCCGGCGTCGGTCTCGTCGGCAAGATAGCCGCGGATCACCTCATCGACGCGCTCGATATGACGTACTACGCGTCCTGTCACTGTGACGGCCTGCCAGAGGTCGCCGTCTTCCAGCAAGGGACGCCGGAGTATCAGCCGCCGGTCCGGATCTACGCGGATCCCGAGCACGACTTGCTCGCCCTCCAGAGCGACGTGCCCGTGTCACCAAACGCGGCCGAGGACTTCTCGACCTGTCTCACCGGCTGGCTCCAGGAGCAAGACGCGACCGCGATGTACGTCTCCGGCCTCCCGGCGGAGAAAGACGGCGTCCCGGAGCTCTACGGTGTCGCCTCCGGCGCATCGACCACGCTGCTCGACGAACACGACATCGACCGACCGGTCGAAAACGGGGTCATCAGCGGGCCGACCGGCGCACTCCTCTACGAGGCCAATCGACGCGACCTCGACGCGCTCGGACTCGTCGTCGAGGCCAATCGCAACTTCCCGGACCCGGAAGCGGCGCGAGTGGTTCTACTGGACGGCCTCGGTCCCATCGCCGGCATCACCGTCGACACCGACCACCTCGTCGAGCAGGCCGAGGAGATCAGCAAGGCCCGCGAGAAACTCGCCAAGCAGATGCAGGAGGCCCAGGAGGAGAGTTCGAAGGCACAGCCCATCGGGATGTATCAATAAGAGCGCGGACAGGTCAGGGTTCGAGACCCCGCCACGCCGCCGCGACCGGACAATGCGCTTTTCACGGTTCGGCCGGTATCCGACGGCGATGGGACTCGCGACAGCGGCTCAGACCTTCGGCGTCGGTGTGGTATTCGGGCTGGCACTCGCTGCACCGCCAGGCCCGATGAACGCCGTTATCGCCGAAGAGAGCGTCCTCCGTGGCTGGATAGCCGGGTTCACCGCCGGACTGGGCGCGATGAGCGCCGATTTCGTCTTCTTCTGCCTCTCGCTCGCCGGCGTCGTCGCGTTCCTGGAGGGCGCCCCGACCGTCCGGGCGGGGATGGTCGGCGTCGGCGGACTCCTGATGCTGTACTTCGCCGTCGGTGCCGTCAGGGAAGCGAGCGCCGACTTCGTCGCCGAGAACCCCGGCCCGGAACCCTCGGAGGCCGACACGCGCGGGTTCTCGAAGGCGTTCGTCCTCGCGCTGACCAACCCGTATCAGATCCTCTTCTGGCTGACCGTCGGCGTGGGACTGCTCGAACCCGGCACGGTAGATGTGCTGTCCTTCCTGCCCGCGGTCGGCGAGGCGCTCGCGGGCGTGCTTGTCGTCAAAACGGGGAGTTCCGCACTCCTGACGGGGCTCTTCGGTGGCATCGTCGTCTGGATCGTCGGTTTCCCGGCGACGCTGGTGAGCGTCGGTCGCCGCGTCGACGCCTTCGCACCGGCGGCCGCGGCCGCATCCGCACTCGTGCTCGCCGGCTTCGGCGTGACATTCTGCTGGACGGCAGCGCGGACGCTCCTCGGATTCGGCGCTGCCTGAGTTCGGTGCGGACGCTCGTCGGAATCGGCCGCGCAACCGCTCTATGACTGCCGAAGACGTACCTTCGCCGGGGCTCTGGATTGCCCGACTTACTCCGGTCTGTTCGGCGGTCGGCCCAGTTCGCTGGAGGGGTCGACGTCCGCGACTTCTGCCTCGAGCCACTCCTTGAACCACTTGACGCGCTTGAGTCGCCGGTGGACGATGCTTTCGGCGCTGTCGCTCCGGACGCGCTCTCTGGCGTCGCGACCCCGGTCGAGGACGCGGCCGACCATCTCGGCGGCGTCGATGTGGGTTCGTGACTCGTAGCCCATCCGGAGGAGCATCAGGGCCGTGCCGTTGGCGCCGACCTTGTCCAGCAGGTCGGCCTCGATGAGACACTGCGTCTCGAGGGGCAGGTCCGTCAACTCGCCCTGATAGGAGTGGTCGCGAACCGCGGCACAGACCTCGTCGACGAACGACGCCGGGTAGTCGCCGTGACTCGTCAGGTACTCCCGCGCGATTCGTGCGCCCTCCTCGGCGTGGAGGTCCTGGTCGACCTCCAGTTTCGCGATGTCGTGAAAGAGGGCGGCGACGCAGGTCACGTCGACGTTCGCGCCTTCGGACTCGGCTATCTCCTCGGCGAGTTCGACGACGTTCAGGATGTGATTGAATCGGTACTCCGCGGAGTGCCAGGGGTACCACCGCATGCGGCCGCCGTCGTCTTCGCTCTCGACGCTGGCCGCGAGGTAGTCGTGGACGAAGGCTTCCATCTCGTCGAATGCTTCGTCCGATACTGGCGACTCCCTAATCTCGACGCCCACAGAACCACCTCCGATAGAGACACGCGTTAGTCATCTTACGGATAGAAAGGCGCGTTCGACTCTTAGGCGTTACGACACCCACGAGGATCCGTTTCACACCGGGTCCGCGGCACGAAACTCGCGGAGTAATCGCCAAATATCGCCGCTATCGCTACCCTCTGGCCGGATCTGTCATTGTCACTGGTTCACAGGGACCACACGATTGGCCCGGATCGACCGCGCCCCACCCTGTCACCGGCCGCACCTGAAGCCAAGCCTCCGCTGGACCCCGTCTCGACCCCGTCGTGAACCCGAAGCCACCACAGTCGACCAGAACCGGGACGCGTACGACTCGTGGAACCGGGCGCGCCGCATCCTGAAACCGAACGCGTGCCCAGCGGATCTCGGAATCGGCCGAACGAGTCGAAACCCGATCGCAACATTGCTGTAGTTTTATCGTGTTGCGTGTCAACGACTGTCACATGGAGATACGGACCGCGAACGCGGACGACCGAGAGGCGATCAGAGACGTCGCACGGCAGTCCCTGCAGGCGTCGTACTCGCTCAGTCCCGAGGCGATAAACACTGCAATCTCGGAGTGGTACGACGAGACTGGATTGACTGAGACGATAGCCGACGACGACAAGTTCCTGATCGTCGCGACGGCGGACGACGAGACTGACGACGAGGTCGTGGCGTTCGCAGAGAGCGAACTGTCTACCACGGGCGAGGAGGCGACCCTCCTCTGGCTTCACGTCGACCCCGCCCATCGAGGCGGGGGCATCGGACGGGCGCTGTTCGAGGAGACTCGCGAGCGACTCTCCGAGGCAGGTGCCGACCGCATGGTCGGCCGCGTCCTCGGCGACAACCTCGACGGGAACGACTTCTACGAATCACAGGGCTTCGAACAGATCCGACAGGACGAGGTCGAGATTGCCGGCCAAAAGTACTTCGAGAACGTCTACGCGGAATCGACCGACCACGAGTTACAGCCGATCAAGGCCCCCGACGGGGCGACAGTCTACGTCGACGAGGACGACTGGGACGACGGGTCCGCGGGGAAGTTCTTCACTGTCTACTCCGACGAGCAAGCGTCGAACCTCTACGGCTACTTCTGTTCGAACTGCAACCAGCTCGCCAACTCGATGGACGCGATGGGGCGCATCGAGTGCGACAGTTGCGGGAACGCCCGGAAGCCGACCCGCTGGGACGCCGCCTACATGTAACGAGCGACACCGAGAGTCCCGAATAGGGTACAATCGGCCGCTCAGATCCTGTCGATGCGGTCGACCGGCATCACGGAGTAATCGATGGAGAGCGTGTCCTGCGTCGCGCGAATCTTGCCGACGAAGGTCGAGATGTCTTCGAGGCCGCCTTCGAGGATGAACAGTTCGAGGCAGTAGTGGTCGCCGATGTGACTGTGGACGTTCGAGGCGACGAGGTTCTCGTACTCGTGGCGCAGGTTCATCATCCGATGTTCGACGCCGGAGGAAGAATAATCGAACAGGACGGTGACCACGCCCATCAGTTCGCGCTCTTCGAGTTGCTTGTCCTCGAACTCGCCGAGGAGGTTCCGCGCGGCCTCACGGACGACCTCACTCCGCCCGGTGTAGCCGTGTTCGTCCGCGAACGAGTCGATCCGTTCGAGCAACTCGTCGGGCATCGAGACGCTGACGACGGTCATATGTTAACGGAATCGGGTCAGTATAATAAGGATTGATACCCCGTCGTGAGTTCAGCGAACTGTGTTCGGGTCGATCCACGCTGGCCGTCCCCCAGGCCGGGAGACTCAAGGACGGTGGGACAGATGTCTGGGACGATGGAGACGAGTCACCGGGTCGCCGTGGACGACGCACGCGAGCTCTCGGCCGTGCCGGACGGCAGCGTCGACCTCGTCGTGACCTCGCCGCCGTATCCGATGATCGAGATGTGGGACGGGACCTTCGGGGCGCTGGACCCCGACGTCGAGGCCGCTCTGGCCGAGGGCGAGGGCCAGCGAGCCTTCGAATTGATGCACGAGGTGCTCGACGAGGTGTGGACCGAACTGGACCGCGTCCTCGTCGACGGGGGCATCGCCTGCGTGAACGTCGGCGACGCCACCCGAACGGTGGGCGATAGCTTTCGCGTGTATCCCAATCACGCCAGAGTCATCGACGCGTTCGAGTCGCTTGGGTTCGACCCGCTCCCGGACGTCCTCTGGCGCAAGCCGGCCAACAGCGCCGCGAAGTTCATGGGTTCGGGCATGGTGCCGCCGAACGCGTACGTCACGCTCGAACACGAGTACGTCCTCGTCTTCCGCAACGGGTCGGAATCGCGCTCGTTCGAACCCGGGGCGGAGCGACGCTACGAGGCCGCGTACTTCTGGGAAGAACGCAACCGCTGGTTCTCCGACGTCTGGACGGACGTCCAGGGCGAACTCCAGTCGCTCGGCCACGACGACTTGCGCGAACGCTCGGCCGCGTTCCCCTTCGAGATTCCCTACCGGCTCATCAACATGTACTCCGTCTACGGCGATACCGTCCTCGACCCCTTCTGGGGGACCGGCACGACGTCGCTCGCGGCACTCGTCGCTGGCCGTAATTCGATCGGATACGAACGGAAAGCGGCGTTCAGCGACGTGTTCGACGACCAGGTCGGGACCGCCCCGGACCTCTCTCGATCGGTGGCCGAAGAACGGCTCGACAGACATCGCGAGTTCGTCGCCGAGACGCGGGCGAACGGTGATTCGCTCGGGTACGAGGCCACGCACTACGACTTCCCCGTCCGGACGAAACAGGAACGCGACATTCGGTTCCACGCCGTCGAAGCCGTCGACTCGACCGAGGACGGCTATCGCGCCACGCACACTCCGATCTGAGGGGGCCCATGCACAGCGTTGCGCTGTTCGAGGACCGCTCGCCGAAAAAATAGTCGACCGGATATCGGGACGAGTCCGGGCGAGTCGCCCGCTACCGGGCTCGTGTTGTGCTTGCTTCAGTTCCCGTTGCCGTTGCCATTCCCGTTGCCGTTTCCGTTTCCATTGCCGTTCCCATTGCCATTCCCGTTGCCATTGCCATTCCCATTCCCGTTGCCATTGCCATTCCCGTTCCCATTGCCATTCCCGTTGCCATTGCCGGGATCACCGTCGTGGACGAACGAGAATTCGACGCCGACGGGGACGCGGCCGCTGTCGGCTTCCCCACCGGCCCAGGTGCTCGCGACGACGACTTTCTCGAAGTTGCCGTTGTGGAGGAACCGCTCGAGGTCTTCCTCCCCGGATTCGTCGAAGGTCGTGCTCTCGATCTGTTTGACCTGGTAGTTGCCGTTGTGTTTGATCCCGATGAAGGTGAACTGGTACTCGATCTTGTCCCCAGTGGCCTCGCGGAGACTCATGTAGTGATCGACCGAGTCGGTCGGGACCGACTCGCCGGCGATGGAGACGTTCTTGACCCACCAGCCGTCCTGGACGACGGCCCAGTCGGTCACGTAGCGGAAGGACACGAGGACGCTCTCGTTGCCGGCGTATGCCGAGAGGTCGAACGTCTGTTCCTCCCAGCCGTCGGTATCGCCGGTCAGCCCCGGCAGGTTCTCCTGCACGAGCGGATGCGCGCCGGAGGCGGGTGAGTTGTCGGTGTTCTCGTTCGAGAGACTGTGCCAGGTGTCGCCACCGTCGGTCGAGACCTGGACGAACCCGTAGTCCCAGTCCTGTTCGATCCGCTGGTAGGACTCGAAGGTCAACGTCGGGTTCTGCGCGTTCGAGAGGTCCTTCTCGACGATGGCGTGGCGGTTGAGCAGGTTGCCGGACCCGCTGTAGAGGACCTGCCCCTTACCGGAGACGGGGTCCGTGGCGGTGGACCACTCGGTGTCGGTGAAGTCAGTCCCAGAGACGGTGACGTCTTTGATCGGACCGCGCTCTGCGGTGTCGATGGTCTGGTAGTTCGTCCCCCACACGCCGGCGGTGCCGACGTTCCCGGAGGTGTTGACCGACACCTCCACGCCGTCGATGTGGAACTCGTCTTTCGGTGGGGTTCGGATGTCGTCCGTCACGACGGCCGTGGAGAAGTCCTGGTAGAGGGCGGCGAAGTCACGCTGTGCGCCCACCTCGTCCAGGGTGTTCTCGACGCTCTGGATGCCGTTGTCGGTATCCTGTGCGAGATTCGTGATGAAATCCTGACCGTACTGGTCGGCCAGGTACATCGTCCACGTGAAGGCGATGCCGTAGTCCGAGAGGATGTTCCGCGGCCCCTGGTCCTCCCAGTTGGTCAGCGAGTTGGAAGGGAGTTCCTCGTAGGCGTTGAGGTGGCCCTGTGGGACGCCGTAGCCGGTGATGACCTCCGCGTAGTCTGACATCCCCTCGTTGACCCAGGAGGTCTCGTCACCGTCGAGGTCACCGTGGATGAGGTGCTGGTACTCGTGGGCGAGCGTGCCTTCGTAGCCGGTCTGGCCGCCCGAGTCACCGACCTCGTTCCACCCGTAGGCGTCGATTGTGATCGTGTTCCGGTCGGTGTAGCGCTGAATCGTCGGTGAATAGAACCCCGCGATGTACAGCGGATAGTCCTCGTCGTAGTAGTTCTGGTCGCGAACGTTGTCCACGAGCAGAACCGTCCGCGTCGAGTTCTCACCCGTCTCGTAGTAGTCCTCCGGGACGACCCCCGCTTGCTCGAGCAACGACTGCGTTCCGTTTCGGGCCGCGGGCTTTCCGAACGTCTCCGTCTCCACCGGGTACATGTTCTCCTCGAACTGTTCGGCCATCGCTTCGGCCTGGTTCTCGGTGATCACCGGGTCCGCACGAGAGTCACCGGCCGGCCAGGACAGGTCGTTTGCAACCCATATCTCGATGTTGTCGCCGACCGAGAGCAGGGTGAACTGTTTGAAGTAGTAGCTGCCCTGGTCGGAACCGAGGTACTGTTTCGACGTGCCGACGAGCGGATGGTCCTCGTCGCTCGGGTCCATCACGATAGAGTCCGACGAGACAGTGCTCGCCGACCCGTTTTCGCTGTCGAACGACGCCGGCGCCGTCTCCACGTCGACCGGTTTATCCGTCCAGTTGGGCGGAGCCTCGATCGCTGTCGGGCCATCTGTCTCGTTCGCACGGTCCTCTTTCGGGACCATCACGTCCGCAGTTACTGGTCCCTCATCTGCGTTCGATACCACCGCTGCGCCGCCGACGCCTGCCACCATCGTTGACAGGACGACGACGATTGCCATGACTAGTGCTCGCATCCGTGATACCCGCGAGTACGTACTCACGGAGTGACAGATAATAGTTACTACAGAACCATTACATATTGATACATACCAGCAGATTGCCACCCCGGCGAGTCACAGTGGAGGCCCCGGCCCCTCGCTGTGTGGGCCCTCGCCCTGCGGAAATCGTCGGCGCAAGTATTGCCCGAGGCAGGTCTGGGCCTGCGGCGTCTCGTTCCTGGACGGACCGGTGCTCAGGATTCGCGGATCCGCAGGCCGTCCGCGGCGATGTCCTCCATCGTGGCTTTCCACCCACCGACGGTCCGTTCGCCGTCTGCCGTGTCGACAGTGAGCGCCGCTGTCGTGGGCGAAACTGCCTCGAAGTTCGTCCCGACCGGGCCGCTAATCTCGTAGTCGACGACCTCACCCATCCACCGGCCCGGTGCACGCGTGTACGTCTCCCGTCCCTCGACTTCCGCCACGTACGACGTCCCGGCGTCCAGCCCTTCACGGAGGTCCACGATAGTGCGCCAGGGGTCCAGGTAGCGCTTTGGGAGCCCGCTACCGGACTGGAGGGTCTTCGACCCAGTCCAGACCTGTTCGGCGTAGCTCTGGAAGAGGAGCACGAGGTTGCGCTCCTGGGTGATGATGTACGGCTGGGACTCGGCCTGGGGATGTTTACTGTTGAAGATACCGTACGTGCGGTCGGCAAAGGCGAAGGTGTCGAGACTCCGCCGATGGCGAACGGCCGCCCCGTCCGGGAGCGTCGGGCCGATTCGGCCGGGTCGGGGGTCGGCACTTCGGGCCTCGTCCCCGTCGATAATGAGTCTGACAGTGACACCCCGGTCGATGGCGTCGGCGATGCTATCGGCCACGCTTTCGTAGAGGTCGACGGGAAGCGCCATCGTCAGCCACCAGTCGGCATCGTCGATTGCGTGCCGGATGTGCCGGACCGCCGATTCCTCCAGGGAGACCATCGTGACGAAGCCCTCGGCGGCCTGCTCGTGGTCGTGAAACTCCTCCAGTCCAGCGGAGATGGAATCGACCCGGTCCGTGAACGAATCGATGCGACGCTGTCGAAACTGGTCGAGGACGACTTCCGGCGGTGGCGCGTGAATCTCTTTCCCACCGCTGCGTTCCTGCACCTCCACCAGTCCCCGTTCCCGCAGGTCCTCGATGACGTCGTATATCCGTCCCTGTGGAACCTCCGAGGCGTCGGAGAGTTCGTTCGGGGTCGCAGAGCCGAGCCGCACCGCTGCGACGTAGGCACTGGACTCGTACTTCGTGAGCCCCACCTCCTGTAATTCGTCGATCAGTTCGCTCTCGTCCATGCGTTCGGTCACGAGCGTCCCTCCCTGTCAGTTTCGGTCGATCGGCACTCGCTGGTAGCGTACCTCGAAGGCGCCGTCGGGCCGAGCGACCTCTGCGAACAGTTCCCAGTCGTCCGCCTCCCGACGGACGTCGAGATACCGACAGGTCCCGAAGGAGTCGATACCGGTCCCCGTGGCCGTCGGCGCACTGTACAGCGGGCCGTCCGGCGACGTATCGACGAAGGTCGCCAGATCTGTCGAGACGGCGACGCCAGTCCGGAGATTCCAGGTCCGGCCGTGGTCGGTCAGGCCGCTCCCGTCGTAAAACACCAGCCAGACCGGCGCGTCCGGGGCAGGAACCACACAGGAAATCCGCGTGTGGTGGTCGTGCCAGTAGGCCCGCTCGACGATGGGATTGTCCCGATGCCGCGTCCAGGTCACCCCGTCGACGCTCGTCGCGAGGTGCGCCTGCTCCGAGCGCGAATCGTGCCCGGAGTAGTACATGTGATACCGGCCGCCGACAGTCACGACCAGGGGGTCCTTTACGGTCGCGCAATCGCTCTCGCCGGCACGTGGCCTGAGCACGTCTCGGGCTGTTTCGGGGTCGAACTCTGCCGGGTCGTCGACGCCGTCGAGTTTCTGAATCGTCCACTCGTTGCTCCCGTGGTCCACCGGGAGATACAGGTGCAAGTCCGGTCCACGCGGGTCAGGCACCAGCGCGGGTCGCTCGACGCTGACGACGCCGAGCGCGTCCGCGCTGACCGCCGCGACCTGTTCGTAGCTGGTTCGACCCGTCCGCCGGTAGATGCTGACCCGGTGACCACGCGCATCGGGCGTGCGCTCCCGCACGCCGAGATACGTCGCTCCATCATAGTCGACGACACAGGGGGCACCGACCCAGTGACCTTCCTCCCCGACAGACGGCGCGAAGAGCGTCTCTGCGGCGTCAACGTCGAACGGTGGCGGCGTTGCGAATGAACTCATACGCGATGACTGTGGTTGATTATTTTACAACCACTGTACATAGTTGTTTTGCCCAATCCTTATATATTTTCCACTACAGTTTCGAAATATGTCGCGCGATACCATGCGACACGGTTCCGACGACGAGCTGGGTCGGCGCAGGCTGCTTCGACGATTCGGTGTGGGTGGATCGGCTGTCATCCTGTCCGGCCTCGCGGGCTGTGGGGGCGGGGGCGGCGAGGTGGAAACAACAGCGGGCGAAGACGGCGGCGACGGTGACGGCGGCGATGGTGACGGCGGCGACGGTGACGGCGGTGACGGGGGCGGCGGCGATGGGGGCGATGACGACGGCGACGGCGGGTCGATGGCGCCGCCAGTCGACGACACCTTCAGCGTTCCAACCCCGCGGGTCCCGAGAGACGTTCACTGGAACAACTACAACCCCACGAGCCAGGCCGGTCCCACCCGGAACTGGGTGCAGGAGTACGTCATCGGGTATCGCCAGGCCGACCAGACGTTCGTCCCGGCACCGATTTTCGACGACATCTCCGTCGAGGGCACGACGATGACGATCACAGTCGCGGAGGACGTCACCTGGCACTCGGGCGACCCGATAACCGCCGAAGACGTCGTGACACAGGTGATGATGGACGTGTATATGAATCAGCCACCCGCCGACGTCGTCGACACCGCCACGACGGTCGGCGACCGCGAAGCCGAGGTGACCCTGACCACGAAGAACTCACAGATCGCGATGGGGACCTACGCGGGCCGGTACTTCAACACGCCCACGTCGATGTACGGCGAGTACGTCAGCCGGTTCGAGGACGCCAGCAGCGACGACCAGATGAAGAACGTTCGGTCGGACGTGGTCGAGTACCAGGCCGAAGAGAACGGCTGTGGGCCATTCACCATCACCGACGCGTCCGCTCGCCGTTTCCAGGGTGAAGCCCACGAGGGACACCCCGCCTACGACGCGATCCAGGGCGTGAGCCTCGAAGTCACGAAGACCACCGGAAACCAGGGCATCCTGCAGATGGGCATCGCGAACGAGGTCGATTACATCGGTCCGATCGTCCTCTCGGAGAGCGCACTCGATCAGTTGCCCGACAACTACCAGATCAATCCGACGTCGAACCTCAACGGGCACGGCCTCTTCTGGAATCACGAGAACGAACACATCTCGCGGCTGAACTTCCGGAAGGCGATCGCACACCTCGCCGACCGCGAACAAATCGCCAAGAACGCCGCCGGGCTCAACTTCAAACAGCCAGTCGGCGTCCCGACCGGGATTTCCGGCGTCGGGAGCGGGATCCCACAGAGCTGGATCGGCGACGCGTTCGACAGTTTCAGCGCGTACGAGCCCGACACCGACCGCGCGGCAACGCTGCTCCAGGACGCCGGCTACACGAAACAGGGCGGTTCGTGGGTCGGTCCGAACGGCGACACCGTCCAGCTCGAACTCGTCTACCCCGGTGGGTGGACCGACTGGGTCAACGCCGGCCAGACGCTCAACTCCCAGCTACAGGACTTCGGCATCAAGACGGAGCTCCGGACAGTGGACGCACCGACCTGGAACGGGCAGACGTTCCCGAACGGCGAGTTCGACATCACGCCGCGGTTCTGGGGCGGCGGCCGACCGCACCCGTTCTTCGGGTTCCGGACGGTCGCAAACAGCACCAATCAGCAGAACGCGAACGTTCCCCAGACCATGGACGTTCCGCCACTGGGGGACCCGGAGGCGTCCACCTCGACGATGAATCTCGCCGAGAAGACGGCACAGATCCCCAATTCCTCCGGTGACCAGGCCAAGCAACTCGTGACGGAACTCGCGTGGGCCGTCAACCAGACCCTGCCGGTCCTCCCGATCATGGAGAAAATCGGCGCCGTCTGGTGGACGACCGACGACTGGCAGACGCCCGCCTCCGACAACAAGTGGATGAGCGTCAACCCGCCGACGCACCTGACCTGGCCGTTCCACGAAGGGAAAATCCCACCCAAGCGGCAGTGACGCGGTCGATTGCCACGGTCGCCGGGGGTCGCCCCTATCGGGGGCGCCGAGGGTCGGCCAAATCGTGGTCGCCGGGGGTCCTTTCAGTCGTGGCCGTCCGATACGGTCGGCCTGGACGGTCACGGACGCCCCAACCGAGTACAGTCGCCCTCGTCGCTCTGAGCGGCCAGATCGGCGTCGCACAGTCCCTGCAACGAAGCGGTCTCATCACACGAGGAATCCCTGAATACAAATGCACTGGCTGATTCGACGGGTCGGGCGAGCGGTGTTCACGATAGTCGCGACTATCTCGTTGTCGTTCGTGTTGATTCGGCTGATCCCGGGCGGTCCGATGGACTACCTGCGCTCGCAGCTGCGCGAGCAAAACTCCGGGATGTCGAGTGAGGCCATCGACGCCCTGGTCGAGTCGTACACGCGCGTGAACCCCGACGCGCCACTGAGCGAGCAGTACGTCAACTACGTCACGTCCGTACTCCGGGGCGACCTCGGGACCTCGACCTGGTACGGCGAACCCGTGAGCGGAATTCTCGTCGACGCGCTGCCGTGGACGCTGCTGGTCATGTCGCTCTCCATCGCGATCACGTTCTCCCTCGGGATCGGTCTCGGTGCGGTCATGGCCTACCGGGAGGGGAGCCGGTTCGACTACAGTTTCTCCGCGCTGACGATCGTGTTCAATTCGATTCCCTACTACGTGATCGCGGTCCTGTTCGTCTTTCTGCTGGGCTACCAGTGGAAGGTGTTCCCCACCGGCGGTCGGACCAGCGCTGGCGTCCAGGCCGGGTTCACGCTCCGGTTCGTCATCGACGCGCTGTACCACGCGACGCTCCCGGTGGTCTCGTTCGTCATCACGCGCTTCGGGTTCCAGGCGCTGGCGATGCGGGGCAACAGCATCAACGTGCTCGGCGAGAACTACCTCCGCGTCGCGGACATCCGGGGCCTCCCAGATCGGCGGATCGCGCTCCAGTACGTCGGCCGCAACGCCGTGCTTCCGCTGTATACGACCCTGATGATCTCCATCGGGACGATGTTCGGTGGCACCGTCATCCTCGAACAGATCTTCAACTACCAGGGAGTCGGCTACTACATGTTCCAGGCGATCGACGCCCGGGACTACCCGCTGATGATGGGCGCGTTCATCCTCATCACGGTCGCAATCGTCGCAGCGATCCTCTTCGCCGACCTGACCTACGGCTGGATCGACCCGCGGGCCAGCGGAGGTGAGACGCGTGAAACCTACTGACGAGCGGGAGACGGCTGCTGACAAGACCGACTCGTCGCACCTGCGTCGCTCTGATGGCGGCCGGATCGACGCGGATTCGCCCTTCCGGATCCCCGACACCGAGGGCCGGAGTCGACAGCAGCGACTCGTCCAGCTATACGACCTCTACGTTCGCTCACCGGTTCGGGTCGTCTGGAGTGACTGGCGCACCCGCATCGGCGTCCTGATCCTGCTCGGCTACCTGCTGATGGGGACCGTCGGCGTGGTCGTCGTCGACGCACCGAGCACCAACCAGGGCCCGCTCCACCTCGGCCCGTTCGAGTCGGCAGCGCACCCACTCGGCACCGACGGCCTCGGACAGGACATGGTGAGTCTGCTCGTCCACGCGACGCCGCCGATGCTGGAGATGATGATCTCCGGGGGGCTGTTCGCGACCGGGGTCGCGACCGTCCTCGGAACGGTGTCGGGCTACCGCGCGGGCCTCGTCGATAGCGTCCTCAGCACGGTCATGGACATCGCGACGGCCATCCCGGGGCTCCCGCTCGCAATCGTCGTCGCGAGCATCATCCAGCCAGAGGACCCGTGGGTGGTCGGTATCGTGCTGACCATCAACGTCTGGGCCGGGCTGGGCCGGTCGATCCGCTCGCAGGTGCTGACGCTCCGCGAGGCCGACTACGTCGAGGCTTCACGCGCGATGAACCTCCGGACGCACACCGTGATCGCTCGTGACATCGTTCCGAACATCATGCCCTACGTGACCATCAACTTCGTCAACGCCGGTCGCATCGTCGTCTTCAGTTCCGTCGCGCTGTACTTCCTCGGGGTCCTCCCGTTCACGAACACCCACTGGGGCGTGACGATGAACAGGGCATATCGCAACTCCGGCGCGCTCTACTCGTGGGACCTCGCGTACACGCTCATCGAACCGATGGTCGCCATCGTCCTGCTCTCGCTGGGGCTCGTGTTGCTCTCGCAGGGCGCGGACCGCATCTTCAACCCCCGAGTCAGAGCCCGCCGCTCGGAGACCATCGAGGGCGATGGCACCACGGTCGAAGGGGGGCGACCCTGAATGGCGACCGACGGACCACCCCAGGGACCACGCCAGGAGCCAGAGGACGTCGCGATAGACGTCGAAGGCGCGACCGTCCGGTTCGACATGGACCGCGGCGTCGCGCGAGTGCTCGACAGCGTGGACGTCCAGATCCGCCGCCGCGAGGTGTTCGGCCTCGTCGGCGAGAGCGGGTCCGGCAAGTCGATGCTCGCCTCGTCGATGCTCGACGCGGTCGAAGACCCCGGCGTCCTCTCGGGATCGGTCACGTACTATCCCGAGGAAGACGAGGAGGGCGTCCCAGTGCTCGACCTCTCCCCCGAGGCGCTCCGCCGAGTGCGCTGGGAGGAGATTTCGATGGTGTTCCAGGGGGCGCTGGACTCGTTCAATCCGACGCTGAACGTCCGCCAGCACTTCCACGAGACGCTCTCGGCCCACGACGCAGACCGCGAGGCGGGGATGGCCCGAGCGCGGGAACTGCTCTCGGAGTTGCACCTCGACCCAGAGAACGTTCTCGACAGCTATCCGCACGAGCTATCGGGTGGCATGAAACAGCGGGGGCTCATCGCGCTCTCGCTCGTCCTCGAACCCGAAGTACTGGTAATGGACGAACCGACCGGGGCGCTCGACCTGCTGATGCAGCGTTCGATTCTGAGCCTGATCAAGAAACTCCAGCGCCGGTACGACCTCACCATCGTCATCATCTCCCACGACCTCCCGATGGTCGCGAACCTCGCCGACCGGATCGGCGTGATGTACGCCTTCGACCTCGTCGAAGTCGGGGCCGCCGAAGACGTGATCGAGAACCCGCGCCATCCCTACACGCGGGCGCTGCTGAAGGCCGTGCCGAACCTCGACACGCCCCTCGACGAGATGCGGACCATCGAGGGCGAATCGCCCGATCCGGTGAACGTTCCACCGGGCTGTTCGTACGCGCCGCGCTGTCCCCTCGCCGACCCCAGTTGTGAGGAGGGCGCGATTCCCTACGAGGAGCGCACCGAGAACCACCGGGTCAAGTGCATCTATGCGGACCAGTCACCGGAGGCCGTCCCGCTGGGATTCGTCGGCCAGGACGGCGAGTCAGGTGCGGACGATTCGAGCGCGGCGACCGACGGGGGTCGGACGAGCAATGGGGACGGCCACAGTGTCACCGGTTCGGGCCAAGGCGACGACGGTTCCAGCGAGGAGGGGTCGCGATGAGTCTCGACGCCAACCGGGGCACTGACACTGGGGTCGAGGCGGACGGAGACGGCCAGGCAGTCGTCTCGCTGGAGAACGTCGAGACGCACTTCGAGAACCGGCGTGGCCTGCTCGACTTCTTCGGCGACCCGGAGACGGTCAGGGCCGTCGACGGCGTCTCGCTCGACATCCCGGAGAACGACGTGGTCGCCGTCATCGGCGAGTCCGGGTGTGGCAAGACGACGCTCGGAAAGACCGCAATCGGCCTCCAGCGACCGACTGGTGGAACGGTCTCCTTCCGGGGCCAGGACATCTGGGCGGCCAAGGACGGCCGCGGGGACGTCCAGATACCGTTCGAGGAGATCCGTCGCTCGCTGCAGATCATCCACCAGGACCCCGGTAGTTCGCTGAATCCCAACCAGACGGTCATGACGACGTTACGGAGTCCGCTCAAGCGATGGCGACCCGGCCTCTCCCGCGAAGAGCAGGAAGCGACCGTTCTGGGGATGCTCGCAGAGGTCGGAATGACCCCCGCGAGCGACTACGCCTACCGGTATCCCCACCAGCTATCCGGCGGGGAGCAACAGCGGACGGCGCTCGTCCGCGCCCTGCTGATGGAACCGGACCTGATCCTCGCCGACGAGGCCGTGAGCGCGCTCGACGTGAGCCTGCGCGTCGACATGATGGACCTGATGCTCGAACTCCAGGAGCAGTTCGACACCTCCTTCCTCTTTATCTCTCACGACCTCTCGAACGCCCGCTACTTCGCGGGCAAGGCCGACGGCCGCATCGCCATCATGTACCTGGGTCAGGTCGTCGAAGTCGGCCCCTACGACGAGGTGCTGGAAAATCCCAAACACCCCTACACGAAGGTGCTGAAGTGGGCGACGCCGGAACTGGAGGTCAGACACGGCGACATCGAGTCGCCACCGGTTCGGGGCATCGACATCCCGGACCCCGTGGACCCGCCCTCGGGCTGCCGGTTCCACACGCGCTGTCCCGAGGCCCGCGAGTACTGCACGAGTACCGAACCGGACGCCCTCCCGGCCGCGGAGACGCACGAAGTGGCGTGTTACCGCGTCGACGACAGCCATCCCTACTGGGACAGCGACCCGCTCCCGGAGACCAGTCAGGGAGGTGAACACTCGTGAAACTGCCCAAATTGTCCGCCAAAGGCCCGTGCGCGTTCCACAGGCTCCGCCCAGCGAACGCCCCAGCGGCCTCACTCGCCGCTCCGAAGCCGGTTGCACCGTCTGAGGACGACCAGCGACGCGACGCAGGTGCCGCCAGCGACGAGCGCGTCGACCCCAGCGACGACCGTCGAACCTCGGGACATGTCCGCGAAGACCAGCAAGGCAAGCGAGACAGTCAGCATCATCCCCGAGAGGATGAAGACGACGGTGAGCGACGCCCGGCGGGCGCAGACCCGTTCGAGCAGGCGTACGCGGAACTCGTCGGAAGACGGGCGGCCGGTGGGCTCGTCGCCCATTCGCTCCAGCCGTTCGGCGAGACTCGCGTCGTCGTCTCCGGCCATCTGTCCGGTTCCCAGTCCGCCTCCAGTAATGAAAAGTGCCGGGGCGGAACCACCGACGAAACCGCCGAGCAGGTCGTCGAGTACTGCGCGAACAACGTCGGCGTCGAGGATAGACGGCGGATCGAATCGATGAACTGCGAGACCCGTGGGTTCGCCTGTCTCGAACGCTGTGGCACCTGCCGGTCGACCCCGTTCCTCGTGGTCGACGGGGAGATTCGCCGTGGAGAGTCCCACGGAGCGCTCGTGACCGGAGTCACTGGCAGGGGTGCCGTTGGGGGCACTCCCGGCAGCACCGATGGGGGAGGTGGTCCCGCATGAACGTCCTTCTCGTGTCGATAGACAGTCTCCGTCGGGACTTCCTGGGAGCCTACCGCGACCGACCGCGCGTGCTGGACTACGACGTGGCGACGCCGAACCTCGACCGCTTCGCCGAGCGCGCGACGACGTTCGACACCCACTACGCGGGGAGTCTGTTCTGCATGCCCGCCCGGCGGGAGTGGCTCGCGGGCGTGCAGGAGTTCCCGTGGCGGGGATGGGGGCCCATCGAACCGTTCGACACGACGATTCCGCTCGCGGCGCGGGAGACGGGGACGATGACGCAACTCGTTACCGACCACTATCACTACTTCCAGCACGGCAGCCACGGCTACTACGAGGACTTCAACGCCTTCGAGTTCGTCCGCGGCCACGAGTTCGACGCCTGGCAGGCCAATCCCCGAGAGCCAGACGAACGGCAGTTGGCCCAGGCGGGCGCCGAGAGCGCCGATGGCGTCGACTTCGTGGACCGCGCCCAGTACGCGCGGAACGTCTCGGCGTTCGACGAAGACGACGAGACGACCTTCTTCGCGCCAAAGGTGTTCTCGGCCGCAGCGGAGTTCCTGGCCGAGACCGACTGGGACCAGTGGTTCTGCTACGTCGACTCCTTCGACGTCCACCAGCCGTTCCACTGCCCGGAACCCTACGCGTCGATGTACACGGACGAAGACCCCCGGGACCCCGAGCTTTCGCACTGGCCCCACTGGGGTCGAGTGGACGGTGGCCATGGTGACATCTCCGAGCGCGAACTCGCCTTCGCCCAGTCGCAGTTCGCCGGCAAGGTCACGATGGTCGACGAGTGGTTCGGCCGACTCCTCGACGTCCTCGACGAGCGAGAACTGTGGTCGGAGACTGCCGTCGTCGTCACGTCGGACCACGGCTACTCGCTGGGCGACCACGGCTACGTCGGCAAGGTCCACATGCCGATGTACGACGTGCTCGCGCGGACCCCGCTGCTGGTCCACCACCCCGAGGGCAGTGCCGACCGCGTCGACTCGCTGACCGCGGCAGTGGACCTCCACCCGACGCTGCTCGAACTCCTCGACGCCGAGTCGGCCGGAAACCATCCACACGGGGAGAGCCTGCTCGGCCACGTCGTCGAGGACCGCCCGGTCGACCACGAACGCGAGTGGGCGCTGTACGGCGAGTGGGGGTCGGGCGCCTGCGTGACCGACGGCCGATTCACCTACTTGCACCCCTGTGACCAGGCAGCCCCCGCCCTGTGTCACTCGACGGAGATGATCAATCCCAGAGGCGTCTTCCTCCCCAGGGAGCGTGTCCCGGAGGCCGAGGCGGGCGAGTTCCTGCCCTACACCGACACGCCGGTCTGGCGATTCGAGGGGACGCCCGTCCAGCGCCACGAGGACCCGCTCCTGTTCGATACGGAGACGGACCCCGCGCAGAAAGACGACCGCTCCGGTGTGGACAACGAGGTGGCCACGCGGATGCGTGAATTACTCGCAGACGCACTGGCGTCGCTGGACGCGCCCGATACGTTCCGCGACAGACTGGGGGTGAGCGCTCGTGGTGACTGACGTCCATCCGTGGGCGACGGGATGGGGCGCCACTGCTTCGAAGGGTGAGGTTGCGTGGGGCGGTGCGTTCCGCGGGGGTGGGTCGGTATGACCCGAGACGTGCTCATCGACGGTCGAACGCAGTACGTGGGGCGGCCCGACCGGGCAGGCGTGGCGAGCGGAGACGACGGGGGCCTGTACCACCGGGACACGCGCCACCTCTCGGAACTCTCGGTGAGCGTCGAGGGCGCTGGGGCGGTTACGCTGGGTCGGGATCTGCCAGCGTCGAATCGCCGCACAGTGGTCGCCACGGCGCTCGACTCGACGGTCAACCGGGTCGACGACGACACCGAGAAGCGGACTGACCTCGTCCGCAGGGAGACCCAGGCCGTCGTGGAGGGGCGCGGGTTGGCAGGCCGCGTCTCGGTGGTCAACCACTCCCGTTCGGCGTTCGAAGCGACGCTCACAGTCCATTTCGAGGCCGACTTCGCCGACGTGTTCGAGGTCCGTGGATTCTCGGCGGCACCCGATCGCCAGATCACGGCGACTGCCGACGACCGCTCCGTTCGGTACGCTCACGAGTACGAGGCCGCTGACGGCGAGGCTATCCGCAGAACAACGACAGTCTCGTTCGACCGCGAACCCGCCGACCTCGAACCGGGCCGGGCGACGTTCGACCTCGCTATCGGTCCGCAGGGGAGCGACGAAGTCGAGTACGCCATCGAACCAGGAGTGGATGGCCCGGGAACCGACCGCGTTCGAGGTGAGGGCCACACTGCTGACGGACAGCGCGTGTCCCAACAGTCACCCGAGGCTCAGCGGGCGGACCAGCCTGGAGTCAACGGATCCAGACGTGACGGTGGCTCGAAACCCGCCATCTCGGTCGACACCGAGCACGGGGCCGGTCCCAGGCCGATCGAACTCCCGGAGATACGGACCGGGAACCCGGAATACGACCGGGTTTTCCGCCGGGCCGGCGAGGACCTGGCGGCGCTGACGACTGAGACCCCCCACGGACCGGTCCCTCTGGCGGGCGCGCCGTGGTTCGCCACGGTGTTCGGTCGTGATTCGCTGATCGCAGCGTACCAGGCGATACCGGTCGCGCCGTCCCTGGCGGCGGGGACGCTCAGCTATCTCGCCGCCTACCAGGGATCGACCGACGACCACCGCCGGGCCGAGGCGCCGGGGAAGATGTTCCACGAGATCAGGCAGGGGGAACTCGCCAGGCGCGAAGCGATCCCCCACACCCCGTACTACGGGTCGGTCGACGCGACGCCGCTGTGGGTGATCCTCCTCGCAGAATACCACCGCTGGACCGGGAATACGGCCCTGGTTCGGGATCTGTCCGACGCGCTGGACGCCGCCCTCTCGTGGGTCGCCGATGCCAGGTCGGCTGGCGCGGATCCGTTTCTCGCCTACGAGCCGTCGCCATCGATGGGGTTGGTTCACCACGCGTGGCGGGACACGCCAGGGGCAGTCCAGTACCCCGATGGCGAACCCGCCGACCCGCCGATAGCGAGCGTCGAAGTCCAGGGCTACGTCTATCGCGCCTTGCGAGACGCCGCGATGCTGTTCGAAACGGTCATTGGGGAGGCCGACCGAGCGGCACGACTGCGAACCGAAGCAACGAAGCTCGCCACGGCGTTCGAATCGACGTTCTGGCTCCCCGAGGAGCAGTTCTACGCGGCCGCAATGAGTGCCCATGGAGTCGTCCCGACGAAAACCTCGAACGTGGGCCACTGTCTCTGGACGGGCATCGTCGACGAGCAGCGAGCCCCCGCGGTTGCACAGACACTCAGCTCCGATGCCCTGTTCTCCGGGTGGGGGCTCCGGACGATGAGTACCGAAGCGGCGGGGTACAGCCCCGTGTCCTACCACCTCGGCAGCGTCTGGCCGCACGATACGTCGCTCACGGCTATCGGCCTCGCTCGCTACGGGTTCGACACCGACGCCGAGCGACTGGCCCGACGAGTGCTCGACGCCAGCACGACATTCGAGCAGTCCCGGATCCCGGAACTGTTCTGCGGGTTCGACGACGACACCGACCCGAAGCCCTACCCCTCCTCGTGCGTGCCCCAGGCCTGGAGCGCCGGGTCCGCGTACGCCTTCCTCAGGGCCGCGTTCGACGTCCAACCGGCCGAGGATGGAGTCTCAATCGGAGTGGAACCCGACCGATTCCCCGACACCGCCATCGAGCCCCTCCGGGAGCGGTGGTCGACGTGACCGCCAAGATGGACGAACGGAGCGGGAGTGCTCGTTCTGCGGCCACACAGCGAGTCCATCCCAGAACCGACCACCTGATCACTGGCCGTTTCCAGGCCAGTTTGGGACCGACGAAACGACTACCCAATCGGTGAGTACCATGCCCTGCCCACACGCCAACGGCGGCCCCGACCGAGAACCGAACCGACAGGCGGCCGAACGCTCGACCGACGACAGTATCGACGACGAAGGCATTTCACGCAGGCGACTCATCCGTGCCGCGGTCGCAGTCGGCGGCGCGAGCGGCCTCGCGGCCTGTCTCGACCGAGAACTCGGGGGCGACCCTACGACGGAGACGGCGGCGCCGACCACGACGCCGACTCCGTCGGAGCGGTCATTGCCGCAGGGGCCAGCCGACCCGTCGACGCTCCCCGAACGGCAGCACGCCTGGACCGACTACCTCGTCACCGACCGGTTCGGGAACACCGTGCTCCCCCAGCACCAGGCCTTCCTCGCGCTGGAGTACATGGGAAGCATCCCGCCAACAGATGACGAGCGAGCGCAGGTGGAGACGGCGTTCAGGACGGTCGAACGCGCCTACCAGCGCGGGACCGGCGGCGAGTCCAGCGCCGTCGAACACGCCGGCCTTCTCTTCGCCGTCGGTTACGCCCCGGCGTACTTCGACCGCTTCGACGCGTCACTCCCCGAATCGCTCGACCTACCCCATCCTGAAGCCCTCCTCGCCGAACTCGACGAACCGGAGGCCACTGCTGACGAGTACGACGCAATCGTCCACCTGGGGAGCGACTACGGGTCGGTCCTGCTCGCCACCCAGCAGGCACTGTTCGGCGAGTTGGACGAACTCAACGGCGTCACCGTCGAAGCTGACCTCACCGGCGTATTCGAACTCGCCGAGCGGCGAACGGGGTTCATCGGTCGCGGGCAACCGGTCCAGCGCTACGAAACCGACGACATCCCGGACAGCGCACCGCTGTCGATGGGGTTCAAGAGCGGGTTCCGCGACAACCTGCCGACCGAAGACCGCGTGACAATCGAAGATGGCCCCTTCGCCGGCGGGACGACGATGCAGGTCTCCCGACTCGAACACGACCTCGACACCTGGTACGACAGCGACCACGAGACACGCACCCACCGGATGTTCAGTCCCGACCACTCGACCGAGGAGGTCGGGGAGATCGGACACAATCTCGCGAGTTCGAGCGGCCTCTCAGAGGAGACAGTCGAAAACGCAGAGCAAGACGCCGAGGCCGGCAACACTCTGGGACACGCCCAGAAGATCGGTGCGGCACGGGACGAGGACTTCCGCCAGCCGATCCTGCGCCGGGACTTCGACATCGCGGACACGCCCGGCCTGCACTTCGACTCCTGGCAACGCGAGATGAACGACTTCGTCGACGTCCGCAAGGCGATGAACGGTGAGCACGTCGACGCCGACGTCGACGAAGCACACGACGGCATCCTGTCGGTCATCGAGGTGACCAATCGCGCGACCTATCTGATGCCGCCCCGTTCCCTGCGGGCGCTTCCCACGCCGAACCCAGACCGATGACCCTCACAGATTCAGACGCCAGTCCGTCACGACTCACCCGCGGGCGAGCGGTCGCCGTCGTGGTCGCAGTGCTCACCCTCGTGAGCGTCGTCGCTCTCACGTACCCGAGCGGGTCGGCCGCCTCTGCGGCGGTGGGGACCGAGCGCGTGGCCGTCTCGGAAGTCAGCCAGGACTGCGGCCTCGACTACGAGACGAGCGGGAACGCAGACGGGAGCGACGACGGTGGCGTTGCCGTCGCCGACTACGACCGCGACGGCTGGCCAGACCTGCTCGCCATCGGTGGCGGGCCGGTCCTCTATCGGAACACGGGCGGTGAAGCGGGCGCGAACGGAGGAACTCAGACGGGTCGGGCGGCGAACGGAACCGCCGGGTTCGAGCCTTCCGATGCCCTCCCGGAATTGGAGTACCCACCGCTGAAGACCGCGCTCTTCTTCGACGCGGACGGCGACGGGTGGTCCGACCTCTTGCTCGTTCCGCGTGCGGGACACCCGATCCTCCTCGAAAACGACCGCGGCGAGTTCGACCGTGCCGACGCTGGGTTCGACACCGAACTCCAGTGGGGGACCGGCGCGGCCGCTGCCGACTACGACGGCGACGGCGACCTCGACCTCTTCCTGACCCAAAACGGGAACTGGCGCTCGCAGACGCCCAGACGGGGCGCCGACGGCCAGGCGACGGACGGGTTCCCCAACCTCCTGTACGAAAACGTCGGCGAGACCAGCGCCCGTGCAGGGAACGGAACTGCCGACATCGCGTTCGAGCGCGCCGAGAACGCCGGCGTCGGGAGCGAGCGCTGGAGTCTCGCGACGACGTTCACGGACCTGACCGGCGACGGCCATCCGGACATCCACGTCGCGAACGACTACGCCCGCGACGCCCTGCTCGTCAATCGTGGCGACGGGACCTTCGTCCGTCGTGAGATTCCAGGCACGAACCGGCACGGGATGGCCTCCGTCGTCCGCGACGTGACGGGCGACGGCCGACTCGACCTGTTCGTCTCGAACATCGAATTCGAGGCACCCAGTGACGTCTGGGAACTCAACAGCGGCCTCGGGGTCCGCAACCGCGGCAACACGCTCCTGGTCAACCGCGGGAACGGCACCTTCGTCGAACGCGCCGACGACTACGGGATCCGGCAGGGTGGATGGGGGTGGGCCGCCGCACTCGAAGACTTCGACAACGACGGCACGCTCGACCTGCTCCACGCGACCAAGTTCTACCTCGAACGCACGGACGAATCCGGATTTACTGGCGTCGAAACCCGCCCTTCGCTGTGGGAAGGCCGGCCGAACGGGACCTTCGAGAGCCGAGACGCCGCCGAGGCTGGATTCGTCCACTCGAACGGGCGCGGGCTCGCGACCCTGGACTTCGACCGCGACGGCGACCGGGACATAGTCGTCGCAGACACCTCCGGCCGGTTCAAACTCTACCGCACCGCCGCGTCGGGCAACTGGCTCCAGGTCCGCGTCCGCGGCGCTGGTGCGCTCGGCGCACGGGTCCACGTCGAGACGACGAGTGGGACGCAGACTCGCGTTCAGAGCAGTCGCTCGGATCTGTTCTCCCAATCCAGTCGAACCTTGCACTTCGGCCTGGGACCCGCCACCGTCGAGGGGATCCGCGTTGTCCGGACCGATGGCACCACGCAGACACTCGACGACCCGCCGACGAACCGGCGTGTGACCATCTGGGAGAATGGCACGCTCACAGTCACGAAACCAGCGTCTGTGGGTTGCCGAGCTTGAGCGGGCAACCACCCGAAACTGGTCGTTTTAGGCATTGAAGGTTTGGAATTTCGAGGAGTGTATCGTGATCTGTATTCGAATGCGTTTCCAGCCAGGATGGTCCGACAATATTTGGATAGAAGCGCCTCGTTAGAGACAATGAATATGCCATAAACAGCGTATAGAGAGTCTGAAAACCGGTTATAGTCCCGGGCGGATTCGAACCGCCGTCATAGGCTCGCTCCGCGACACGGCGGATGAATGGAACCGAACACCGTGTCGCTCCAAAGGCCCATATGATTGGCCACTACACCACGGGACTGCGGCAGGAGGCACTAATTCGGGACCGAACTTCAACGCTTCGAGACGAGTCAATCGTCGGCAGCGGCGGGCACTTCCAGCAGTCCGCAGACGTCGTCTTCCGGATCGAAGCAGTCGGGGCACTTCGGGTCGCGGTCGATGATGGTATCGAGGCGTTCGGCGACCGTCTCGTCGATGACGCTCTCCAGTTGTCGGGCCTCGCCGCGGAAGTCCTCGACCTCCAAAACTTCGACGAGGAAGCGCTCGATGATGCAGTAGTTCTGGAGGGCGTCGCGGGCGCGGAGAATGCCGTCGTCGGTGAGCGAGACGCCTTTGTACTTCTCGTGTTCGGCGAGCTCCTGGGCTTCGAGCTTGCCGATCATCTCGTTGGCGCTGGCCGGGCTGACGTCGAGTCGGTCGGCCAGGTCACCGGTCGAGGCCGGGCCGTCCTCGATCTGCTGGATCAGGTAGATTGCTTTCAGGTACTGGTCGGCGGTGTTCACGCGAATCCCTCCGGTTGTGCGGCGGTCTGACAGTGCGGTTCGCCGTCGGTCCTCATCATCGGTCCTCCATGAGTTTGGCCACTTCCTCGACGCCCTCGGCTTCCTCCTCGCGGATGGCTGCCAGCGTGTCGAGCAGTCGGTCACGGTCGATGCCGAACTCGACGTCCGAAGCCTCGATGGAATCGATGAGGTCGTCGTAGAACTTGTAGGCGGTCTCTTCGTTGCAAAGCTGGTCGTAGAGGACGCCGTCGAAGTCCTCGTCGGCCTCGTACTGGGCCTCGACGAGCGCCTCTATCTCTTCGAAGGCGACCGTCTCGGCGTCGAGTTCGTCGACGAGTGCCTCCAGGCGTTCGCGATGCTCCGACGATTCCTCGGCGGCCTCCTCCAGCATCGCGCGGACCTCGTCGCTCAAGTCGGCGGCCGAATCGGTGACGTGCTTGGACGCCCGCGCTTCGACGACCTCTTCGAGAACGATCCCGATCTGGAGCAACCGGGCCAACTGGTGGTCCGACCCGACCGGAACGGTGAGGCTCACCGTGCCACCACCCGGTAGTTATCGCCCGTCCGTCGCTTCATAGAGAGTGCTCATGCAGGCGGGGACGTAAGTCCTTCCCTCGAAGCGCCCGCTCTCTGGTTGTATTTCGACGCGGGGCACACGTCTGGGCCCGTCACCGATTCGAACGTTGCTCTCGATTGTCCGACGTCGCGTCTTGCTCCGCTGTCTCACCGTCGGTCGTCCACCGAAGCGTGAGCAGATACAGCACGACCACGACGATACCGACGGCAACCCCCACAATTGAGTCGGTCAGGAGGTGGAGGGTCCCCGTGTGGAGCGGGAGGAAAGGTGCGAGCGCCAGGACCGCCACGTGTAGCGGGCGCATACTCTGCGTGGATGGATGCCAGGACGTTACTTAAACGCCTGGCGGATTTTCGAAGACCGAGAATCCCGGTTGGGCGGCACCTGGAAATCGCTTGGCCGCCACCACACTGGGAGTTCTATTGTGGAGACGAACCGCAGAGACACGCGGTGGGCTCACGAACGCCAGCGAACTAGCACTGCAGCAACCGAGACGAGCGCAACCAGCACACCTGCAGCACCGACCCCTTCGCCATCGGCGCTCGTCCCGCCGGTCCGGTCCGCCCCGGGCGTTGCAGCGTTGGGCTGGCCACCGGTCGTCGACACCGTCGTCCTGGCGGCTGAATCGTCTGCGGCCTCCCCGTCCGCGCGGTCGGCAGTCGTCGGCATCGAATCCGAGGTCGGCGTGGTGGTGGGCGTCTGTTCCGGCGTCAATGCGGTCGACGTCCGCGACTGGGTTGGTGTGGGTGTCGCAGTCGGCGTCGGTTCGACCGTCGTCCCGACCGGTGCGCCTTCGGCTGGCTCACCTACCTTGGAGAGCGCGAACGAGCCACGCGGTGGCTCCCCCGATGGCGTGTCGCCCGATACTTCGATGGTGGCCCACTCACGGACGACATCACCGCCAACCCGATACGGCGGGTCCATCTCAGCGCCGTCGAAGCGGCCGTTGTCGTTGCCGTCGCGGTGGGCGACCACGACGAGGTGGGTCGGTGTGGAGAGTGGAGCGACAGGCATCGAGATGTCGCGAGTGCCTGCCGTGCCGACGCGCTCGAATTTGGTCGCGTTGTCGGTGCCGCTGTCGGTGGGTCGATACGCAACGAGGAACCCGCCGTCTTCGAGCGTCAACTGCTCGATGGGTACCCGGTCCACTCGCTCGCGTTCGCTCGGTGACGAGAGCTCCCACGTGGCGTTCGGCGGATCACCCACCCTTGCTGTGTAGGAGGTGTTTCCGACTGTCACTTCGAACAGTCCGGGATTCGAGTCGTCGGGGAGGTCGACCAGTGCGCGGAACGAATCACCTGCCGGGTCCGTCGACGTCCGGACAACGTCGGTCGGGTCGGTGAGCGAAAGAACCGTGACCGGGATCGGACCGGGGTAGCCGTCTCGCTCGCCGGAGATTTCGACGAAGTCACCCGAGGGCCACGAGACGATACCATCGACGCGTTGCGTGTACGAAGTCGGTCCAAGTCGGTCCACCGTCGGACGCTGGTCGTGGTCGTGATACTGTGCCCGGTCGAAGTCGATGTAGTCGAAGTCCATCCCGAGCGGGTTCGGTTCGTCGACCTTGATCTGGAACTCCCCGTAGTCGACCTTCGTCTCGGCACGGTCCTGGTCGACCAGCAGGTACGCGGTCCCGTTGGGGTAGTCTGCGACCGCCCGGACCGCGCCTCGTTCGACGTTCTCCGCGAACGCGAAGTAGACGCAGGGGCCTCTGATCTCGAACCCGACCGGGTCATGTCCGTAGACGCGCTGGAACCGCTCGACGGGCGAGTCACCGTGCTGGGCCGCGACCGCACCGAGCAGTGTCGGCGACTCGATCCGGAACACCAGGGTCTCGCCGAAGTCGACGTGTGACGCGTTGTCGCCCGTCCGGTCCCACGACAGCGTTCCCAGCTCCTCGGCGGTCCGTAGGGCGTCGAGTGTCCCCGCGTCGAACAGCTGTGGGGGCCCGGCCAGCGCAGTCACGGTCCCGAAATCCGGCGCCGTGACGTTCAACCGCCGCTCGTCGACCGGCGCCCCATCCCGATACACTGCGACGAAATAGGTCCCCTCGGTCATCGTCTCGTTCGTCTCGTTCGTCTCCACCGTGAGTCGGTCTTCACCCAGTGCGCGGTAGGCCCGCGGACCGACGGCCGTCCGGTTCGCGGCGGCGAAGGTGTTGATCCGGAGCGTGACCTGGCCGTCCCCGTCGTCTGTCACCGTCGTCCGGACCTCGTACGGAGTCCCGTCACCGATCACGACGGTGTTTTCGAGCCCGTCGGCGACCGAGAGCCTGAGGGACGCGATCCCACCGAGCGGAACCGTCTCCGCACCCTCGCTCGTCCTGGATCCGTTCGCCGTTGCTTCCTCCGGGCCCCGAGCAACAGACCCGGTCGCGGTCGATCCACTCCGCTGCTCGCAGGGGGCGGCCGAGTGGTCCGCTCCGGCTGGCGCTGTCTTCTGGGCTGACTGCGGTCCCGAGGACGGGGCCGTTGCCGCTACGGTGACCACTGGGATCAGCACGGCGAGGGCGACGACTGCAACCGCGACGGCTGTGGCTGTCGAACCGTGGCCGTCGTCGTGGAGGGGCGACATACCACGCCGTTCTTATCGGCCAGATATCAGCTTTGCGGGCTGGAGCGGCCGCACATCAGAAGAAGAAAAATCAGGGGCCACGTTCATCGTAGCGGGTCGGCAACGCGTCGGCCGCCGCGTCGGTTGAATCCAACAGGGTAGTCTCGCGCTTGGAGACGTTGCTATCCCAGAGGTCCCGTCCGACGTGGGCCGTCCGGCATCCGATACGCCCCGGGTGGTCAGGTCCGCCGCCTGGCCAGCACTGCGCCGAGTGAGACGAGTGCACCCGTCGCGGGCCCCGCACCGAATCCTGGCCCATCTGCGCTGGTTTCTCCGGTTCGGGTTTCCGCAGTCGACCGGGACTTCGACGGGGCACTTGTGGTCGTCGCGGCCGTTTTCGCGTCGGAGCGATCGGTGGGAGTTGGGGTCGGAGCCGTCGTCGGCGTCTGCGTCGGCGTCTGAGGCGTCGTCTCCGTCGCGGTCGAAGTCGGCGTCTGGGTTGGCGTGGGTGTCGCAGTCGGAATTGGCTCGACCGTCGTTCCGACCGGCGCATCCTCGGCCGGGTCGCCAACCTTCGAGAACGCGAACGAGCCGAGCGGCGGGTCGTCGGGGGGAACCTCGTCAGCCACTTCGACGGTGGTCCACTCCCGGAGGACGTCGCCATCGACGCGGTACGGCGGGTCTGTTTCACCACCGTCGAAGCGACCGTTGTTGTTGCCGTCGCGGTGGGCGACGACGACCAGATGGGCCGGATCCGTGATCGGCGCGACCGACATGGCGATAGCCCGCGGGCCCGCGGCGCCGATGCGCTGGAACGCAGTGGCGTTGTCGACCGGTCGATACGCGACAAGGAATCCTCCGTCCTCGAGTTGTAGTTGTTTGATGGGTATCCGGTCCACTCGCTCGCTCTCGCTGGCGGACGAGAGTTCCCAGGTACCGTTCTCGCCAACCGTGTACAGCACCGGGCGTCCTTCGGGGTAGGAGTACGTGCCCGATTCGAATGTGAGAACGTCGCTGTCGGTGCCCAGCGGATTCGGTCTCTCGACCACGATTTGGAACCTGCCGGACCCATCTAGCCCGTCAGTCCGCTCGTGATCGACGATGAGGTACAGCGTTCCGTTTCGGAAATCTGAGAGCACACGCAGGCCATTTGCCTCGATGGCCTCGTCGTAGTCCAACAGGTAACATGGAGACCATATGGTGAACTCCAAGCCCCTGTCGTAATCGTTGCTCCGCGAGAGGTATCCGAGTTGTTCGGTGGTCGTCGCACCAGGTTGGGCTGCGACGGCACCCAGGAAGCTCGGTGACTCGATCCGCAAAACCACTATCTCGCCCTTGCGGACAACGGTATCGTTGTATTCAGACTTGGCGTCCGAAAGCATCCCCAGATCCTGGGCAGTCTGAACTGCATCCAGCGTTCCAGCATCGTGCAACTGGGGTGGACCGCTAAACGCAGTCACCGTCCCGTAGTCCGGTGGAGTGACGGTCAGTTGCACCTCGTCGACGACCGTTCCGTCCCGATTCACTGCGATCCGATAGGTCTGGTTCGTCATCGGCCCGTCCGTCTCGTTGGTCCGTATCGTGAGGTCGTCTGGCCCCGTGAGGCTATAGGCCTCCGAACCAACCGAGGTGGCGTTCGCGGCAGCGTAGGTGTTGATCCTGAGTGTTGCCTCACCATCACCGTCGTCAGCGACAGTTCCGTCGACAGTGTAATTCGTTCCATCGCTGACCACGAGCGTGCTATTCAGCCCCGCTGCGACTGATAGCGTGACGAACGCGATCCCGCCGAGCGGAACCGTCTCCGTGCCAGTGCTCGCTCCCGGGGAGTGGTTCGGATTCGCTTCGACTCGATCCCTGTTAAGGGACTCTGAACCAATCGGTGGGGTAGATCCCTCGCAGGACGTACTTGGCCTGTCCTCTGAGAGTGTCTGGGGAGTCCCAGCGACCTGTCCGCCGGTCGCCGGAGCCTGGCCGGCGGCAGTGACGACGGGGAACAATACGAGGGCGACGACGCACGCCAGGGCGACGGCTGTCGCCGTCGAACCGTGGCCGTCCCCACGACGAATCGACATACCACGCCGTTCTTATCGGTCAGATATCAGCTTTGCGGGCTGGAGCGGTCGCTCTGACGGTGTGGGAACACTGAGAAACCGGCGGGGAAATAGACCGGGAGTCGCGGGTTACGTTGTGAGTCGCTCGACGATCAGTTCGTCCATGTCCTCGCGGAGTTCGTCGACGGCGACTTCCTCCAGGACGGGCTGGAAGAAGCCTTCGACGAGCATGTTCTCCGCGAGTTCCTCGTCGATGCCGCGGGATTTCATGTAGAAGAGATCCTCGGCGTCGACCTGTCCCACGGTCGCCGAGTGGCTGGCCTCGGTGTCGTGGTTGTTGATGATGAGCTTCGGCGACGCGTCTGCCTCGGAGTCCTCAGACAGCATCAGCGTGTTCTCGCGCTGGTAGGAGTTGGTGTCCCACGCGTCGCGGCCGACGTCCTGGACGCCCTCGTAGACCGAGCGGGCCTCGTCGTCGAGGACGCCGCGGGTCACGAGGTCGGCCGTCGTGTGCTCGTTCTCGTGCCAGACGCGGCTGTTGATGTCGAAGTGCTGGTCGTCGTGCCCGAAGAAGGCACCGACGATCTGAGACTCCGAACCCTCGCCGAGCAGTCGCGTCTCGACGCTGGACTTGGTGAGTCGGGAGCCGATGTTGCCCTCGATCCAGTCGACGGTCGAGTGGTCGGTGGCGTGCCCGCGCTTGACCGAGAAGTTGTAGGTGTCCTCGGCGAGATTTTGCAGCGCGCCGTACTGGACGTTCGCGTTCTCGCCGGTGACGACCTCGACGATGCCGGAGTAGTACTGGTCACCGTCGAGGTTCTCGCCGGTCGTCTGTCGCTCGAGGATCGTTGCGGACGAGGACTCCTCGACGACGACGAGCGTATAGTTGAACAGCGATCGGCTGTTCATCGTCGTGCGGATCTTCACGTCTTCAGCGGCGACGCCTTCGGGGACGTAAACGAGCGTCCCGGCGCTGAAGAGCGCAGTCGAGAGGGCCGTCAGGAAGTTCCGTTCGGGGTCGACGACGCTGCCGAAGTGCTCTTCGATGACGTCGCCGTGCTCGGCGAGGGCCTCGTCCCACGCGAGGACGTCCGCGCCCTCGGCTTCGACGCGGTCTTTCTCCTGGGCGAACTCCAGCGGGTCCACGAGCGACTCGTAGTCGAGGTCGACCAGGTTCGTCCAGTGGCGCGGCCCCGGCGTCGTGATGACGCTCGGCATGTCGAGGTCCTCGAGCGCCGCGAGGGCGTCGAGTCGCGTCTCGAGGAGCCACTCTGGCTCGTCGAGTTCGTCGCTGATCTGCTGTACTTGCTCCTGTGTGAGGTTGGCGTGTAGCTGCGTACTCATGATAGACACCGGGGGTTACCCGAGCGAGCCCTCCATCTCCAGTTCGATGAGGCGGTTGAGCTCGACCGCGTACTCGATGGGCAGTTCCTCGGTGATCGGCTCGATGAAGCCGGCGACGATCATCTGCTTGGCGTCGTCGTCGTCCAGACCGCGGCTCTGGAGGTAGAACACGTCCTCGTCGCCGATCTTGCCGACGGTCGCCTCGTGGGCCACGTCGACGTCGTTGTCCTGGATCTCCATGTACGGCATCGTGTCCGACGTGGAGTCGTTGTCGAACATCAGCGCGTCACACTCGACGTTGGTCTTCGAGCCCTTGGCGCCGTTGGCCATGTGGACGAGGCCGCGGTAGTTGGTGCGGCCGCCGTCCTTGGCGATGGACTTGGACTCGATGGTGGAGTTGGTGTCGGGCGCGTTGTGGTACACCTTCGCGCCGGTGTCGATGTCCTGGCCCTCGCCGGCCATGGCGATGGTGATGTGGTTGTCCGTCGCGCCGGGGCCCTTGAGGATGGTGCTCGGGTAGAGCATCGTCGCCTTCGACCCCATGCTGCCGGAGACCCACTCCATCGTGGCGTCGGCCTCGGCGATGGCGCGCTTGGTGTTGAGGTTGTAGGTGTTCTTCGACCAGTTCTGCACCGTCGAGTACTGGACGTGAGCGCCCTCGCCCACGAACACCTCGACCCCGCCCGAGTGGAGGTTGAACTCGGAGTACTTCGGGGCCGAACAGCCCTCGATGTAGTGCACTTCAGAGCCCTCCTCGGCGATGATGAGCGTGTGTTCGAACTGGCCCATGCCGTCGGAGTTCATCCGGAAGTACGCCTGGACGGGCATGTCGACCGTCGTGTCCTCGGGGACGTAGACGAACGAGCCGCCCGACCAGATGGCGCCGTGCAGCGCCGCGAACTTGTTGTCGCTCGGCGGCACGGCCTTGGTCATGAAGTGCTCCTTGACGATCTCCTCGTGCTCCTGGACCGCCTTGTCCATGTCGCAGAAGATGACGCCCTTCTCCTCCCAGCGCTCCTGCATGTTCTGGTAGACGATCTCCGACTCGTACTGCGCGCCGACGCCGGAGAGGGCGTTCTTCTCGGCCTCGGGGATGCCGAGCTTGTCGAAGGTGTCCTGGATCTCCTCGGGGAGGTCGTTCCAGTCGTCGACCCCGCCGCGCGTCTCGATGTCCGGGCGGATGTACGGGACGATCTCGTCCACGTCGACCGCCGAGATGTCCGGCGCGCCCGGCCAGTCGTCGGGCATCGGCATCTCGTGGTACTGCTCCAGCGCGCGCAGACGGCGCTCGAGCATCCACTCCGGTTCGTCCTTGTCCTCGGAGATGACCCGGATGGTCTCCTCCGTCAGCCCCTTCTCGGCTTCGAAGGCGGATTTTTCCTCCTTCTTGAATTCGAAGCGGGCCTCGGTGTCGGTCTCCTTGAGATGGTCTTGGTCTGAGCTCATTGTTGTATCGTGTGTATGGTCTGTAGCCGTATCAGGCTGTGCACGTCAGGCCGCCTCGTAGACTTCCTCGCGGACCCAGTCGTAGCCCTCGTCTTCGAGGGTCTCGGCGAGTTCCGCGCCACCGGACTTTGCGATCTCCCCGTCGATCATGACGTGGACGTGGTCCGGTTCGACGTAGTCAAGGATCCGCTGGTAGTGCGTGATCTGGAGGATGCCCGCGCCCTGCTCGTCGCGGAGCGCGTTGATCCCGTGGGAAACGTCCTGCAGGCGGTCGATGTCCAGCCCAGAGTCGATCTCGTCGAGCACGGCGATGGACGGCTCGAGGATGGCGGCCTGGAGGACCTCGTTTTGCTTTTTCTCCCCGCCGGAGAAGCCCGCGTTGAGATAGCGGTTCGCGAACTTCTCGTCCATGTCGAGCTGCTCCATCTTCTCCTGGAGGATCTCCTGGAACTCCGCGACGCCGACCTCGCCCTCGTCGGCGGGGCCTTCCATCGGAGAGGTGTCGTAGCCCGCGGCGTCCTCTTTGGTGTCGCCGCCCTCGTCGGCCTCGGCTTCCTCCTCCTCGTCGTCCTCGAAGAGTTCCTCGCGCTCTTCGAGCTTGGCGTTGAGCGCCGTACGCAGGAAGTTCACCATCGTGACGCCCTCGATCTCCGCGGGGTACTGGAACGCCAGGAAGATACCCAGCGCCGCCCGCTCGTTCGGTTCCAGGTCCAGCAGGTCCCACGTCTGCAGGTCCGCGGGGACTTCGATGTCCTCGAACTCGTCCGCCTCGATGTGCAGCAGGACGTCGCCGCCCGTGACCTCGTAGGCCGGGTGACCGGCGATGATCTTCGCCAGTGTCGACTTGCCCGAGCCGTTGGGACCCATCAGCGCGTGGATCTCTCCCGACTGGACTTCCAGATCCACGCCTTCGAGGATCTGCTCGCCACCGTCCTCTGCGACTTTCGCCTGCAGGTTGTCTATTTCGAGTACAGCCATGTGTTTCGGTCATCCTAAAACACGGTCCTGTTAGTAATAATAGTTTCGAGTTTCCACGTCCCTCTTTTTCGAAACGGAAAGTCAATTTGTGGAATGGGCAACCCTGGAGCGTTCCCGGGGGAGCGACCCGGACGGTCTCCGCGGCCGGTGCGAGCGGCCTACATGAAGCTCTCGAGGCCGGTCTGCTCCTGGCCGCTCTTGACCTCTTCCCAGGAGATGTCGAGCGCTTCGAGGACCCGCGCGATGGGGCCTTTCAACGTCTTGTCGAGCATCTTGTCCCAGTCGACCTCGAAGGCGTCGGGCACCTGGTCGGCGTACTCGAAGCAGATCACGTCCGGGTCGCGCTTGAACTCGCCGTACAGAACGTCTTCCGCGGGGTCGAGGTCCAGCTCGTCCTCGATCTCCCGGAAGAACTCGGGGTGGACCTTCTCCAGGTAGACTCGTTTGGGCTTCGACCCGCTCGCGAAGTTGGTGTCCAGCAGGAGGTTCGCGTACTTGGCCCCGCGGACCTGTGCCGTGTCGGTGTCGTAGTTGTCGAGCTTCTTCCCGATGCCGCCCGGGATCCCGATGTCGTCGAGGCTGGCCTCGCCGTTCTGGAAGTCCTCGATGACGCCGTGGACGTAGTCTTTCACGTCCTCCAGGTCCTCCCCGTGGACGATCATCTCGATGACCTTCAGCTGCACTTCCTTCGTGATCGGCGCGATGTCCGAGCGCTGGTACTCGAAGCCCGTGATGTCGATGTCGTCGACGTCTTTGCCCTCGCTCCAGATGATGTGGCCGGCGTAGCGCTTCTTCTTGCCCGCCTGGAAAAAGCGGCGGTAGAGCTTCTCGAACTCGATCTGGAAGCGATGGAGCTCGGCGTTCAACTCCTCGATCGCGAACTCGTCGTAGCGGTCGTTGATGTGATCCTCGATCTCGAACGACCGCTCGATTGCCTCCTCTTTCGGCGTATCGCCGCCGAGTTCGAGCATGACGGAGTCGGTGTTGTGAAGGACAACACCGCCGACTGCGTCGACGAAGTTTCCGTTTTCCGCGACACTGAGGTCGTAGACGTGCCCGGCGTGCTCGACCTCGGTAATTTGGGGGTCACGGCCGCGGCGGTAGTATGTACACGTTCTGATGGTGTAGGAATCTTTCTCGTCCCTGTATTTGAGCGAGTGTTTCTGCCCACGCTGGGTGAGAAGCATCGAGAGTCCACCGGCGAACTCCCTGCTCGTCGTCTCGAAATCGAAGTTCTGCTCGGCGTACTCGTCGGAGTATCGCGGGAACTCTCTCGAACCGTCACCTTCCACGAGCATTCCGAGGAAGAGGTCCTGCAGTTCCTCGGACAGGTGGAAGACGAACGAGGGGATCCGTTTACCGCGGGAGGTCTGACCGGCGAACTCGCGGAAGAACACGGCGGCGAGTTCGTTCATCATCTGCAATTTTTGCGTCTGATCGTCGTACGTCGCGCTCCCGGACCCGTCTCCGAGTTCGTATTCGACGGTCCGCTCACCACCGCTGTCGCACGCGACGATGCTTGCCGTCGTATTGTCGAACAGTCGGTGGTAATCGTCCTGCAGCGGTTCGAGCCAGGCGGCGCGCTCTTCGGAGATACTCGCACCGAACCGGGAACTGGTTGTCTCGGCCGTCGACGAACTCCCCTCCGAGACGTACGCGGCGAGCAACCGAACGAGCGCTCGTCCGTCCGCGCTCGCGAGGTCGATATGGCGTTTTACCCGGACTGTTTTCGATTGGTCACGGTGGTGTTCGTGGCCGAACCAGACCCACTGGTCGTCGGCGTGGATGCGTTTCACCTTCGTAACGGCGTCTTCGCTACCGACGCTACGGCCGTCTTCGTACTCTCGCGTGTATCCGTCGAGAACTTCGTACACGTCGACGGTCGATCGCTCGTCCACGTCGGGAACAGCTGGAACTCGAACCGGCGCCTCCACCTCCGCCGGACTCGCCTCACCGTAGCCGTCGTCCCTTTCCACGACGTATGCGTGATCGCGGGTGGTGATCGACTCACCGAACTTGTGCTGCAGTTTGACCACGTCCTTCTCGGTCCTGTGGCGGATGACCTGCTCTATCGGCTGCCACTCGGGTTCGCCCGTATCCGACAGTGATAATGCTTCCCAGCCGTCGAGTGTCCGGCGGTCTTTCGGGTCCGTTTCGGCCGAGATAACGCCACCGTCAGCGGTGACCGCGACACTGGGATCCGTGCGTTCCGTCGCTCTCTCGAAAATGTCCGCGATCGGGACGACACGGACATCTCCGGCGGAGTCCCGGACGACGACTGGTCGATCTCCCGTGACACTGTCCCCGTAGATGACCTCTTTGTCGAGTTCGTTCGCAGCCTGCTCGGTGAAGCTGATGACCTCTCGGTTCGTCGAGGTGACGCCGGCGCTCATTTCCCGGTCGTAAAGCCTGAATCGGTCCCAGCCGAACACGCCGTAGAGTGACTGTCCCACGAACTGGAACTTCCCGTTTCGGCCGGCCATGAGCGTGTGGTTGTCCTTGACCGTGACGCAGTAGACGCCCTCTTCGGCCTCGCTACGCGAGCCGCTCCGGTGCATCCGGAGCGTGTTCTTCGCGTTCTCGGTGACGTAGATCCGCCAGCTCCCGCTGTCTTTCCGGTAGTTCGCGGTGAGGCCGAGATGGGCGCACAGACGGAGCACGTCGTCGCGAAGTTCTTCGCTAGCCGTCGAGTACCGCCAGGAGTTCTCTTGGCGGTCACCATCGCCGTCGATCAGCACGTCGAGGAAGTGTCGTTTCTGCTCGCGTGACGCTTCGAACACGAACTCGGGGATCCGCTTGGCGAAGCTATCGTCGCCGCACGTGTCTTCGAGGAACCGACCGAGGAGTCGTGACGTGAACTGGTAGGCCCGGTCGTCGACGTAGTAGTCGAAGCCCATCCGGTCGAGCAGATCGCCGATCGCCGCGTGATGATCGTCTTCGGCGGCAATCGCACCGCCCTCGCCGCCGTCGGTCGCGACCGGCGTGTCCTGAGCGATCTGGATCGTCGTCGCGGACCCCCGGAGTTTGCCGCCGAAATCCTGTTCTTCGGACGTGTAGACATTCCCTTCGGTGATATACCACGCAAGGAGTTCGAGGAAGTCGTCGCCGTCGTAGGTGCGCGGGATCCACTTACGGTTCGCCTCGGCGTGGACGAAACATCGCTCCGCGACACTGTCGATGTACTCTCGATGGTCTTCGAACTCCTCCGCAGAGAAGACGTATCCCTCCTGTCCGATATCGTTTTTCAGGACTTTGTCCGGGTAGTATCCGATCTCTGCCGCGAAGGTGTGCCCGTGGACCTCGGGTCGGACCCACACCTCGTAGTCGTCGAGGCGTTCGGTCAGATCGACCGCCTCGATACGCTTCCCGTCCGGTCCCTCCCAGTCGTGGGGGAGTTCGTAGTTCGTCGCCCGGTCGAGGTCGCCGGCTTCGACGAACCGGTAGTCGTCCTCGTCATAGGAGATCCCGTTTTTTTCGTTCTTCCGGACGAGCATCCGGTGGTTGGGCGTCACCCGGAAGTCCGTCTTGCTCGTCTCGATGTCGACGAGTTCGCCCCGGTAGTCCGGATAGGCGTGCGTCTCCACGACCGGTTTGACCTCCATCTCGATCGTCTCAGGGTCCAACGAGTAGACTGAGTCCCCAACCTCTAGGTCCCGGACATTCTGGATACCCTCCGGTGTGAGTACGTCAGTGTCCGGCGTGAAACAGTTCATGATGACCTTCACCGCCCCCTGCTGCCGGTCGAACCGGTCGTAGGCCTCCGTCCCCGGCTCGTTCTCGTTGCGCAGGGCCTTCTTCTGTTCGCGTTCTTCGAGGAGCTCGTCGACCATCTCCCGGATGATGCCGTCGGGCTCTTTCCGGAAGTGGACGCCGCTGGGCGTGCGGTAGGTCTCGCCGTCGTAGCGCTCGGGGTCGACCTTGGTTTCGGGCGAGGCGTTGATGGTCGTCATCGACATCGGATACAGCGATTTGAGGTCCAGCACCGAGACGTTCTCGCGAACCCCGGTGATCGGGTCGAAGACGGCGCCGCCTTCGAACTCGTCGGTGGCCTCTTGTTGCCCTTTCGATGGGAGCGCGAACTCGCCGTAGGCCTTGTGGAGGACGTACATGTCGACGGCGTCCCCGGCGGTGGGTGCGTCCTCGATCTTGCACCCCACGAGCTTGCGCGCTTCGTCCCAGAAGGCGATGATGTCCTGCTTGCGGTCGAGTTCGACGCACAGCTCCACGTCGCGGAGGTTGTACTCCAGCAGGCGCTCGGGGTCGTCCTCCCAGAGGTCGCCGATGTCGCCGGGGTAGCGCTCCTTGCCCACGTCGAGTTCCATCTCGCCGACGGCGTCCAGGCGGTAGGACTCCAGTTCGGTGAACTGCGTGCTCTTGTACGCCCGCAGGAGGTCGAAGACGACCCGACCCTTGATGTCCGGGCCGTTCCAGTCCGAGCGCCACACCTCGTTCACCCGTGAGAGCCGGTCGATGTCGAGGTCGTAGTCGTGGTTCGGCCCCGCCAGTTCCTCCACGCGGTCGAGGAAGTAGGGGGCGTCGAAATCGGCGAAGTTCCACCCCGTCAGGAGGTCCGGGTCCGTCTCCTCGATGTACTCGATAAAGGCGTCGAGCATCTCGGGCTCGGAGTCGAACACGCGCACTTCGGCGTCGATGTCGGCCTCGATGGGGTCGTACTCCTCCAGTGCAGCGGGGCCGTCGACGCCCGCGGGCGACTCGTAGAGCCAGTTGATGTACTGGTCGTCGTAGGAGTCGTGGGAGGTGAGACAGACGATGGTCTCGTCGCCGTCCTCGGGGAAGCCGTTGCGGTCGTCGACCTCGATGTCGAAGGTGTTGACCCGCGGGGTGGCGTTGGCGTCGACGGCCTCGACCTCCTGGTGAGGGATCCTAATGGTCCCGTCGTCGTCGCGCCGCTCGGGCACGCGGACGCCGCTCTCGATGTCCTTGTCGATGAGCAGGCGGTTGGGGAACAGGATGTCCGCCTCGTAGTGCTCGAAGTCGTCGCGGATCTGCCCCACGTCCCGCGG